>Ga0194052_1000434_pt1 | contig 26983 bp, 27 predicted proteins | sample SepL226m_MetaG_FD_160117 | JGI IMG/M metagenome (GOLD analysis project Ga0194052, IMG submission 160117) | Anoxic zone freshwater microbial communities from boreal shield lake in IISD Experimental Lakes Area, Ontario, Canada - Sep2016-L227-6m | ecosystem: Environmental > Aquatic > Freshwater >...
GTTTTAGCCACCGCAAATGCGCTAGAGTTAGCCCCATGCGTTTATCCCGCCTTCACTCTCTGGCCGTCGCGCTTGCCGTGGGCATGGCTGCCAGCCTGGCCTGGGCCGAATTGCCCAAGCGCGATTTCACGGTCGAGATCCGCCAGGTGGAAGACCAAGGCGGCGGCTATTCGGTGGGCACCAAGCCGCGTGTGCCGCTGCTCAGGGCGCAAAAATTTCTGGTGCGCAATGGCGAAAAGGCCACGGTGCGCATGAACGTGGCCATGCCCATGCAATGGGTGCAAAAGGTCGAGAGCTACGCCAACCCACCCAGCGCCGCGGCGTCGGCCGCCGCCGGGCAAAGCGCGGGGGCAGGTGTTACTAACGCGTTGGTCTGGATGGATGCCGGGCACAACCTGGTGGTCACGCCGCGCTGGCTTGGTGGCAAGCAACCGGTGCAGGTGGACATCGACATGCAAACCGCGTCGGTGGACGCGCGCAGCACCGCCGACTTGCCCAACCAGACCCGCAGCCAGGTGGTGACCTCGTTCAACGCCACGCCGGGCGAGTGGATGACGGTGGCCACCGAAGGCGAGGCCACGCCCAGCGGCAGTTACAGCAGTTCGGCCGCCGCCGACGCGCCACGCATGATCCAGATCCGGGTCACCGGGAACTAAGCGTCAAATCGGCGCAGGCAACCCCTTATGTGCATGGAGGGTGCTGATGTTTGAATCTGCAGAACTAGGCCACAAGATCGACAAAGCCAGCTACAAGGCGGCGGTACCGGCCTTGCGTGCGGCGCTGCTGGAGGCGCAGATCGACCTCTACGAGCACAAGAAAGTTCCGGTGGTGCTGCTCATCAGTGGCCAGGACGGCGCGGGCAAGGGCGAAACCATCAACATCCTGTACGAGTGGATGGACCCGCGTTTTCTTTCCACGCTGGCGTTTGCCCAGCCCAGCGACGAAGAGCGTGAGCGCCCCGCCATGTGGCGTTATTGGCGTCGCCTGCCACCCAAGGGGCGCATCGGCATTTTTGCCGGGTCGTGGTATTCCGACCCGATCCGCGAGCGCATCGCCGGCACCATCTCGCACAAGGAACTCGACGCCCGGGCCGCACAGATCAACCGCTTTGAATCGATGCTGGTGAGCGAAGGCGCACTGGTGCTCAAGTTCTGGTTTCACCTGACCAAAGAGGGGCAGGAAAAGCGCCTCAAGGCGCTCTCGCGTGACCCGCTCACCGCCTGGCGCGTGACCCAATGGAACTGGGACCGGCTCAAGACCTACGACCAGTTGCAGGAGGTGGCCGGCCACTTGCTGCGCACCACCAATACCGCCTGGGCACCGTGGGTGCTGGTCGATGGCTCGGACGACCGCTACCGCGCCCTCACCGTGGGACAGGTGGTGCTCGACGCCATTCGCAAGCGGCTGGCCGCACCGCAGGCACCGCAGACCGCCGTGGCACCAATGCTGCGCGTCGACACCGACGGGCGCAACGTACTCTCGCAGCTGGATTTGAGCCTGACGCTGGACGACAAGGCCTACAAGACCGAACTGGCGCACTGGCAGGGGCGGCTCTCCGAACTGGCGCGCGACCCGGCTTTCAGGAACCGCGCGCTGGTGTGCGCCTTTGAGGGTGCCGACGCGGCCGGCAAGGGCGGTGCCATCCGGCGCATTAGCGCAGCGCTGGACGCGCGCCAGTACCACGTGATACCGGTTGCCGCGCCCACCGAAGAAGAGCGCGCCCAGCCGCATTTGTGGCGCTTCTGGCGGCATCTGCCGCGCAAGGGGCATATCGCCATTTTTGACCGCACCTGGTACGGGCGCGTGCTGGTGGAGCGGGTGGAAGGCTTTTGCACCGAGGCCGACTGGCTGCGTGGCTACACCGAGATCAACGACTTCGAGCAGGAGATGACCGACGCTGGTGTGATCGTCGTCAAGATCTGGCTGCAGATCAGCCAGGCCGAGCAGTTGCGCCGATTCAAGGAGCGCGAACAGATCAGCTTCAAGCGCTTCAAGATCACCGACGAAGATTGGCGCAATCGCGAAAAGTGGAACGCCTACCAACAAGCCATTTGCGACATGGTGGACCGCACCAGCAGCGGCTACGCGCCCTGGACGCTGGTGGAGGCCAACGACAAGAATTACGCCCGGATCAAGATCCTGCGCACGCTGTGCGAACGCCTGGAACACGCACTCGCGCATGGCCATGAACACGCGTATGCGCAAGGGCAAGAGCCCGACAAGGGGCACAAGGGCCACAAAGAACACAAGGCCAACAAACACCAAACCAAAGCACCATGAGCGACACAGCACCTTCTGCCCCCACTCCCACCGCTGCCCAAGAGCCGCGCCTGACTTCGCTCTCGCACGGCGGGGGCTGCGGCTGCAAGATTGCGCCCGGCGTGCTCTCGGAAATCCTCAAGACCACCACCGCCATGCCGCTGCCCGCAGCGCTGCTGGTGGGTATCGAAACTTCGGACGACGCGGCGGTGTACCAGCTCAACGACGAGCAGGCCATCATTGCCACCACCGACTTCTTCATGCCCATCGTGGACGACCCGTTTGACTTTGGCCGCATTGCCGCCACCAACGCCATTTCCGACGTGTACGCCATGGGCGGCACACCGATTCTGGCGCTGGCGCTGGTGGGCATGCCCATCAGCGTGCTCTCCACCGAAACCATTGGCAAGATTCTGGCCGGGGGGGCCAGCGTCTGCCGCGCCGCGGGCATCCCGATTGCGGGGGGCCACACGATTGATTCGGTCGAACCGATTTACGGCCTGGTGGCGCTGGGGCTGGTGCATCCGCGCCGCGTCAAGCGCAATGCCGACGCGCGCGTGGGCGACCGCCTGGTGCTGGGCAAACCGCTGGGCGTGGGCATCCTGTCGGCTGCGCTCAAGAAGCAAAAGCTAGACGCTGCAGGCTATGCGCGCATGATTGAAGTCACCACCCAACTCAATACCCCCGGCCCCGATCTGGCTGCACTTGACGGCGTGCACGCGCTCACCGATGTAACCGGCTTTGGCCTGGCCGGCCACGCGCTTGAAATTGCGCGCGGCGCACGCTGCGAGGTGGCGCTGCAGTGGCCGCGCGTGCCCCTGATCGACGGCGTGCACGCGTTGGCCGAGCAGGGCATGGTCACAGGTGCCTCAGGGCGCAATTGGGCCGCCTACGGCCACGAGATCGTGCTGCCTGCAGAGTTTTCGGCCGTGGACCGCGCCTTGCTGAGCGACCCGCAGACCAGCGGCGGCCTGCTGGTGAGTTGTGCGCCCGAGGCGGTGGAGGCGGTGCTTGCCACCTTTGCGCGCCACGGCTTTGCGCACGCGGCCGAAATCGGTCAGGTGCTGCCGCTCACCGCTGGCGTTGCACCACGCTTGACGTTGCGGCTGTAGAGCGCCACAAAGCGCAACTCCAGCCACTGCTTGAGCCACCCGAGAGCGCGCCCACGCGCGCTGTAGTTGCCCCAGGTGGCAATGGCGCTGGCGTCGCCACACGCAATCCATTGCAGACGCCGTGCTGCGGGCGCAGGGGCTTGCAAGGGGTCGCCGCGAACGCTGGCGCGCAGGTTGGCTTCGAGCGTGGTGGCAAGGTGCACGCCGCTGGACTCGCCCGGCGTGGCAAACACGCTGGGGTGGCTGGCAGAGCGCAGGCTGGCATCGGTCGCAATGCCGCCGTGTGCATCGCGCGCCAGGGCGCTGGCGCTTAGCCACGCAGGCACCAGCGTGGCGTTGGCAAGCAAGGGCACATCACACGCCAAATGCGCACCGCAGCCCAGCGCCACCGCGTCGGCAAGCACGGCTGTGGCGTGGTCTTGCAGCACCGTCACTTTGCGCTCGCGCAACAGCGCTTGCAGCCATTGGGCAACGCGCGGCGTAAGCCCCTCGGTCAGCGGCGTGTGGCCGCACACCAGCGTGACAGCGGCATTGGGCAGACGTGCGCGCAGCGCCAGGGCCAACTCGATGCCTTGCACGCCCGAGGCGATCACGGCCACGCGCAACGCGCGCGCCAGGCCCATGGCCACCACCTTGGGCCACAGGGCGCAGAACACCTCGGTGGGGTGCACAAACAGGGCGTGCTCGCGCGCGCCCGGCAGGGTTTGTTCGATGTGCGCGCGCTCCTGCTGCGGCTCCAGGTTGAGCGAGAGCCAGTCGTAGTGCAGCGTGCTGCCGTCGTCCAACTCCAAGGTCTGCTGCTGCGCGTCAAGCGTGCTGACATTGCGCCGCAGCCAGCGCAGTCCGGTTTGCTGCACAAAGGGTGCGAGCGCCACCTGGCACTGTTCCAGCGCGTAATGCCCTGCCACGTAGCCGCTGAGCATGGCGTCATGGACCGTGGCGGTGCTGTGCGCCAGCAAGGTGATTTGCGCGCCCGGCAAGGGCCGCGCGCACAGTGCGGCGAGCAGGTGCACGTGGGCCGGACCGGTTCCCGCCAGCACCAGTTGGCGTGCGCGTTGCATGGGGGGCAGGGGACTCATGCGCTGGGCGTGGGTTCAGTGGCCAAGGCGATGCACACCTGGCCGCTTGCGCTGACCACCAGCGCCACCGGGATCAGCGACTCGCCCACACACTCGCCGCTTTCGCACAGGCCGTCGCTCCAGCGAAAACGCGCGTAGTGCACGTTGCAGCTCAGGCTTACGCCGCTTGTCTGGATGAGGTGCTCCTGGCGGCCCGCCAGCACCACACCAAAGTGCGGGCAGCGGTTGACATAGGCCCGCAGCGCATTGCCGTCGCGAAGAACGACCAGGCCAAAGGTTTGCGTGGCGGGCTTACCTGGTACGGGCAGTTTCAGGAGCGTCGCCTGCCCGTCGGCAAAGTCATCGCGCTGGCCCAGCACCGTGCCGGGGGCGGGAGCGTTGGGCAGTGTGTTCCAGAGGGGCGTGGGTGGCAACATGCTATTTGTTGGGCAGCCATCCCAGGCCGTGGGCGTGCAGGCTTTGCACGTACAGGCGGTCACGCGTCTCGGTGATGGCTGTGGTCTCGGGGTAGGTGCCGGTGGGGTCTTGCAGGTCGGCAACCACTTTGCCGTCTTCGGTAAAGGCAATCACGTGACCATACGATTTGGGCACCGGCCAAAGAGCACGCGGCAGGCGCAGCGAGAGGCGGCGCAGCCATGGCTTGCCGGCCATGTTGTCGGCCGCCGGATTGCGTGGCTTGGCAAAGCCCATCCAGATTTTGCCGTCCAGTCCGCGCATCAGGTTGTCGGGGTAACCGGGCAGGTTGTCGATCAGCACACTGGCCTGGGCGCTGGCGGCGGCACCACTTTGAAGCAGGTCCAGGTTGCTGGCGCTGACGGCGATTTTCCAGAGCCGGAACTTGCCGGTTTCGTTGACGAACAGGGTCTGCTCGTCCTGGCTGAGCGCCACGCCATTGGCAAAGCTCAGGCCGCGCGCAACGATGCGTGTGGCACGGGTGGCGGGGTCGTATTCGAGGATGCGCCCGGTACTGGCGGCTTCGATGATGTCGTACACGCTGGCTTCAAACGTGCCGCCCCAGTCCTTGGGTGCAAAGCGGGTGGACGCATCGCTGAAGTACATCTTGCCGTTGCGTGCCACCACCACCGCGTCGGCGTAGCGGATCGGGTCGCCGCCGACCTTGTCGGCAAGCAGCGTGACCTTGCGGTCGGGTGCGATCGACAGCAGCCCCTTGATGGCATCGGCACCGATCAGATTGCCCTGCGCGTCAAAGTCAAAGCCCAGTATGCGTCCGCCGGTGGAGCCAAAAACTTCCTGACCCGAGCCGTCGGCATTCATGCGCAGAATGTTGCCGCTGGCCACCGTGGTGTAGAGCTTGCCGTCGGGCCCAAAGGCAATGTGCTCGGGGCCCACTTCGCCGTGCAGGTCGATCATCTGCAAATTGGCCAGCCGGGTGTTGACGGCGTGCGCGCCCCCATAACCGGGTGCCGCAGGAAGCGAAAACGCCACCGGCTCAATCGGCACCGGCCAGGTAAGCAGGTAGGCCATCAGTACCAGCAACACCAGAGCGAGTGATCCAAAAAACTTCTTCATCGCGTTATTCCTTCCACAATTCACGTTACCCGAGTTCGACATCGCGCCCTTGCTTCATCGCGAGGCAGCAAACCTTCGTCATCGCGAGGCAACAAACCTTCGCCATCGCGAGGCCTTCAGGCCGCGGCGATCCATGTCTTTATGTCTGCATGGATTGCCGCGCTTCGCTCGCAATGACAGCCAAAGGACATGGACTGCCGCGTCGCTTCGCTCCTCGCAATGACATCTTCTCGCCTTTGCAGGGATCAGGCCAGGAGGGCCTGGGCAAATTCGCGGGCGTTGAAGGTTTCGAGGTCTTCGAGCTTTTCGCCCACGCCGATGAAGTACACCGGAATCGGGCGCTCGCGCGCAATGGCTGCCAGTACGCCACCCTTGGCGGTGCCGTCGAGCTTGGTGACGATCAGGCCGGTCAGGCCGAGCGTGTCGTCAAACGCGCGCACCTGGGTGAGTGCGTTCTGGCCGGTGTTGCCGTCAATTACCAGCAGCACCTCATGCGGTGCGCCGGGGTCGGCCTTCTGGATCACGCGCTTGATCTTCTTGAGCTCTTCCATCAGGTGCAGTTGCGTGGGCAGACGCCCGGCGGTGTCGATCAGGATCACGTCCTTGCCGCGCGCCTTGCCCGCGCTTACGGCGTCAAAGCTCACCGCAGCGGGGTCGCCGCCTTCCTGGCTGACGATGTCCACCAGATTGCGGTCGGCCCAGATGCTGAGTTGCTCGCGCGCGGCGGCGCGGAAGGTGTCGGCCGCAGCCAGCAGCACGCTGGCCTTGTTGTCGGACAGGTGGCGCGTGAGCTTGCCAATCGAGGTGGTTTTGCCCGCGCCGTTGACGCCTGCCACCATGATGACGGTGGGGTGGTGCTCGCCAATGACCAGCGCCTTCTCCAGCGGCTGCAGCAGTTCGCTCAGGCTGGCAATCAGGATGTTTTTCATCGCCACCGGGTGCGTGACGCCCGTCTCCTTGACCTTGCGGCGCAAATCCAGCAGCAACTGCTGGGTGGCGGGAAAGCCAGCGTCGGACATGAGCAGGGCTTCTTCCAGGCTTTCGTACAAGGCTTCGTCGATGACCGAGCCGCCAAACACGACAGAAATGCCGGAGGCTGTTTTGCCCAGGCTGGCCTTGAGTTTGGCCAACCATTTCTGGCGCTCCGGCGGGCTGGCGGTTGGATCGGGAATGTTGATGGGCGTGACCAGCGCGCTGCCAATCAGCGAGCCACCCGTTGGCGCGCTTGCTACGGGGGAGGGGGGCGCCAACGGCGTGGGAGGAGTTTTTTTGCGGAAGAAACTGAACATGGGATGGGTCTGTGTAGCACGCATTCTATGAAACCGGCTCATGGTCCGGCGCGCACAGAGCTTGGGGTAAGCTTTGGTCATGGCATCCAAATCCTCATCTTCGGCAAAAAAGCCCGGCGCACCGGCGCGGCGCTCCCGCGTGCAGACGCACGAAATCCGCATCATTGGCGGCCAGTGGAAGCGCATCCGGCTCAAGGTGGCCGACCGCCCCGGCCTGCGCCCCACGCCCGACCGCGTGCGCGAGACCCTGTTCAACTGGCTGGGGCAAGACCTCTCGGGCCTGCGCTGCGTGGATTCCTTTGCCGGCACCGGAGCACTGGGGTTTGAAGCGGCCTCGCGCGGCGCACGCGAGGTGCTGCTGGTGGAGCAGGACAGCGCGCTGGTGGCGCAACTGCAGCAGGTGCACGCGCAGTTGCTGGCGCTGGAGTTGCCCGAGCCGGTGGCGCAAAGCGTACTGATCCAGCGCGGCGACGGCGTCTCGGCGCTGCGCCAACTCGCGGCGCAGAGCCAGGACGTGATTTTTCTGGACCCGCCCTTCGATGGTGGCAACTACGAGGCGGCATTGGGCGCGGCAGCACACGCATTGGCACCTCAGGGCAATATCTACCTGGAGGCGCCCAAGGCGTGGACCGACGCCAGCCTGGAGCCGTGGGGCTTGCATGTGTACCGCCACCTCAAGGCCGGTGCGGTGCACGCCCACGTCTTGCGCCGCGCGCACGCGGTTGCATAATTGCCGAAATACCTGGCCGCTGAGCCCCCGGAGTACCGCATGTCTGAACCCGTGATTGCCGTTTATCCCGGCACCTTTGACCCCATCACGTTGGGGCACCAGGACCTGATTCGCCGCGCTGCTGCGCTTTTTGGCACGGTGGTGGTGGGCGTGGCTGCGGCGCATCACAAGAAGACCCTGTTCACGCTGGAAGAGCGCCTGGAGAGCGTGCGCGAAGTGGTGCACAGTCAGGGCAATGTGCAGGTGGCGTCGTTTGGCGGCCTGGTGCGCGACTTTGCGCTGGAGCAGGGCGCGCGTGTGATGCTGCGTGGCGTGCGCTCGGTGACAGATTTTGATTTTGAAGCGCAACTTGCCGGCATGAACCGCGCGTTGGCGCCCGACGTGGAAACGGTGTTTCTGACGCCCGATGCGCGCTACCAGCACATCTCCAGCACGCTGGTGCGCGAGATTGCCACGCTCAAGGGCGATGTGCGCCAGTTCGTAGCACCCGAGGTGCATGCGCGGCTGATGAAGAAGTTGGGTTTGTAAGATGTTTGCAGGGGCTGCGCGCACTGTTGCGCAGGTACCCTGGTATGGAAGGTTTTCATGAAATTGTTGCTACCCGTGGATGGTTCGGAGTTGTCGCTGGAGGCGGTGCGGTTTGCGATTCGCATGCTGCTGGCGGGCCTGCATGGCGAGGTGGTACTGGCCAACGTGCAGGAGCCTGCCAACTTGTACGAGTTGCTGGTGGCGCACGATCCGCAGGTGATTGAGCGTGTGAGCGCCGAAGCGGGGCTGCACGCGCTGCAGGGCGCGCAACAACTGCTTGACGCCGCCGGTGTGGCGTACGAATGCGAGGTGGCGCGCGGTGACCCGGCGCACACCATCGAAGACATCGCCGAGCGCTTTGGCTGCGACCTGATCGTGATGGGCGCGCGCGGCAACAGCGCGCTGCGCAGTGCCATGCTGGGGTCGGTGTCCAACGAAGTGCTGCACGCCAGCAGCGTGCCGGTGGTGATCGTCAAGCCCGATGCGCTGGCCGTCGTCGAACCGGAGTAAGCCCAGACCCATGGCATTGACCATCACCGACGCCTGCATCAATTGCGATGTGTGCGAGCCCGAATGCCCCAACGACGCGATCTACCTGGGGCCCGAAATCTACGAGATTGACCCGAACAAGTGCACCGAGTGCGTAGGCCACTTTGACGAGCCGCAGTGCGTGCAGATCTGCCCCGTGGCCTGCATTCCGGTGCATCCGCAGTACGTCGAAGACCGCGAAACCCTGTGGCAGAAATACCGCCGCCTGCAGGCGGCAGCTGGATAGTCACCGTCATTGCGAAGGCCGCAGGCCTGTGGCAATCCATGCGGTTAGAAGTCATGGATCGCCACGCTTCGCTCGCGATGACAGCCCTTCGTCCTTGTGAGACCATGCCCCACCTCGTCTTCGCCAGGCCATGCCCCACCTCGTCCTCGCCAGGCCATGCGCTACTTCGTCACTGCGAGGAGCGAAGCGACGCGGCAGTCCATGCAGTCCAAAGTCAAGGATCGCCACGCTTCGCTCGCGATGACGAGGCGGGGGTGTGCCTCGCAGTGACGAAACCTTGGTTCAGTCGGGCTTGACCTTTTCGGGAGGGGGTTTTGCGGTGAAGTATTGCGGCTCTTTCTTTGCAGCGGTCTTTTTGTGCGCGCCGTGTTTGGCAGCGTCGCCCTGGTCCTGGTCGGCATCGGCGTGGCTCGGGTGGGCAGCGGACGCTTTGGCATTGGCGGGCTTGGCGGCGTGGGTAGCAGAACCCTTGGCGGCCTGAAGTGCTTGGGCTTCCTGCTTCAGGCGGGTTTGCTCCAGCGCCTTGGCGGCCTGGGCGTCGTTTTTGGTGATGGCGTCGGCCTCTTGTTTCTGCGCCTTGGTGCGCGCGTCTTGCACGTCGACTGCGACGCCGTCGGCGCACGGAATCTGGCTGTAGGTCGAGCCGCAGCGATAAACCTTTTGGGCGCTTGCCGCCGTCGCCAGTGTGCACAGGGTAATCAAAACAAGCGCAAAACGGGAGCAGGGTTTCATGGCTTGGTCTCCTGGGTTGGTGCGGGCGAGCCTGCTTGTTCCGGTGCGGCGACAGCAGCAGCACTCGCGCTTGCCGGGGTCCCTGCCTTGGGTGTGTGCGCGCGTGGCGGCTTGCTGGTGTGGATTTGCAGCGTGGCCTTGTCCATGGCACCGGCGGCCAGGTCGGGAAACGCCTTGAGGCAGCGGTCAATACATTGGTCAATCGCAATGTGCTCGTCCAGCGGTGGTTTCTTGAGCACCCATCCGACCACGTCGTCCTTGTTGCCCGGGTGGCCAATGCCCAGGCGCAGGCGCCAGTAGTCGTCGCTGCCGAGTTGGGCGTGGATGTCGCGCAGGCCGTTGTGCCCGGCGTGGCTGCCGCCGCGTTTGAGCTTGGCCTGGCCGACGGGGATGTCCAACTCATCGTGTGCCACCAGGATTTCGTTGGGGGCAATCTTGAAAAAGCGCGCCAGCGCCGCCACCGAGCGGCCCGACAGGTTCATGAAGGTCTGGGGCTCGAGCAGCCACAGCGGCTGTCCGCCCACGCTGGTGCGCGCCACCAGGCCGTGGTAGCCCTTGTCCATGTTCAGGGTGAGCTTGAGCTGGCGCGACAGGGCCGTGGTCCACCATGCGCCTGCGTTGTGGCGGGTGGATGCGTACTCGGGGCCGGGATTGCCCAAACCGACAAACAGTTTGATCATGCGATGAAAGGTATCAGGCGTATGCGCCATGGTAGAACAAAATGACCGGCCCCAACGAAAACGGCCCACCAGGGTGGGCCGTTGACGCTTGCCGAAAGAGAGATTACTTCTTGGCGGCAGGTGCCTTGGCTGCGGGAGCGGCCTTGGCGGCAGGTGCGCCCTTGGCTGCGGCCGGTGCAGCAGCAGGAGCAGCGGCTGCAGCGGCGTCGGCAGTTGGCTCGGCCGAAGCGACTACCACCACAGAAACTACCACCGGGTTGTTCTTGCCGTGGGTCACGGCCGTTACGCCCTTGGGCAGTGCAATGTCGTTGAGGTGCAGCGAAGCACCCTTCTTGAGGCTGCTGAGGTCCACCGAGATGAACTCGGGCAGGTCAGCGGGCAGGCACAGCACGTTGATTTCGGTCATGACGTGGTTGGCAATGCAGCCATCGGTCTTGACCGCAGGCGAGTTTTCGTCGCCATGGAAGTGCAGCGGCACCTTCATGTGCAGTTTGGTGGTGGCATCGACGCGTTGGAAGTCGATGTGCAGGATTTGCTGCTTGAAGGGGTGCATCTGGAAATCACGCAGCAGCACCTGTTGGGTCTTGCCATCAATTTCCATGTCGAGCACGGAGGCGTGGAAGGCTTCCTTCTTGATGGTGTGCCACAAGGCGTTGTGGTCCAACTCGATCAGTTGGGGCTCACCGCTGCCGTAAACGATACCCGGGGTGCGACCCGTAACGCGGAGACGGCGGCTCGCACCCGTACCCTGCTTAGCGCGCTCAAAAGCGACGAATTTCATAAATTACTCCAAAAGAAGCCCACCGCGACCAGTGTGACTCCGGTTTAACAAAAACGCTGTTGGCCTGCTGGAGGCCTTTGCGTCTACTTTTTGCCCCAGACCAGGAAATGCTAGAAAAGATTATCCTGGTCAGAGAACAAACGCATGACCGACTCGCCCTTGGCAATACGCTGGATCGTTTCGGCGATCAGCGGAGCCACGGAGAGTTGGCGAATTTTTTGGCAGTTTCTGGCTGCCGCAGTCAGGGGGATGGTGTTGGCCACCACCACCTCGTCGAGGGCACTGCCGTTGGCGATGCGCTCAATGGCCGGGCCCGAAAAGATCGGGTGCGTGCAATAGGCATAGACCTTCTTGGCGCCGCGTGCCTTGAGCACCTCGGCCGCCTTGACCAGCGTCCCGGCGGTGTCGATCATGTCGTCCATGATGACGCAGTTGCGGCCATCGATTTCGCCGATGACGTGCATCACTTCGCTGACGTTGGCGCGCGGGCGGCGCTTGTCGATGATGGCCAGGTCGCAGTCGAGCTGTTTGGCCAGGGCGCGCGCGCGCACCACGCCGCCGACGTCGGGCGAGACCACGATCAGATCTTCGTAGTTCTTCTGGCGCAGGTCGCCCAGCAGCACCGGCGAGGCGTAGATGTTGTCCACCGGGATGTCAAAAAAGCCTTGGATCTGGTCGGCGTGCAAGTCCATGGTGAGAACGCGCGCCACGCCCACGGCTTGCAACATATTGGCAACCACCTTGGCGGTGATGGGCACGCGCGTGGAGCGCGGGCGGCGGTCCTGGCGGGCGTAACCGAAATACGGGATCACGGCGCTGATGCGCTCGGCCGAAGCGCGCTTGAGCGCATCGACCATGATCAGCAGTTCCATCAGGTTGTCGTTGGTCGGAGCGCAGGTGCTTTGCACCACAAACACGTCACGGGCGCGCACGTTCTGGTTGATTTCGACGGTGACTTCACCATCGGAGAAGCGGCCCACGGTGGCGGCACCCAGCGAAATTCCCAGATGTTCAGCGATATCGGCGGCCATGCCAGGGTTGGCATTGCCGGTGAAAATCATGAAATCAGGGGGGGTGGGTGCCTGCATGTGGGTTCCAGCGATGTTGTGAGGAAGTAGCCTGTACGTTGGGTCCGCTGCGTCCGGGACATCCCGGACAGCAGATTTGGCAGGGGAAGAAGGATTCGAACCTTCGCATGCTGGAATCAAAATCCAGTGCCTTAACCAACTTGGCGACTCCCCTACACGGGTTGGCAGCTAACCGCTACCCACCGAAAAACCATCGCTGGAGGCCCAACCCGACAGCGGGTGAACATCCAAACTGCTGCACACTTTGACCTGAAACGACTCAGGTGCGTCCGCAAGAAACCCTTCGTTTACGGGCCAACCAACCAGCGGCACAGGGGCAAAAACCGCACTTCCGGAACCGGTCATCCGGCCGGCGAGGCCCTTGGAGGCCAGCCAGGTAATCGCTTGCGATACACCCGGACAGAGTTTTTGCGCCACGGCCTGCAAGTCGTTTCGGCCAAAACCAAACGCGTCTGCAGCGAAGCCTGAAATTATAGCAGCCTCGGAGTCGCGTTTGAGGGCTGGGTCCGAGAAAATCAGCCGGGTTTCCAGGCCCTGCGGCGGTTTGACAACAGCAAACCGGGCCACAGGCAGGCTTAAGGGCGTTACCACCTCGCCGATGCCCTCGATCCAGGCGTGGCCGCCGCTCAGGAAGAACGGCACGTCGGCCCCGAGTTGCAGCGCCAGCGCAGCCAGCGTGGCCAGCGGCAGGCGCGTGTTCCAGAGCCGGTTGAGCGCCAGCAGGGTTGAGGCGGCGTCCGACGAACCGCCGCCCAGGCCGGCCTGCGCCGGAATCGACTTGTGCACGCCGATGTGCACGCCTAGCGGGCACTGGCTGGCGTGCTGCAGCGCACGCGCGGCGCGCACCACCAGGTCGTCGTGCGGCAAGGCAACGCTTAAGTCTTCGCGGCTGATGATGCCGTCTGCGCGCAACTCAAAATGCAGGGTATCGCACCAGTCGATCAGCATGAAGGCCGACTGCATCAGGTGGTAGCCGTCGGTGCGGCGCCCGGTGATGTGCAAAAACAGGTTCAGTTTGGCGGGGGCGGGGACGTCGTAGAGCGACTGCATGGTGCAGGATTATCCCTTGTAGGTTCAGCGCTGCAGGACGATTTTGAGATCCACCGGCGGCGCGGGCGACTCGCGCCGCGCATGCAGCAGACCCTGTGCCAACTCGCCCAAGTCGGCCTGCCAGCCATCGGCTGCAGTTTCATGCCCCTGCAGCCAGGCAAACAGGCTGGCGACGGGAATCTCGGTTCCGGTGAGGTGTTGCGTGAGGTGCTGTAGCGACGCAAAACGCTGCGTCTGTACGCCGGAGTGCAAAACCGCCCCGGCTGTATCCCACTGAACCTGCGCCAGCGTGGTGCCCAGCGCCGTGCTGAAGATGAGCGTGCCCGCCAAGGCATTGCCTGCGAGCTCAAAGTCGGCAGAAAACGCCTGCACCGGGTCGGACGCGATGGTCATCGCCAGACGCCCTTGCCAGTGCGCGTCGGTGCCGTCTGGTGCTTGCTTAAGCCTTGGCGGGCTAGCGCATCCTGCTATCAATAACGCAGCAATCCAGAACGTCCAGCCGATTCGGCAAAGGCGTGCACGAATCACGGTTTGCCCTGCAGACGGCGCGTGGTTTCGAGCAGGGTCTCGTTGTCCGGGCTGAGCTGGGCGGCCTGCTTCCAGATGTCGATGGCCTGCTCGCGCTGGCCCAGGCTCCAGAACACTTCACCCATGTGCGCCGCAATTTCGGGGTCCGGGCGCGCCTGGAAGGCGCTTTGCAGCAGCTTGAGCGCCTGCGCCGCGTTGCCCGCCCGGAACTCCACCCACGCCATGCTGTCCACAATGAAGGGGTCGTTGGGCGCCATCTCCAGCGCCTTGGCAATCAGTTCGCGCGCTTCGGCCAGATGCACGTTGCGCTCGGCAAACGAAAACCCGAGCGCGTTGTAGGCGTGGTGGTAGTCGGGCTTGGCCACGATCAGGCGGCGCAGCAGCATTTCCATCTCGTCGATGCGGCCCAGTTTTTCGGCCAACATCGCCTGGTCGTAGAGCAGGTCGCCGTCTAGCGGGTACTGATTCAGGGCCGCAACCAGCACGTCGTAGGCTGCCTGGAATTTCTTGTTTTCCCGCAGCAGTTGCACCTCGGCGCTGACCTTGGCGCGTGCGTCGTCGCTCTGCAGTTCGGGCACCGAGCGGATCACCGCGCGCGCCTCATCCATCTTGCCCAGCCGCGCCAGAATGGCGGACTGGTGCACGGCTACGCGCAAGGCATCCTTGGGGCTTTTGATGCGCAGCAGATAGGCTTGCGCTTCGTCAAAACGCTGGGCTTGCTCGGCGATTTGCGCCAGCAGCAAATAGGCTTGCACGCTGCCGCGCCCGGTTTCCTCCGCCTGGGCGTCGGTTCCGGAAGACGGGTTAAGCGACAAGAAGGTATTGAGCGAGGTTTGCGCCTGGTCAATGGCCTGGTTCTGAAACTCCAGCGTTCCCTGCACCAGCCAGCCGTCCGGGAATGCAGGCCAGTCGTGCGTGAGCACCTTGGTCTGGGCATAAGCGTCGCCGTAGCGCTGGGCTTCGAGCAGTTGGCGGATGTAGTTCATGCGCAGTTCGGCCGAGGCCGGGCCCGAGAGGAAATTGCGCACGTATTTCTCGGCTTCGGGCAGCTTGGGGTTGATCAGATTGAGCGCCAGATAGACCGGCTCCTCGGCCTTGGTGTTCAACGCGGCCGCCTGGCGTGCGGCTTCGAGCGCACCGGCTGAGTCACCCGCCTGCATGCGCAGCACACCCACGGCGTACCACGCTGCCGTGGCGGTGGCGCTGTCTTTGAGTTCGTTGGCCAAGGTGCGCTCCACCAGTTTGGCCGCTTGGGCCTTGTCACTGGCGCGCGCAAAGTAGCGTGGCAGCAGGTGGATGACGGCAATCCGCTCAGCCGGTGGCAACAGTGCGAGATGGCGCTTGATTGGCTCCTGGATTTCGGCCGAGCGGTTCAGGCCGATCAGGATTTGGACAAGATAGCGGTTGGCGTCCTGCGAAGTGGGAAAGGCGCTGTTCCAGGCGCGCGCTGCCTCCAGGGCCGACTCGCCGCTACGTGCGCCCAGCGCCAGTTCCACCGCGCGCTGGTACAAGCGTGGCTCCTTGGACTTGCGCGCCGCGTCGAGCAGCAAGGCGTAGGCGGCGGCGGTGTCGCCACTTTGCGCGCTGAGTTCACCCACCAGCAACTCGTAAAAAAGGTCGCGGTTCAGATTGGAGTTGGCGGGCGCGTCTTCCGGCGTGGCAGTGGCAGCGAGCGCGTGCTGCCCCACAAGCGTGGCCAGCAACGCCCATGCGACCAGAAAGCGAAAGGTTTTGAACATCCGGCCATAATAATCCAAGCACCTCCTTTCCACTGACTATGCCTGAATTGCCCGAAGTTGAAGTTACGCGGTTGAGCTTTGCCGAGCGCATTGCGGGTGCGCGCATCGAGTCGGTTCGCCTTGGCAAACCGTTGCGCTGGCCGCTCAACTGCTCACCCAAGGCCTTGTGTGGGCGCACGGTGTTGGCGGTGCGACGCCGTGGCAAATACCTGCTGGTCGATTTGAGCGAAGGGCTGCTCCTGATCCACCTGGGCATGTCGGGCAGCCTGGCATTTGCACCCGCGCTGCCCGCGCCGGGGCCGCACGACCACTTTGATATGCAGACCAGCCAGGGCCTATTGCGCCTGCATGATCCGCGTCGCTTTGGCGCGGTGGTGTATGTCAGTGGAGAAGACGATCCGCTGGCGCGCAAGCTCTTGGGCAAGCTCGGTGTGGAGCCCTTGTCGGCAGACTTTGATGCGCTGCGTTTTGCGCAGGCACTGGTGCGGCGCAAGGCACCCATCAAGCAGGTCTTGCTCTCGGGCAGCGTGGTGGTGGGTGTGGGCAACATCTACGCCTGCGAAGCCTTGTTCATTGTCGGCATTCGCCCCACCAAGCGCGCAGCTAGCCTGAGCCGGGCGCGCTGCTTCAGGCTGCACCAGGCCATCTGCGATGTGCTCCAGAGCGCGGTGCAAGCGGGGGGCAGCACCTTGCGCGACTTTTCCAATGCCGACGGCCAGGCCGGGTACTTCCAGAACGAAACCATGGTCTATGGCCGCGCGGGGCAGCCCTGCAAGCTGTGCGCAACGCCGGTTCGCTCGATTCGCCAGGGACAGCGCTCCACGTTCTTCTGCCCGACCTGTCAAAAGGCTTGAGCGGGGACGTGAGCGCGAACTGGCGTAGCAAGGTATATTGAGCGCTTCCAAAGGAGGATTCTTGGCTACACCCTTTAACGCGCAGTTTGACTTGCACGGCACCTGGCGGCGTGACTTTGCGCTGCGGCTGAAGTTGCTCTCTGAGTGGCTCAAGGACAATGAACTGCTCGACGCTGCGGTGGAAGAGCGGCTGCGCCAACTGGAAACGCAAGTGCGCTCCGACAAGGTGATGGTGGCATTTGTGGCCGAGTTTTCGCGTGGCAAGTCAGAGCTGATCAACGCCATCTTCTTTGCCGGTTATGGACGGCGCATCATGCCCGCCAGCGCCGGGCGCACCACCATGTGCCCCACCGAGATGGGTTACGACGCCGACGTGCCTGCCTGCCTGCGGCTGCTTCCGATCGAGTCACGCCTCAAGCCCCAGGCGCTGATGGAGTGGCGCATGGTGCCCGAGAAGTGGACGCGCATCGACCTTGACGTCAACGACCCGCAGCAACTCGCCCTGGCCCTGGAAAAAGTGGCTGAAACCATTAAGGTCACGCAAGACCAGGCGCGCGCCTTGGGCTTCTGGCACAACCAGGCTCCGGACGACAACCCCCTGATCGACGCGCAGGGCCTGGTCGAAATTCCCAAGTGGCGCCACGCGCTGATCAACATCGCCCACCCCTTGCTCAAGCAGGGGTTGGTGATTCTGGATACGCCGGGGCTGAACGCTATCGGTGCCGAACCGGAACTCACGGTGAGCCTGATTCCGCAGGCCCAGGCGGTGGTGTTTATCCTGGCGGCCGATGCGGGCGTGACCAAGTCTGACCTGGCCATCTGGCGCGAGCACCTCATCACCGAGGCGGGCCAGGCCAACACCCGCCTGGTGGTGCTCAACAAGATCGACACTTTGTGGGACGCACTGAGCACGTCCGAGCAGATTCAGGCGCAGATCGACAAGCAAAAGGCCAGCACCGCCGAAATTCTGGGTCTGCAGGCCAACCAAGTGATTGCGGTGTCGGCACAAAAGGGTCTGGTGGCCAAGGTCACGGACGACGCGGCCCTGCTGCAACAAAGCTGCCTGCCCGCGCTGGAGGATGCACTGGGGCGCGGCATGATGGGCAAGCGCCAGCAGATTCTGGGCAGCGCGATGGCACGCGGCATTTCGGACTTGCGCGCCGAGACTGGCCGCGTGATCAATATCCGCAAGCGCGACCTTACCGAGCAGATGATGGAACTGCGCAGCCTGCAGGGCAAAAACGCCCCGGTGATCCGCCACATGCGTGCGCGCATCGCGCAGGAGCAGGCCGACTTTGATTTGGGTGGTGCCAAGATCCACGCGGTGCGCTCGGTGCACCTGAAACTTCTGCGCGAAGTGTTTGCGCTCTTGGGCTCTACGGCCTTGAAGAGCGAGATGGCCCAGCTGATTGAAGCGCTGATGCACAAGGGCTTGAAGATCGGCGTAAAGCGCTCCTATGGGGCCACGTTTGAGCGGCTGCGCGAAAGCCTTGCCAAGGTCGAGTCGCTCACCGGCGAAATTCAGAGCATGTTGGCGGCCAGCTTTCGCCAGCTCAATGCAGAGTACGGGTTCTCGCTGCAGGTACCGGCGCAGCCGCAGGTGGCGCAATACGTGATCGACATCAACGCGGTCGAGCGCAGCCACTTGCAGTACCTGGGCATTGGCAATATGTTCAAGCTTACGCAACCCGAATTTACCGACCGCCTGGTGCGAGCGCTCGCCAGCCGCTTGCGCGGCGTACGGGAATCGGCGCTGGTGGAGATTGAGTTGTGGAGCAAGTCGGCGGCCGCGCAGCTCGACGCCCAGTTGCGCGAGCGCCGTCGCAGCTTTGCCCGGCGCATCGAGGCGATTGATCGCATCCAGCAAGCCGCAGGCGGTCTGGAAGAACGCATGGCCGCGCTCGACCGGCAGGAAGCGTCGCTCAACCAGCTCGACGCCAAGCTGCTCGAACTCACCGCCCCGCTGGTGGCAGCACAGGCCACCGCCGAACAGTGACTGCCACAGGCGCTGACTTTGCCCGCAGGGTGGTGCAGTGGCAGAGAGTCCACGGGCGCAACGATTTGCCCTGGCAGGGCAGCCGCGACCCCTACCGCGTGTGGCTCTCCGAAGTGATGCTGCAGCAGACCCAGGTGACCACGGTGCGCGCCTACTTCAGCCGTTTTGTAGAACGCTTGCCTGACGTGCAAAGCCTGTGTGACGCCAGCCTGGACCAGGTGCTCGGGTTATGGAGCGGCCTGGGCTACTACAGCCGTGCGCGCAACCTGCACCAGTGCGCGCGTGAGGTGGTGGCGCGTTACCAGGGTGCATTCCCGCGCACTGCGCAAGAGCTGCAGACGCTGCCGGGCATTGGCGCATCCACTGCTGCGGCCATTGCCTCGCTGTGCTTTGGCGAGCGGGTTGCCATTTTGGACGCCAACGTAAAGCGCGTGGTGGCACGCGTGGCGGGGTTTGATGCCGATTTGGCCGTGGCGGCCAACGAGCGCGCCCTGTGGGACGCCGCCACGGCTTTACTGCCAGCGGCCAATGTTGCGCGGCGCACCATGCCGCGCTACACGCAAGGCATGATGGACCTCGGTGCGCTGGTGTGCCTGCCGCGCAACCCGCACTGCGTCCAATGCCCGGTGCGCGCGAACTGCCACGCGGCAGCACATGGCAACCCCGAGCGTTATCCGGTACGCACACGCAAGCTCAAGCGCAGTGCGCAGAGCCTGTGGCTGCTGTGGGTTGAGTCGGCCGACGGCAGCGTCTGGTTGCACCCGCGTCCCACGCCCGGCGTCTGGGCAGGGCTGCACTGCCTGCCGCTGTTTGAGAGCGAGCAGGCGCTGCTGCAAAGCATGCCCGCTGCCCTGCGCCGCAAGTGCAGTGCCTTGCCCGCATTCACCCACGTGCTCACGCACAAAGACCTGCACCTGCATCCCTGGCGGTTGCTGTTGCCCGACACCGCGACGCATTGGGGTGCGGGCCGCTGGGTTGCCCCCCAAGAATGGCCCGCCCTGGGCCTGCCTGCGCCGATTCGGCGATTGCTGGAGACTGCGCGCGCTTAGCCGGGCGCGCCTGGGGCGAGCGCGAGTTCGCGGTGGCGCTTGAGCGTGATGCGCTGCTGCTGGTAGTGCGCGGCGAGTTGTTCGACCAGATAGACCGAGCGGTGCTGGCCGCCGGTGCAGCCAATGGCTACCGTCACATAGCTGCGGTGGTCGTGCACCAGGGAGTCGAGCCACGCGTCCAGAAAGGCGGTGATGTGCTGCTGCATGCGTTGCACGGCGGGCTGCTCGCGCAGGAATTCCTGCACCGGGGCGTCGCGCCCGGTGAGGTTGCGCAGGGCTGGTTCGTAGTGCGGGTTGGGCAGCATGCGCACGTCAAACACAAAGTCGGCGTCGCTGGGTACGCCGCGCTTGAACGCAAACGACTCAAACACCAGCGTCAGTTGCGTGGCCGGTGAGGCGATGAGTTCTTTCACATAGCCCTGCAACTGCGCCGGGCGGATGGCGCTGGAGTCGATCACGTGCGAGAGCTCGCGCAAGGTGCCCAGCAACTCGCGCTCCAACTCGATGGCTTCGACCAGCGCGTGGTGCGCTTCCTGCTGGCCGTGCGCGGAGTGTGGTTGCGAAAGCGGGTGTTTGCGCCGCGTCTCGGAGTAGCGCCGAACCAGGGTGTCGGTGGCGGCGTCCAGAAACAGCAGATTGATGGAAACGCCCTGCACGCGCAGCGCGTCGAGTTGCTTGGGAACCAGCGGTAGCGAGGTGGCACTGCGCACGTCCATGGCAATGGCCACGCGCTGTGCCTGGTGCTGCTGTTCAAGGGCGACGAACGATTGCAGCAGCTCGGGCGGCAGATTGTCCACGCAGTAAAAACCCGCGTCTTCCAATGCGTGCAGCGCCACCGATTTGCCCGAGCCCGACATTCCGGTGATAAGCACGATTTCCATCACACACCCGTCTGCAGCATTTCCTTGGCGTGGGCCAAGGTGGTGGTGGAGAGTTTTTCGCCGCCGAGCATGCGTGCGATTTCGGTGACGCGTTCTTCGCCGTGCAGGGTGGAGACGGTGCTGAGCGTGAGGCGGCCGTGCAGCTGCTTGGCCACGCACAGGTGGTGGTCGGCGCACGCGGCCACCTGGGGCAGGTGGGTGACGGCGAGCACCTGGCGGTCCACGCCGAGTTGGCGCATCAGCCGCCCCACGGTTTGCGCCACCGCGCCGCCGACACCGGCGTCCACCTCGTCAAAGATCAGCGTCTGCGCGGTGCCGAGTTGGCTGGTGGTGACGGCAATGGCCAGCGCCATGCGCGACAACTCGCCGCCCGAGGCGACCTTGCCCACGGGGCGGGGCGTGCTACCCGTGTGCCCGGCCACCAGAAACGCCACGTCTTCGAGGCCGCTTTGCATCGGTGCGCTGGCAGGCTCAAGATCGACCTGAAACACGCCGCCTTGCATGCCCAGCCCCTGCATGGCCTGGGTGATGGCGCGTGCCAGCAAGGGCGCGGCGTGCGCGCGCTTTTTGGACAGGGCTTGGGCTTCTTTCAGGTAAGCGGCGTGGGCCTGTTGTTCGCTTGCGCGCAGGCCGTCCAGGTCGGCGGCCGCGTCCAGGGAGCGCAGCTCGGCCTTCCACGAGGTCAGCAGCTCCGGCAGATCTTCGGCAGCGCGCTTGTAGCGCCGCGCCAGCGCGACCCATTGGCCCAGGCGCGCATCGAGTTCGGCCAGGCCCTGCGGATCAAGGTCGGTGCGGCGCAGGTAGGCGCGCAGGGTGTGCGCCGTGTCTTGCACCTGCGCCAGGCTTGAGGCCAGCAGCTCGATGGGTGCGGCAAAGTCGGCTTCCAGATGGGCTTGGGCCTGTAATTGCTGGTGTGCGTTGTGCAGCAGTTGCAGCGCGTTGGTTTCGTCGTCCTGCAGCACTTGCAATGCGGCTTGGGCGGCGTCCATCAGGGCCTGGGCGTTGGACAGACGCCGGTGGCTGGCGTTGAGCTCGGCCCACTCGTCGGGTTGCGCGGCGAGCTTGTCGAGTTCGCCAATCTGCCAGGCCAGGCGCTCACGTTCGCGCTGCAGGCTGTTTTGCCCGGCCAGCGCATCGGAGAGCGCCGTTTGCGCCTGACGCCACTGCTGCCACAAGCCTGCCAGCGCTTGCGTGGAAACCTGGGCATAGGCGTCGAGCAGGCCGCGCACGGCGTCAGGCCGGGTCAGGCTTTGCCAGGCGTGCTGGCCGTGGATGTCGAGCAATTGCTCGCCCAGCGCGCGCAGTTGCTGCGCCGTGGCCGGGCTGCCGTTGACCCAGGCGCGGCTCTTGCCCTGCAGGTCTACCGTGCGGCGCAGTAGCAGCGAGTCAGAAGCGTCAAAGCCCATCTCGGCGAGGCTAGTTTGCAGGTTGGGCGGGGCGTCAAATTCGGCGCTGACTTCCGCGCGCTGCGCGCCTTCGCGGATTACGCCCACCTCGGCGCGCACGCCGGTGACGAGTTGCAGCGCGTCGATCAGGATCGACTTGCCCGCGCCGGTTTCACCCGTGAGCACGGTGAAGCCGCGCTCCAGGTCGAGCTCCATTTCGCTCACGATGACAAAGTCGCGCAGGACGATTCGCTTGAGGGCCACCTTTACGCCACTCCCTCATTCCAGTGCAGTTTTTCGCGCAGGGTGTCAAAGTAAGACCAGCCCTTGGGGTGCAGAAAGCGCACCTGGTAGTCCGAGCGCGTGACCACGATGCGGTCGCCGTGCATGAGCGAGGCCAGCGACTGCATGTCAAAGCTGGCGCTGGCGTCGCGTCCGGCCACGATTTCAATGGCAATCTCGGTGGCGTTGGCCAGCACGATAGGGCGGTTGGAGAGGGTGTGCGGCGCAATCGGCACGAGCACCCAGCCCGGAATCGACGGATGCAGCAGCGGCCCCCCGGCCGAGAGCGAGTACGCCGTGGAGCCCGTGGGCGAGGCGATGATCATGCCGTCGGCGCGCTGGTTGGCCACAAAGTGGCCATCGACCTCCATGCGCAGCTCGACCATGCCGGAGGTGGCACCCCGGTTGACCACCACGTCGTTCATGGCCAGGGCCGAGAAGACGCAGTGGCCATCGCGCATGACGCGCGCCTGCATCAGGCTGCGATGGTCTTCCTCGTACGCGCCGGCGAGCATGGGCTCGAGCGTGGGTTGGTAGTTGCCGAATGGGATGTCGGTGATAAAGCCCAGACGCCCCTGGTTGATGCCGATCAGCGGCACGCCATACGGGGCCAACTGGCGGCCAATGCCGAGCATGGTGCCGTCGCCACCGACCACCAGGCACAGGTCGCAGTTTTCGCCAATGGCGGCGACGTTCAGCACGGTGTAGTCGGTCAGGCCCATGTTGGCGGCGGTGTCGGCTTCCAGCGCAACCTCGCAGCCCAGGCTCATCAAAAACTGACCCACCGCCTCCAGCGCCTGCCGGGTGGACGCACCCGCACTGCCGGACGACGTGGCCTGGTATTTGCCAATCAGCGCGACGTGTCGAAATTTGGACTTCATTGGTAAATTACATCACTAAAATGGCCGAATGCTAGATGATCGCTCCAAGTTGTTGCTCAAAGCGCTGGTAGAGCGCTACATTGCCGATGGCCAGCCCGTGGGTAGCCGCACCTTGTCCAAGGCATCGGGCCTGGAATTGTCGCCCGCGACCATACGCAACGTGATGTCGGACCTGGAGGACCTGGGCCTGATCGTCAGCCCCCACACTTCGGCCGGGCGCATCCCTACGGCGCGCGGCTACCGGTTGTTTGTGGACACCATGCTGACGGTGCGCTCCGAGCAGTTGGCAGCGCACAGCCTGGCACCCGACCAGCCGCAAAAGGTGATTTCCAACGCGGCCAATCTGCTCTCCAGTCTGTCGCAGTTTGTGGGTGTGGTGATTGCGCCACGGCGCACCTCAGTGTTCCACCACATCGAGTTCTTGCGCCTGTCCGAGCGGCGTGTGCTGGTGATCATCGTCTCGCCCGAGGGCGACGTGCAAAACCGCGTGATCTTTACCGAGCTGGACTACTCCCAGGCACAACTGGTGGAGGCGGCCAATTTTCTGAACAGCCACTACGTCGGGATGGACATCGAGATGGTGCGCCAGCGCCTGCAGGGCGAAATGGACAGCCTACGCTCCGAGATTGGCACGCTGATGCAGGCGGCAGTCACGGTCAGCTCGGACGCGATCAGCGAAACCCGCGACGAGGTGATCATCTCGGGCGAGCGCAATCTGCTCTCGGTATCCGACTTTTCCAGCGACATGGGCCACTTGCGCCGCGCCTTTGAACTGTTTGAGCAAAAGGCGCAGTTGATGCGCCTGATGGACATTACCGGGCAGGCCGAAGGGGTGCGGATTTTTATTGGTGGCGAAAGCCAGGTTGTGCCGTTTGAAGATCTGTCCATTGTCAGCAGCCCCTATGAGGTGGACGGCAAGGTGGTGGGCACGCTGGGCGTGATTGGCCCCACGCGCATGGCGTACGACCGCATGATCCAGATCGTGGACATTACTTCCAAGCTGGTGAGCAACGCCCTAAGCCACCACAAGTAGCAGCGCGCGGGGCTAGTGAAGGTCCGCTTCCTCTGCGTCGATTGCCACCGACGGCAGTATGTTGGTCAGCACAAACTTGGCTGCAAACAGCACGATGACGGTGCCCAGAAAGTCGCCCGTGGCCATGGCGATGGTGGCGTCGATAAACCTGCTGGTCTGGCCGATCCATGTGTACCAGACCTGGTGCAGCAGCGAGCTGAAGAGGGCAAACACGGCTGCGGTTTTGATCAGGGTGGCGGTGTTGAGGTCGCGCAAATTGGCGTCCAACTTGAGCAGGTCAATGCAAACCTGGCGCGCCAGCAGCGGCCCCAACCCGGAGATCGCCCCGGTCAGGAGGGTGTTGACGATACTCTCATCGGTTTGGAAAAAATAGGTCAGCAGGGCGGACGCGATGGCAACCCCCACCGCGCCCCACTGCACAAACACCAGAATGAAGGCCAGGCGCAAGCCGCTTGGCAGAAAGATCCAGTCCACGCTGCTTGAGAACGCGAACGACGAAAACAGAACACGATTAAGCTCAAAAAGCAGGCCGTAGGCACATGCAGTGCCCAGCACGACCAGCAGATTGCGATTGATGTTCATCCAACCGCTTTCACCAGACACTCCTCCATCTTGCTTAAATACTTCTTGGAGAGTGGCGTCGCAATGACGTACTTGATGCGGTTGTCGATCTGGTCGCCTTCGAGCGCAATGAACTTCTTCTTGCGCAGCGTCTTGAGGCGCCGGTGTACCGTGCTGGGCGAGGTATCAGGCAGCATATTCATGGCCTCCACCACGGTGACTTGCTGGCCTACGTCCCATTTGCGTGCCAGGGTGTTGAGCAGAACTTCCTCGCAGGAGTCCATGCTTGGAAAGCTGGGCAGCGAACGAATTGCTTGGGCGAGGTTGAGAAATTTCAGGTATGACATGGTCGTGTGACAGGTTGCTTGAGGGAAACCAATCATATCCAACCCGAAGAATGCCTGTCTGGACGGGGAAAAAGACCCCCATCCGGGGAGTTGTCGTCAAACTTGCCGAAGTGATCATTGCCGTCCCTGCAGATACATAAAGTGCGCCTTGTTCCAGGCGCTACCTCGGGAAACCGATTCCCGCTCTGGGGCAGGATCGGTTGGAACGGGGGAAACTTGAGGACAGCCCTTTACAATCACGCCTTCGGTTGGGGCGTTAGCTCAGTTGGTTAGAGCAGAGGACTCATAAAAGACCTGCCCAAGCCCTATTTTTAAAGAAAACCTATATAAATCAATAGGTTACAAGCGTCGAGAGGGCGAAAAATTGCTTCTACGGTGCTTCTACGGTTTTAAAGTTTTCTTTCTAGCAAGTTGATAGGTGATTGCGCCACTAAAATCAGTTTTTCGGGCCTATAGCTCAGTTGGTTAGAGCAGAGGACTCATAGCGCAAGTTGTGCCTTACACGAGGAAACTGTGTAAGGGATGGTGTCAAATTCGGTGAAATCTAAGTGCAGTGATGCATAAGGCGACGCCGAGCGAAGCTTAGTGTGAAAACACTTTGAACGTGTAGAGACTAGACGGCACCCGCCTAAGTTCTGTAAAGAATATGGTGAAGGCATAGTCCAGGGAGTGGTGAAAGTCACACAAACCGGAATCCTTTGGTCCCAGGTTCAAGTCCTGGTGGGCCCACCAAAAACAGAAACCCCTGTCAGAGATGGCAGGGGTTTTTTGTTTTTGCTTTGGTAAATTTTCCACGTTTAATTTCACCAAAATCTTTGCTCTGCGAATGCGCTGACTTTAATATTTACTTAAGCCTGCAAGCATAAATTTTTAGGGAAAAATTTACCTTAGCAGCGCATAGTAAGTAAAAAAGTTATGCCTGGAAAGAACGAAAGCACACACCAATTATTAAAGAAAAAACTCGTTGTCTATAGGCGACCTGATAGCGAAGTATGGCAATGCCGCTACACAGTTGACGGTAAAAAATGGCACAGCAAAAGCACAGGAGAGCTTGAACTGGAACTGGCAAGCGCCAAGGCACATGAAATACTTATTGGCTCTCGCTTGTTGAAGGAGCGGAACCTTCCAGTAGTCAGCAAAAAAGTCAGCGACATCGCAAAGCTGGCAATCCAGAAGATGGATGACAACGCTGGCTACGAAGCTGGTTCGGATTCATTCCCTCAGTACAAACGCATCATCAACGATTTCATCGTGCCATTTTTTGGCAAAAAACACATCGACTCAATTACCCCCAAGCTGATGGGCGAGTTCGATAAGTGGCGAACCAAGAAGCTGGGCAAGCCGCTTGCCTATAGCAGCGTCCGCAAGCATAACGTCACGCTAAACCGTGTTTTTCAAGAAGCACTGGAGCGTGGCTACATACACAAAACACAGATCCCATACCTTGAGACAAAAGGCGTTAGGTCCAGAAACTACCCAACGTTTGAAGTCGTGGAGATCAATGCCATCTTGGCGCACATGCCAGCATGGATCGTGAACACCAAGCATAAGAAGAGTTTTTGGCGTCGACATGTGGTTCATGACTACGTGCGTGTGCTGATCGAAACTGGTGCAAGACCAGGCAAGGAGTTGCTGAACTTGAAGTGGAAAAACATCCGTATCAAGAAGGTGCAAACTGGTGGTGTCGTAAGAAGTGGCCCCGCAAATTTGAACAATTTTTTAGGTGGAAACTCTGGGCATAAAGTCCTGGCTATATTGGTCAGGCAGACAGGAGTTTCCGATGGTCAAGAAATCAGCACGACGCACACGTCGTA
>Ga0194052_1000435_pt1 | contig 26979 bp, 26 predicted proteins | sample SepL226m_MetaG_FD_160117 | JGI IMG/M metagenome (GOLD analysis project Ga0194052, IMG submission 160117) | Anoxic zone freshwater microbial communities from boreal shield lake in IISD Experimental Lakes Area, Ontario, Canada - Sep2016-L227-6m | ecosystem: Environmental > Aquatic > Freshwater >...
GGTCCGGGATCTGTTCGGCCGCCGCGGCGACCTCGCGACCGACGTGCCGGCCGAACAGATCCCGGACCCGTTCGCGCTCACGAAGGCCGGCGACCATCGAGTTGAACCCGCGTTGCAGCTCGCCGAGTTCGGTGCCGTCGAAGACGATGACGTTGGCGTCGAGATCGCCGTCCTCGACCCGTTTGAGCGCCGCGCGCACCATCCGCACTGGGGTCGACTCGAGCCAGGCGTGCACCCATATCAACAGAAAACCGACGAACAGGCTGATGGCCGAGGCGATCAGCACCGCCACCTCGAGTTGGCGCTGGCTGAGGTTGCCCAGCAGCAGCGAGAACAGGGCGATGAGCCCGATGCCGATCACGGGCATGCCCGATCCCAGCATCCAGACCATCAGTGTCCGCCCCATGATGCCCGGTGCCAGCCGGTGCGGCGACGTTCCCGCCGCCAAGGCGACCGCCGCGACCGGGCGCAGCGCGAACTCAGCGGACAGGTAGCAGGCGGTCGCGACCAGCAGGCCCGAGAGCGTCAGCGTGACGGCGACCCGGGCAATGAAGTCGGTGTTGTAGACGCCGTAGAGCGTGGTGAGCAGCACGGTGCCCAGACCCCACAGCACGAGGTGTGACACCGCGATCCGCCACGGCGTGAGGAAGACGTCGCGCTGATTGGCCGACGTCGGACTGCGACCATCGGTGGCCCAGCGAAGCTCTCGCAGCGTGCGTGCTTCGATCCACCAGGTTCCCAGCACTCCCGCGCCGACGACGTAGAGCGGGCTGACCAACCCCGGCAGCCACCACGGCACACCGGTGAACACACTCGGTTCGGGGAACGCGACAGCCAGCAGCAGCAGGGCCAGCGAGATCCCGACCACGTTCACCGCGACCAGGATCACCGTTAGGATCACCTGCACCCGCGTCCGGCGCTGCTGCGGACTCTCCTGCGCCCGGCCCAGCAGCAGCGATCCGTACACCGGCGGCTGTGACAGCCGCCCGCTCTGCCTGGTGACCCGCTCCAGGACGCGGCCCAGCCGCTGCGCGACGGTTGGCGTGGACTTCATGGTGGCGTCAGCCTATTCGCCCGACCGCCGCCCTAAGCTGAACCGGTGCGCCTTGTGATCGCCCAGTGCACCGTCGACTACCTCGGCCGGCTCACCGCGCATCTCCCATCGGCTCGCCGCCTGCTGTTGATCAAGGCCGACGGGTCGGTCAGCGTGCACGCCGACGATCGGGCCTACAAGCCGCTGAACTGGATGAGCCCGCCGTGCCGGCTCACCGAGGACGCCGATGGCGGAGTCTGGGTGGTGGAGAACAAAGCCGGTGAACAGCTGCGGATCACCATCTCGGAGATCGAGCACGATTCCAGTCACGAGCTCGGCACCGACCCCGGCCTGGTGAAGGATGGAGTCGAGGCGCACCTGCAGGAGTTACTCGCCGAGCACATCGAGCTGCTCGGCGAGGGCTACATCCTGGTGCGCCGGGAGTACATGACCGCGATCGGGCCGGTGGACATCCTGTGCCGCGACGATCAGGGCCGCAGCGTCGCGGTGGAGATCAAGCGGCGCGGGGAGATCGACGGCGTCGAGCAGCTCACCCGCTATCTCGAATTGCTCAACCGGGATCCTCTGCTGGCGCCCGTCTCCGGTGTGTTCGCCGCCCAGCAGATCAAGCCGCAGGCCCGTACCCTGGCCGAGGACCGCGGAATCCGTTGCTTGACTTTGGATTACGATGTGATGCGCGGCATGGACAGCGATGAATTCCGGCTGTTCTGATGCGCCGCATAGAGGCGGGACCTGACGGATTCGACTATGAGGTGGTACCCATCCCGGGTGCTCGCGCGGTCAAGACCTACCGGTGCCCCGGATGCGACCATGAGATCCGCTCCGGTACAGCGCATGTGGCGGTCTGGCGGGTCGAGGATGTCAGCGGTGATGACCGCAGGCACTGGCACAACCCCTGCTGGCGCAACCGCAACACCCGCGGACCGACGCGGCGCCGGTCCTGACGCGGCGCCGGTCCTGAGGTCTAGTGCGTCGCGGCCGGCTCGACGAGTTCGATGAGAACGCCGCCGGCATCCCTGGGATGGATGAAGTTGATCCGGGAATCGGCGGTCCCGCGTCGCGGTGCCTCGTAGAGCAGGTGTACGCCCTTCTCCCGAAGCCGCTGGGACAGCGCGTCGAGATCGCTGACCCGGTAGGCCAGTTGCTGGATGCCCGGCCCGCGCTTGTCCAGGAACTTGGCGATGGGGGAGGTCTCGTCCAAGGGCGCCATCAGCTGCACCTGCGCGCCGCCCGCGGAGGCGCCCCGCACCGACAGCATCGCCTCGCGGACGCCCTGCTCGGTGTTGACCTCCTCGTGCACCACGATCATCCCGAGGTGGTCGTGGTACCAGGCGATCGCGGCGTCGAGGTCAGCCACCGCGATGCCCACGTGGTCGACGCCGGTGACCAGGGCGCTGGCCAGCAGCGGACGGGCATCCGCGCGGAGGTCGACGTGTTCGGCGGTCATGAGCCCAACGGTAGCCTGAGCACCGGACCGGTGAAATGCCGCTGGCGAGATCGGCTGTGAACTGAGGTTTTGGAGGTTGGAATGACCACGTCGGTGATCGTTGCTGGAGCACGGACCCCGATCGGCAAGCTGATGGGATCGCTGCGGGACTTCTCCGGGAGCGACCTGGGGGCGCTTGCGATCCGCGGTGCCCTGGAGAAGGCCGGTGTCGCGCCCGAACTGGTCGACTACGTGATCATGGGCCAGGTCCTGACCGCCGGCGCCGGCCAGATGCCCGCGCGGCAGTCGGCCGTGGCCGCCGGGATCGGCTGGGACGTTCCCGCGCTGACCATCAACAAGATGTGCCTGTCCGGGATCGACTCGATCGCACTGGCTGATCAGCTCATCCGGGCGGGGGAGTTCGAGGTCGTGGTGGCCGGCGGTCAGGAGTCGATGTCCAAGGCGCCGCACCTGCTGACCGACAGCCGGGCCGGGTACAGGTATGGCGACATCACCGTCGTCGACCACATGGCCTACGACGGACTGCACGACGTGTTCACCGATCAGCCGATGGGTGCGTTGACCGAGCAGCGCAACGATGCCGACCGCTTCACCCGCGCCGAGCAGGACGAGTTCGCCGCAGGCTCGCATCAGAAAGCGGCCGCGGCGTGGAAGGACGGGGTGTTCGCCGACGAGGTCATCGGCGTGAAAATCCCACAGCGCAAAGGTGATCCGATCGAGTTCGCCGAGGATGAGGGCATCCGCGCCAACACCACGGCGGACTCGCTGTCCGGACTCAAGCCTGCGTTCCGCAAGGACGGGACCATCACCGCCGGATCGGCCTCGCAGATCTCCGACGGCGCCTGTGCGGTGGTGGTGATGAGTAAGGCGAAGGCCCAGGGGCTGGGCCTGACATGGTTGTGCGAGATCGGGGCGCACGGTGTGGTGGCCGGCCCGGACTCCACGCTGCAGTCCCAGCCGGCCAACGCCATCCGCAAGGCGGCCCAGCGCGAGGGCATCGGCCTCGACGAGCTCGACGTCGTCGAGATCAACGAGGCGTTCGCCGCCGTCGCGCTGGCCTCCACGCGCGAACTCGGCGTCGATCCGGCGACGGTCAACCCCAACGGCGGTGCGATCGCGATGGGTCATCCGATCGGCATGTCCGGGGCCCGCATCACGTTGCACGCCGCGCTCGAACTCGCCCGCCGCGGCGGCCGCTATGCGGCTGCCGGGCTGTGCGGCGCCGGCGGGCAGGGTGATGCGCTGATCCTGCGGGCCGGTTAGCCGGCGCGCAGCGCCGGGTTCGCGGGTTTGCTGCGCACGCCCGCACCCGGCGGTGTGACCTTCGTCATACCGCTCAGCAGGGGACGACGGCTCCGGTAGGAGCGAAGCACAGGCACGGATCTGCCGCGGGTGTGTAGTACGCCTCGCCCGACGGTGTCAGGCACGGCACCTCGCCGGGGAATGCGGGTGCGAGTGGGTAGTCGTAGGGAATCGCGTAGTGAATGGCGTCATCCACGGCGGCGGTGTCGACCGCTGCGCGGGCGACCGGATCAACCCCGACGGGGCCCACGACCCCACCGACTCCCACCGGGCCTACCGGGCCGAGGATCGGGTCCACGCCCGGGTGGCCAACGCCACCGTAACCGCCGACACCGTAGGGGTCGAAGGGATCTCGGACGTCGGCACCGGCGGTGGTCCCGGAGACCAGGGAACTCAGGGACATCACCGCCACAGTCGAGAGGATCAGGGCCATTCTCTTCACAGCGGTCTCCAGTCGAGGGTCGGGATGGGGTCAGGTGAAGATTCGACCGTACCCGCTGATCCGGAATTGCGCGTGACAGACTTGGCTTCGTGACTCGTCCCAGGCCGAAGGTGTCCCCGGTGATGACCGGGGCGGTGGATCTGTCCGGACTCAAACAGCGCGCCGCCGGCGGGGCGGCGGGGGGTCCGGCGTCCGGTGCGGTGGCGGTCGACGAGACCAACTTCGAAGCCGAGGTGCTGGTCCGCTCCGGCCAGGTGCCGGTGGTGGTGCTGCTGTGGTCACCGCGGAGCGAGGCGTGCGTCGCCCTGGCCGATGTGCTGGCCGGGATGGCAGGTTCCGATGGCGGGAAGTGGTCGCTGGCGACGGTCAACGTCGACGCGGCACCACGGGTGGCCGCGATCTTCGGTGTCGAGGCGGTGCCGACCGTCATCGCACTGGCCGGCGGGCAGCCGCTGGCGAGCTTCGAGGGCGTGCAACCGCCCGAACAGTTGCGCCGGTGGGTAGACTCGCTGCTCTCGGCCACCGCCGGCAAGCTCGGCGGCGCCACACCCGACGAGCCCGAGACGGTGGATCCGGCGCTGACCGAGGCCCGCGAGAAACTCGACACCGGCGACTTCATCGCCGCGGCCGCGGCCTATCAGGCCATCCTCGATGTCAACCCCAAACACGACGAGGCCAAGGGCGCACTGCGCCAGATCACCTTCCTTCAGCGCGCCACGGAGCACCCGGCCGACGCGATCGCGAAATCCGACGCCGCGCCGCGCGATATCGATGCGGCGTTCGCGGCGGCCGACGTGGAGCTGCTGAACCAGGACGCCCCGGCGGCCTTCGCGCGGCTGACGGCTCTGGTGAAGCAGACCTCCGATGACGACCGGACCCGGGTGCGCACGCGGCTGATCGAGTTGTTCGATCTGTTTGACCCCGCCGATCCCGAGGTGATCGCCGGACGGCGCAACCTGGCCAACGCGCTCTACTGAGACCGCTTGGCCGGCTCCAGCCAGATCGCCGACGTCGGCGGCAACACCAGCCGCGCCGAGGCGGGACGGCCGTGCCACGGTTCATCGGTGGCGCGCACCGCACCCATGTTGCCGATGCCAGACCCGTTGTAATCGCTCGCGTCGCTGTTGAGCACCTCACGCCAGGAGCCCGCCAGCGGCAGCCCCAGGCGGTAGTCACTGTGCTCGGAGCCGGCGAAGTTGAACACGCACGCCAGCACCGATCCGTCGGCGCCGTAACGCAGAAAGCTGAACACGTTGCTGGCCGAGTCGTTGGCGTCGATCCAGGAGTAGCCCTCCGGCCGCGTGTCCTGACTCCACAGCGCCGGCCGGCTGCGGTAGACGGCATTGAGGTCGGTCATGAAGCGCAGGATGCCGCGGGAGAAACCCTGCTCGTCGAGTTGGAACCAGTCCACGCCGCGTTCCTCGGACCACTCGGCGCGCTGGCCGAACTCCTGACCCATGAAGAGCAGTTGCTTGCCCGGGTGCGCCCACTGATAGGCCAGCAGGCTGCGCAGTCCGGCCGCCTTGACGTGGTCGTTGCCCGGCAGCCGTCCCCACAGCGTGCCCTTGCCGTGCACCACCTCGTCGTGACTGATCGGCAGCACGTAGTTCTCGCTGAACGCGTACAGCATGGAGAACGTCATCTCGTGGTGGTGGAAGCTGCGGTAGATCGGGTCGCGGCTGATGTAGTCCAGGGTGTCGTGCATCCAGCCCATGTTCCACTTCATCGAGAAGCCCAGGCCCCCGAGGTTCGTCGGGCGGGTGACTCCCGGCCAGGACGTCGACTCCTCGGCGATCGTGACGATGCCGGGCGCCTGCTTGTGCACGGTCGCGTTCATCTCCTGCAGGAACTGCACGGCCTCGAGGTTCTCCCGGCCGCCGTAGACGTTCGGAGTCCAGCCGCCGGCTGGCCGGGAGTAGTCCAGGTACAGCATGGACGCCACCGCGTCGACGCGCAGTCCGTCGATGTGGAACTCGTGGCACCAGTAGAGCGCGTTGGCGACGAGGAAGTTGCGCACCTCCGGCCGGCCGAAGTCGAAAACGTAGGTGCCCCAGTCGAGTTGCTCCCCGCGTCGCGGATCGGAGTGCTCGTAGAGCGCGGTCCCGTCGAAGCGGCCCAGTGCCCAGGCATCCTTCGGGAAGTGCGCAGGGACCCAGTCCATGATCACCCCGATGCCGGCGTTGTGCAGTGCGTCGACGAGGAACCGGAAGTCATCCGGGTTGCCGAAGCGAGACGTCGGCGCGTAGTAGGACGTCACCTGGTATCCCCATGATCCGCCGAACGGGTGCTCGGCGACCGGAAGCAGTTCGACGTGGGTGAAGCCGTGCGCGACGACGTAGTCGGTGAGCTGCTGGGCGAGCTGTCGATAGTCCAGCCCCGGCCGCCACGATCCCAGGTGCACCTCGTAGGTGCTCATGGGCTCGAACACCGGATTGGAACGTGCGCGCCGCGCCATCCACGTCGAGTCGTCCCAGGTGTAGGAACTCGCGAACACCTTCGAGGCGGTGTGCGGCGGCACCTCGGTGGCGAACGCCATCGGGTCGGCGCGGTCGGTGACCGTGCCATCGGCGCCGTGCACCCGGAACTTGTACAAACCGCCCTCGGGGAAACCCGGCCAGAACAGCTCCCACACGCCCGATGAGCCGAGTGAGCGCATGGGGGCGTCGTCGCCGTCCCAGCCGTTGAATTCGCCGATCAGGCTGACGCCCTCGGCGTTGGGCGCCCAGAGGGCGAACGAGACGCCGTCGACCACACCGTCCGCGGTGGTGAAGGAGCGTGGGTGCGCACCGAGGATCTCCCACAGTCGCTCATGGCGTCCCTCGGCGAACAGGTGCAGGTCGACCTCGCCGAGCGTGGGCAGGAATCGGTAGGCGTCGGCGGTGCGGTGCGTGCCACCGGGATAGCCGACCTCCAGCCGGTAGTCGACGAGTCCGGTGAAGGGCAGGGCGACCGCGAACAGTGCCGAACCGAGATGGCTCATCGGGTATCGCACCCCGCCCACCAAGGCGGTGACCGTCTCGGCGTGCGGCCGCAGGGTCCTGATCACGGTGTGGTCGGTGTACTCGTGGGCGCCGAGGATGGCATGCGGGTCGTGGTGTGCACCGGACACCAGCCGGGCCAGATCGGCGGGGTCGGGTGCCAGGTTCGCGCTGACGGCGTTTCGGGTCATGACCGTCTCACTCCCGTCGCATCAGAGGGGCCCGCTGATCGGGTGGCACCGGCGGCATGTTGATGATGTGCGCCACCGCGCGGGCCGGCTCGAGCCGTATGAAGTTGGACTGCCCCCACTGGTATTCCTCCCCGGTGATCTCGTCGCGGACCCAGAACCGTTCGTAGGGCTCCATACCCAGAGCGCCCATGTCCAGCCAGAGGGTGCCCTGCTCGGCGCCGAACGGGTTGAGGGTGACGACGACGAGAACGGTGTCACCGGTGACCGGGTCGAACTTGCTGTAGGCCAGCAGTGCGTCGTTGTCGACGGCGTGGAACCGGATGGTGCGCAGCTGGCACAGCGCGGGGTGGCGGTGCCGGATCGCGTTGAGCTTGGTCAGGAACGGCTCGAGTGAACGTGCGCGGTCGACGGCGCCGGCGAAGTCGCGGGGCCGCAGCTCGTACTTCTCTGAGTCGAGGTACTCCTCGCTGCCCGGGCGCACCGGCGTGCTCTCGAACAGTTCGAAGCCCGAGTACACGCCCCACGAGGTGCCCATCGTCGCCGCCAGCACCGCCCGGATGGCGAACATTCCCGGTCCGCCGTGCTGCAGGCTCTCATGCAGGATGTCGGGAGTGTTGGTGAACAGATTGGGCCGCGCGTAGTCGGCGTGTTCGGCGATCTCGCGGCCGAACTGCTCGAGTTCCCACTTGGCGGTCCGCCAGGTGAAGTAGGAGTACGACTGGGTGAATCCCAGCTTCGCCAGACCGTAGAGCCGCGCCGGCCGGGTGAACGCCTCGGAGAGGAACAGCACGTCCGGGTTCGACGACTTCACCTCGGCGATCAGCCACGCCCAGAAGTCCGGTGGTTTGGTGTGCGGATTGTCGACCCGGAAGATCTTCACGCCGTGGCTGATCCAGTGCCGGACCACGCGCAGCACTTCGGCGTACAGGCCCGCCGGATCGTTGTCGAAGTTCAGCGGATAGATATCCTGATACTTCTTCGGCGGGTTCTCCGCGTACGCGATGCTGCCGTCGGGCAGTTCGGTGAACCACTCCCGATGCTCGCGCGCCCAGGGATGGTCGGGTGCGCACTGCAGAGCGAAATCCAGAGCCACCTCCATGCCGAGGCGTTCCGCGGCGGCGACGAATGCATCGAAGTCATCGAAGGTGCCCAGCGCGGGATGCACGGCGTCGTGTCCGCCCTCGGCACTGCCGATCGCCCACGGTGAGCCGACGTCGCCGGGTTCGGCGGTGACACTGTTGTTGCGTCCCTTGCGGTGCACGGTTCCGATCGGGTGAACGGGCGGCAGATACACCACGGTGAAGCCCATCGCCGCGATGCGGTCGAGTGCGGCGGCAGCGGTGGCGAAGGTGCCGTGCATCGGGCGGCCCTTCGCGTCGCGGCCGCCGGTCGATCGGGGGAACATCTCGTACCAGGCGCCGCAACGGGCTGCCGGCCGGTCCACCCACACCCCGTAGGAGCGGCCGCGGGTGATGATGTCGCGCAGCGGAAACTCGCCGAGCAGTTCGGTGACGTGATGAGCCAGGGCGGGTGCGGCGCGGGTCAGGGGGTCGCCGGGGCTGCGCAGTGCGCCGGCCGCCTCCAGCAGTGGTGCGCGCCGGTTGCGCGGCACCCCGGTCGCCGCGCGCTCCAGCAGGGCCGCGCCGATGATCAGGTCGTTGTCGAGATCCTCCGCACCCTGCCCGGCGTCGAGTTTGGCGGTCACCGCGTGGCGCCACGTGGTGATCGGATCGCCCCAGCCGTCCACCCGGAATGTCCACAGCCCCACCTCATCGGGTGTGAACTGGCCGTGGAAGACATCAGGCGTGCGCCCCAGGGTCATCGGGAACTGCAGCGGCTTGACCCGGCCGGTGGGGGCGGGCTGCTGTCCCGGCCGGGGATAGGTGACGCCGAGGTAGCGCACGACCAGCGTGGCCGCCACCGCCTCGTGGCCCTCGCGCCACACGGTGGCGCACACCGGGACCATTTCGCCGACGACGGCGTTGGCCGGGTACTCCCCGCACGACACCACCGGTGCCACGTCGTCGATACCGATCCGACCCGGCACCGCTGCTCCGTTCTGTCGTACCACCGCGAGAACCCTCTCACCGTAGTGCGCGATAGCTGGTGAGCGGGAGTATCCGAATCTCAGTAAGGTCATATCGTGTGAAGGCCCTGCGAAGATTCACCGTTCGCGTCCACCTGCCCGAGCGGCTGTCCGCCCTGGCTCAGCTGTCGACGAATCTTCGGTGGTCCTGGGATTACCCCACTCAGGAGTTGTTCGAGAGCATCGATCCCGAGCAGTGGGCGACCAGCGGTCGCGACCCGGTTGCGGTGCTCGGCGCGGTGACTCCCGAGCGCCTCGACGAACTGGCCGCCGACGACGCATTCCTCGACCGGCTCGATCAGCTCTCCGCCGATCTCCACGAGTATCTGACCAAGCCCCTGTGGTACCAGCAGCTGGTCGCCGCCGATTCGTCCTTGCCGCTGCCCACCGGTATCGGCTACTTCTCGATGGAGTTCGGCGTCGCCGAGGTGCTGCCGATCTATTCCGGCGGCCTGGGCATCCTCGCCGGTGATCACCTCAAGGCCGCCTCCGATCTCGGTCTTCCCCTGATCGGCGTCGGGCTGAATTACCGGTCCGGGTACTTCCGGCAGTCGCTGACCGCTGATGGTTGGCAGCACGAGAACTATCCGTCGCTGGATCCGCAGGGGCTTCCGCTGCGGCTACTCACCCGTCCCGACGGTGCGTCTGCACTCGTGGCGCTGGCGATGCCGGATTCGCGGACTCTGCATGCCCGTATCTGGGTCGCGCAGGTGGGCCGAATTCCGCTGCTGCTCCTGGACACCGATATCGGTGAGAACGATCACGACATGCGCAACGTGACCGACCGTCTCTATGGCGGCGATCAGGAGCACCGGATCCGCCAGGAACTGCTCGCCGGAATCGGTGGCATCCGCGCGATCCGCGCCTACACCGCCATCGAGGGGATCCCGGCGCCGGATGTCTTCCACATGAACGAGGGCCATGCGGGGTTCCTCGGGCTGGAGCGGATCCGCGAACTGATGGCGACCGACGGTCTGGACTTCGACACCGCTGTGACGGTCGTGCGATCCAGCACCGTGTTCACCACCCACACCCCGGTGCCGGCCGGTATCGACCGGTTCCCGATCGAGTTGGTGGAACGCTATTTCGCCGACGACAGCGACCGGGGTCTGTTGCCGGGTGTTCCGCTGCACCGTGTGCTCGCGTTCGGCGGCGAGGACGACGCCGGCGAGGACGGCGAGAAGTTCAACATGGCGCACATGGGCCTGCGCCTGGCGCAGCGATCCAACGGGGTGTCGCAGTTGCACGGTGAAGTGAGTCGCGAGATGTTCAATGGGCTGTGGCCCGGGTTCGACGCCGCCGAGGTGCCGATCGGGTCGATCACCAACGGTGTGCACGGCCCCACCTGGGCCGCCCAGGAGTGGCTGCAACTCGGGCGCGAACTGGCCGGCTCCACCGAGGCGCTGCGCGAGCCGGCGGTGTGGGAACGCCTGCAGGAGGTCGACCCCGGACACATCTGGTGGATCCGCTGCCAGTTGCGCGCGAAGCTCGTCGACGATGTCCGCAGCCGGCTGCGCCATTCGTGGCTGGAACGCGGTGCGATCGAGGCCGAAATCGGCTGGATCGCAGAGGCATTCGACCCGAACGTGCTCACCATCGGGTTCGCCCGCCGGGTCCCGACCTACAAGCGGCTCACGCTGATGCTGCGCGATCCGGAGCGCCTCGAGGAGTTGCTGCTCGACGAGAGCAGACCGATCCAGCTAATCGTGGCCGGCAAATCACATCCGGCCGACGACGCCGGCAAGGGACTCATCCAGCAGATCGTTCGCTTCGCCGACCGCCCCGAGGTGCGCCATCGCATCGCCTTCCTGCCGGATTACGACATGTCGATGGCACGGCTGCTGTACTGGGGCTGCGATGTGTGGCTCAACAACCCGCTGCGACCGCTGGAGGCGTGCGGGACCTCGGGGATGAAGAGCGCACTCAACGGCGGCCTGAATCTGTCGATCCGCGACGGCTGGTGGGACGAGTGGTACGACGGCGAGAACGGGTGGGAGATACCGACCGCCGACGTGGTGATCGACCCCGAGCGCCGTGATGATCTCGAAGCCGCGGCGCTCTATGACCTGCTGGCCAATTCGGTGGCGCCGAAGTTCTACGACCGCGACCACAATGGCGTACCCACCCGGTGGGTGGAGATGGTTCGTCACACCCTGCAGACGCTGGGGCCCAAGGTGCTCGCATCCCGGATGGTGCGGGACTACACCGAGGGCTACTACATACCCGCGGCGGCGGCATTCCATCACGTTCTCGAACCGGTCGGGGGCGCCGCATTCGGCCGGGCGCGGGAACTGTCCGCCTTCCGGCAGCGCATCCTCGACGTCTGGCCTGAGGTGGGGATCGCCGACGTCGACAGCACCGGGTTGCCGGAGACCCCACTGCTGGGCTCGGAGTTGACCCTGACCGCGGCGGTCGCGCTGGCGGGCCTGCGACCGGATGAGGTCGTGGTGCAGGCCGTGCTCGGATCGGTCGATGCCGCAGACAGGCTGCGGGATCCGACCTACACCACGATGTCGCACACCGGTTTCGGAGAAGGCGGCACCGCGATCTTCACCGCCACGCTGCCGCTGCCGGTGGCCGGAGCGGTGGGCTACACGGTCCGGGTGCTGCCGCACCACGCTCTGCTGGCCGGTGATGCCGAATTACGCCTGGTCACGCTGGCCGGTTCACCCGACGATTAGCTGACCTTGTAGGTTGCCTCTCGTGATGGTTCGCGGCGCGGTCTTGGCGTGTGCGGTGATCGCCGTGATGACCGCCGCCGCGGCGCCCGCGGGCGCCGAACCCGACTCCGTCACCCCCGACGTGCAGCCGGTCGCAGCGGCCGTGGCCGAACCCCCGGTCGACGACGGCAAGGTGCCCTCCAGCGCGCCGGCCACCACCAAGTCGCCGGACGGCTGGACGCTGGCGATCTCGGCCAAGGACGAGATGCAGCTGCCGATCGCCCCGCTGACCACCGCCATCTCCACCCGCGAGTACGAGGTGGGTGGGGTGTTCAACGGGTCGCTCACGGGCCCCGGGTCGGCGCCGAAGGGGGTCTTCGAGGTCGGCTACCAGATCGGCTGCGGGATCGACATGAGCACCGCCAATGGCGTCTCGATCACCGGCACCGCCGGCGTCAACCCGTCGATCCAGTTCCTCGGAATCGAAGCGAGCGACTTCCCGATCGACGGGGTGCTGCCCGGTATCGGCGCCAACTTCGGCGGCGGTCTGACGGTCGGTCTCAAGCCGGGCATCATCAATGTGATTCCGGTGACCAAGAAGGCCTACACCGGTGCGGCACCGTGGGTCTCGATCAGCGGCTTCCGCGTCAAGATCGACGGCTGCGTGGGTGAGTCGTTCATCCGCTCGTATGCCTTCCTGACCAAATCGACCGATCAGGGTGACGCCATCCTCTCCTGGTACGGCGTGACCAAGAAGGTCTAGTCGAAGCGTTTGACGCAGCGGTCGATGTCACCGAGGACGCCGACCCGGAATGCGTCGATGCGCGAGAATCCGGCTGGCACCGTCTCCCCATTGACATCACTGGCGGCCAGGCCGTTGGTGAGCAGTCCGGCGATCGCCTCGTCGACGTCACCGGCGGTCAGGGCGACGGTGTTGCCGTCGGGCGTCGTGATGTTCTTCGACAGCTTCGACGTCGCCACTCCGGTGAGGCACGCCGTGCGTAGGCCTGCCTCGGCGCTGTCGAGTGCCAGTCCGCCGCGCTCGTGCTGAACGGCCAGCATGTAGCGCGACACCAGGGCGGAGTAGGCGGTGTTGTCGCCCTGCAGCACCACGCCGTCCTCGCCGTCGACCGGCGTTCCGATCTCCTGCAGCGCCGGCAGATCGACGATGATGGTGTTGGTGGCAGGGCAGTACGACGCCGCCGACCCGGTTCGGGCGTCCGGACACGTCGCGGCGGCGTCGAAACTCAACTGCGGGGGATTCTTCGGCGCGAACAGGATGTTCATCGCGTCGATCATCGAGCTGACCGAGGCCTGGGTCACGGGCAGTTCTCCGGACTGATCGGACGGCAACTCGACCGGCAGGTCGCCGCGGCGTTGCTTGATCTCCATCGGGGTGATCGCACTGCATGCCGCCGGCCCGTCGGTGAAGCCGAACTGGAACGCCGAGATCCGCTCGAATGCCGAGCCGTGCTCATCGCCGGCGTCGTAGGTGTCGGCAGCGCTGAGCAGCGGATCGCGGAAGGAGATCATCGCCGCCAGCAGGTTGTTGAGGCCCTCTCCGGTGCTGAGGGTGAAGCGCGGCGACTTGCCCTCAGCCACCCAGCGGATGTAGACGCCTGCCAGGCAGTCCGCCTGCTGCTCGGCCACCAGGGTCGGGATGCCCTTGGGGCTCATGGTGGCCATCTTCTGGATCGCGTGGCCGTACTCGTGTGCCAGGACCATGGTGATCGCCATGTCCCCGTTGGCGTTTCGCAATCCCGGCAACAGGACGGTGCGGTCCCATCCGATGGTGTCATCCTCCTCGCAGAACCCTGCGTTGGCCAGGCCCTCGGTGGTCTCGCCGCAGAACTCGCCGTCGGGCGCTTCGGAGTCGAACGAGATGAGCTCCTTGACGGGCTGGAAGTCGCCGTCGAAGGCATCCGGGTAGGCGAATTTCCAGAATTCCTCGAGATCGCTCACCGACTGTGCGGCGATGCTGTCGATCTCGCCACCATCGGTGCCGCTGACCTTCCGCGTCGGTGGCTTTGCGTCGTCGCGCAGTCCGGTGGGTCCGTCGACGGCCTGGAGGCCGCCGACTTTGAACGGATCGGAGAACACCGACACCGGAGTACCCACCACGGCGGTGCCGCAGCCGACCAGAAGTGCCGCGCCCGCTGCGGTCAGCAGGCGCACGCTGACGCGGGTGCGGTCCATGTGACCACCATAGTTCGCCTGCGGCTCAGTCGGAGTTCGCGTCCCGCAGTCGGGCGAGCGCCTGTTTGGCCCGGGCAGGGTCGGTGGTGGACCAGAACGGCGGCAGCGAGGCGCGCAGGTAACCGCCGTATCCGGCCGTGGCCATCCGGGAGTCGAGCACAGCGACCACGCCGCGGTCGTCGGTGCGGCGCAGCAGCCGGCCGGCCCCCTGGGCGAGCAGCAGTGCGGCATGCGCGGCGGCCACTTCCATGAATCCGTTGCCGCCCCGGGCAGCGACCGCGCGCTGCCGGGCGCTCAGCAGCGGGTCATCGGGGCGCGGGAACGGAATGCGATCGATGATCACCAGCGAGCATGACGCACCGGGGACGTCGACGCCCTGCCAGAGCGACAGCGTGCCGAACAGAGAGGTCGCCGGATCGGCGGTGAACTGCTCGACGAGCGTGGCGGTGGTGTCGTCGCCCTGACACAGCACCGGAGTGCCCAGGCGCGTGCGCAATGCCTCTGCTGCAGCCCGCGCGGCCCGCATGGAGGAGAACAAACCCAGTGTGCGGCCGCCGGCGGCCTCGATCAGCTCGGCGATCTCGTCGAGCTGTTGGTCTGCGCCGGTCCCGTCGCGGGTGGGTGCCGGCAGATGTGCGGCGATATAGAGGATCCCCGCCCTGGCGTGATCGAACGGTGAGCCCACATCCAGAGCCCGCCAGGGTGTTTCCTCGGTCAGCCCCCAATTGAGCGCCATCGCGTCGAAGGAGCCCCCGATGCTCAGGGTCGCCGAGGTGAGCACCGCGGTGGCGGTGGCGAAAAGGTGCTCCCGCAGCGCGGATGCCACCGACAGCGGCGCGACCCGCAGAACCGGCCGAACGGTGCCCCGGTTGTCCTCGTGGTCCAGCCACACCACATCGGTCCGGTCCGGGATGGCGGGGGAGAAGGAGTCCAGGATTCGTGCGGCGGTGTCGGCGATCTCCCCGAGGGCGGCGACGGCTTCGGCGCGTGCGGCGGCCGCCTTCGGGTCGGAGGGAGCGGGATCGATGGCGCCGCGCGCGCCGGCTGCCGCGTCGCGCAGCGTGGTGAGGTAAGTGCCCAGTTCGGCGTCGAGGTAGTCGATCCGGCCCGGTTGCGCGTCATGGATCGCCGAGGAGACGTTGGCGACCGCGGCCTCGAGGCGCTCGACCAGGGGTGGTTCGACCAGGCGTCCGACCCTGCGCACCGCCAGCCCGAGCTGGCCGGATGACAGTTCGGCGGTGGCCACCGCGGTGACGCGGTCGGTGAGCTCGTGGGCTTCGTCGATCACCAGCAGACCGTGATCGGGTAGCACGGTGGCGTCGGAGAACGCGTCGATGGCGAGCAGGGCGTGGTTGGTGACGACGATATCGACGGCGGCGGCCTGCGCCCGCGCCTTCTCCGCGAAGCACTCGGCGCCGTAGGAACACCGGGCCGCGCCGAGGCATTCACGCGCCGAGACGCTGACGTGCGACCAGGATCGCTCCGGCACGCCGGGCCGCAGATCGTCACGGTCGCCGGTCTCGGTCTCCGAAGCCCACCGTGTGAGCCGTTGCACATCGCGGCCCAGTGCGCTCACGGCGGCGGGCGAGAACAGCTCCTCCTGGGGGATGTCGGCCTCATCGGGTTCGGCCCCGCTGTGGATCTTGTTGAGACACAGATAGTTCCGCCGCCCTTTGAGCAGGGCGAACGTCGGTCGCCGCGGCAGTGCCGTGGTCAGGGCGTCGGCGAGACGCGGCAGATCCCGGTCCACGAGCTGACGCTGCAGCGCGATGGTGGCGGTGGACACCACCACGGTTGAGTCCTCGGAGACCGCACGTGCGATCGACGGAATCAGATATGCCAGCGACTTGCCCGTGCCGGTGCCGGCCTGCACGGCCAGGTGGGTGCGGGTCTCGAACGCCTCGGCGACGGCCTCGGCCATCTGCAGTTGGCCCGGGCGATGCGCGCCCTCCAGTTCGGTTACGGCGACCTCGAGCAGGCGCGCGATGTCGGGCTCGGTCACGTGATGCGCCGGGTGGCTACGGCCGGCTCGCCGTGCGACAGCGCCAGGCCCTCCCACGGCAGGCTGCGCAGGCCGTCGGCGACTCGGTCACGCGCACCGGCCAGACCGGTGTCGGTGACCACCTCCCCGCGGCGCATCAGGGGCACGGTCACCACGCGGGACGTCTCGGCGATCTCCGGTGGTGAGGCGATCGGGTGGACGATCTCCTCGACAATCGTTCCGCTCGCGCGGGTACTGCGCGTCGCCGCTTTGCGTCCGCCGTGGGATTCCTTGCGGCTGCTTCGTTTCTGTACCGGGAGGCCGTCGACCTCGACGAGTTTGTAGACCATGCCCGCGGTCGGCGCCCCGGAGCCGGTGACCACTGAGGTGCCGACGCCGAAGCTGTCCACGGGATCGGCGCGCAGCGCGGCGATCGCATATTCGTCGAGGTCGCCGGACACCACGATTCTGGTGCCGGTGGCGCCGAGCGCATCGAGTTGTTCGCGGACCTGTCGGGTCAACACGCCGAGGTCTCCGGAGTCGATGCGCACGGCACCGAGGTGGGGACCGGCAACGGCGATGGCGTTCGCGACACCTGCGCGCACGTCGTAGGTGTCGACCAGCAGCGTGGTCCCGGTACCCAGAGCGGCGATCTGGGCACGGAACGCATCGCGTTCCCATTCGTCGGCGTCGGTGCCGGGCCGGGTGTGCAGCATGGTGAACGCGTGCGCGGCGGTGCCCAGTGCGGGGATGCCGTAGCGGTGATGCGCTGCGAGGTTGGAGGTGCCGGCGAATCCGGCGATGTAGGCGGCGCGCGCAGCGGCAACGGCCGCCTGCTCGTGCGTGCGGCGTGATCCCATCTCGATCAGGGGCCGCCCGTCGGCGGCGCTGACCATGCGCGCTGCCGCCGAGGCGACCGCACAGTCATGGTTGAAGACCGACAGTGCGAGGGTCTCCAGCAGCACGCACTCGGCGAACGTCCCGGTGACCGACAGCACCGGCGAACCGGGGAAGTACAACTCGCCTTCGGGGTAGCCGTCGATGTCGCCGTCGAATCCGAAGCCGCGCAGGAACTCACACGTTGCCCGGTCCAGAAACCCCGCCACCGAATTCAGGGCGTCGTCATCGAAGGCGAAGTCCTTCAGCGCGTCCAGGAACCTGGCGGTGCCCGCGGTGACGCCGTAGCGGCGGCCCTCGGGCAGGCTTCGGGTGAAGACCTCGAAGGTGGTGCGCCGCCCGGCTGTGCCGTCACGCAACGCCGCCGAGAGCATGGTCAGCTCGTATTTGTCGGTCAACAGCGCTGCGGAGGTCACAGTGGCAACGGTAGCCGGGGCGGCGGCAATGGCTATCCTTGTGCCATGGGCGCGTCAGCGGCACCGACCCGGCCGGGAACCACCGCGGTCCGCGAGGTCGACGAACTCGAGGCCACCGACGCACCGTGGGTCACCCTCGTCTGGGACGACCCGGTGAACCTCATGAACTACGTGACCTACATCTTCCAGAAGCTGTTCGGCTACAGCGAAACGCACGCCACCAAGCTCATGCTGCAGGTCCACAACGAGGGCAGGGCAGTGGTCTCCGCAGGTAGCCGCGAGGCGATGGAGACCGACGTGGCCAAGCTGCATGCGGCCGGGCTGTGGGCCACGATGCAGCAGGATCGCTGAGCGGGCACCCCGGTGCGTAAATGGAGGCGGCTGCAGACCGCCGGCGGTCCCCGCTTCGTCTCGGCACTGCAACCCCACGAGGCAGCGTTGCTGCGCACCATGGCCACCTCGATTCAGGAGATGCTCGACGAGCGCCAGTCCGCGGTGCCGGCGGATCCGCTCGAGCAGATCACCGGGATTCGCACCGGCAACGCCACCGCGCCCGAGGAGGCGACGCTGCGCCGGCTTCTGCCGGACTTCATCAAGGACACGGCGACTGCGGACGAGCCCGACGGTTCCGCGGGTGCGCTGCGCAGCCTGCACGAGCCGGAGATCATCGACGCCAAAATCTCAGCGGCCCAGGAGCTTCTGGACACCCTTCCCGGCGCGGAGGGCCGGGTGGAGCTGACCGAGGCGCAGGCCAATGCCTGGATCGCGGCGGTCAACGACATGCGGCTCTCGCTCGGCACGATCCTCGGCGTCGGCGCGCAAGGGCCGGAGAGGCTGCCCACCGGACACCCGCTGGCGACCCACCTCGACGTCTACCAGTGGCTGACCGTGCTGCAGGAGTACCTGGTGCTCGGGCTGATGGACAAACCGATCCGATGAGCGGCGGTTCGATCACCGGCGGTTCGATCACCGACGTGGCCGGTGTTCTCGTCGGCCATCACCATCGCATCGACGCCGACGCCACGGTGCACTCCGACGAGGCGCCGGGAACCGGATGGGCCTGCGGTACGACGGTCGTGATCGCCCCGCCGGGAACCGTCGGCGGTGTCGACGTCCGGGGCGGTGCGCCGGGCACCCGGGAGACCGACCTGCTCGACCCGTCCAACAGCGTGCGCCACGTCGACGCCGTCGTACTGAGCGGCGGCAGCGCCTACGGCCTGGCCGCCGCCGACGGGGTGATGCGCTGGATGGAGGAGCGCGGCCGCGGGGTGAAGATGGCCGGCGGCACGGTGCCGATCGTTCCGTCGGCGGTGATCTTCGATCTGCCGGTCGGTGCGTGGTCGAACCGGCCGTCGGCGGATTTCGGCTACGCGGCAGCGCGCGCGGCCGGTCGGGAGGTCGCCGTCGGCAGCGTCGGAGCCGGGGTCGGTGCACGCGCCGGAGTGATCAAGGGTGGCGTGGGCACCGCGTCGCGGCGGCTGGAGTCCGGAGTCACGGTCGGGGCGATCGTGGTGGTCAACTCCGCGGGCGCGGTCATCGACCCGGCAACCGGGCTGCCGTGGATGGACGGACTCGCGGTCGAATTCGGACTTCGCCAGCCGCCGGCGGCCGAACTGGTCGCCTATGCGAAGCGGGACCGCGAACTCAGTCCGCTCAACACCACCATCGCGGTGATCGCGTGCGATGCCGCACTCACTAAGGCGGGGTGTCGCCGGATGGCGGTCGCCGCCCAGGACGGCCTGGCGCGGGCGATCCGGCCGGCACACACCCCGCTCGACGGAGATACCGTCTTCGTCCTGGCGACCGGCGCGGTCGACGTCGAACCCGATGAGGACACCCCCGAGGCGATGCTGCCCGACACCGCGCTGGTAACCCAGCTCGGCGCCGCCGCGGCGGACTGCCTGGCAAGCGCGGTGCTCGCCGGTGTGCTGGCCGCCGAACCGGTCGCCGGTATCCCCACCTACCGTGATGTCATGCCCGGAGCGCTCTCATGACCGAGTTGAAGGCGACGGGGCCGGCCAAGGCACCGGCCTGGAAGGTCGGCGGCGCGACGATCCTCAGCTTCGTCGCACTCCTCTATCTGATCGAGATCGTCGACCAGTTGATGGGACACCGGCTGGACCGCAACGGAATCCGGCCGCTGGAGACCGACGGGCTTGCGGGTGTGATCTTCGCACCGCTGCTGCACGCCAACTGGGGGCACCTGCTCGCCAATACGGTGCCCGCGCTGGTGCTCGGGTTTCTGGTGACGCTGGCCGGGTTGGGCCGCTTCCTGTGGGCGACGGCGATCATCTGGATCCTTGGAGGCCTGGGCACCTGGCTGATCGGCGACATCGGCAATTGCCGTTTGCAGACCAACCACATCGGCGCCTCGGGACTCATCTTCGGCTGGCTGGCCTTCCTGATGGCGTTCGGTTGGCTTACCCGCCACGTCTGGCAGATCATCACGAGCCTGGTGGTGCTCTTCGTCTATGGCGGAATCCTGCTCGGCGCCGTGCCGGTGCTCAACGGCTGCGGCGGGGTGTCCTGGCAGGGGCACCTCTGCGGGGCGATAGCCGGTGTGCTGGCCGCCTACTGGTTGTCCAAACCGGAACGGGAGGCCCGCGCTCGTGCCCGTGACTGATCGCAACGCACCGGTCGGCATCTTCGACTCCGGCGTCGGCGGACTCACCGTGGCCCGCTCGATCATCGACCAGTTGCCCGACGAGAACATGATCTACGTCGGTGACACCGCGCACGGCCCCTATGGCCCGTTGACCATTCCCGAGGTGCGCGCGCACGCGCTCGCCATCGGCGACGACCTGGTTGCCCGAGGTGTCAAGGCGCTCGTCATCGCCTGCAACACCGCGTCGTCGGCGTGTCTGCGCGATGCCCGCGAGCGCTACGACATTCCCGTCATCGAGGTGATCCTGCCTGCGGTGCGACGCGCGGTGGCCACCACCCGCTCGGGCCGTATCGGGGTCATCGGCACCACGGCGACCATCGGCTCGGGTGCCTACCAGGACGCGTTCGCCGCCGCTCGTGATGTCGAGGTGAGCGCCGTGGCGTGCCCGGGGTTCGTCGACTTCGTCGAGCGGGGAATCACCAGCGGCCGCGAGGTGCTCGGTCTGGCGAAGGGTTATCTGGAGCCGCTGCAGCGCGCCGAGGTCGACACACTGGTGCTCGGCTGCACGCACTACCCGCTGCTGTCCGGTGTGATCCAGCTGGCGATGGGTGATTCGGTGACGCTGGTCTCCAGTGCCGAGGAGACCGCCAAGGATCTGCTGCGGGTGCTCACCGAAGCCGACTTGCTGCGCTCGCACGAATCCCCGCCCGCCGAGCGCGTGTTCGAGGCGACCGGCGATCCGGACTCGTTCACCGCGCTGGCCGCCCGCTTCCTGGGGCCGGTCGTGCACGGTGTCAGCAGGGCCGCCGGAAAGACCTGACCGCGCCCTATCGGCGTGGCAAGCTTGTCACTGTGCGGATCACGGTGCTGGGCTGTTCGGGCAGCGTCGTGGGTCCGGATTCGCCCGCCTCGGGCTACCTGATCACCGCGCCCGCGACGCCGCCGCTGGTGATGGATTTCGGTGGCGGTGTGCTCGGCGCGCTGCAACGCTACGTCGACCCCAACGACGTCCACATTCTGCTATCGCATCTGCACGCCGACCACTGCCTGGATCTGCCGGGCCTGTTCGTCTGGCGGCGCTACCACCCGACCCCGGCGCCGGAGCGCGGACGGATGTACGGCCCGAGTGACACCTGGACGCGGCTCGCGGCGGCGTCGTCACCGTTGGGCGGGGAACTCGACGACTTCACCGACATCTTCGATGTGCAGCCGTGGACCGACGGCGAAGCGGTCTGCTTCGGTGCCCTCACGGTTGTGCCGCAGCTGGTGTCGCACCCCACCGAGTCCTATGGTCTGCGCATCACCAACGGCGCCGGCGCCACACTCGTCTACTCCGGTGACACCGGGATGTGCGAGTCCCTGGTGGATCTGGCCGCCGGTGCAGACGTGTTCCTCTGCGAGGCGTCGTGGACCCACTCGGAGGATCGGCCCAAGCATCTGCACATGTCCGGCACCGAGGCGGGGCAGGTGGCCAAGCGCGCCGGGGTGGGGATGCTGCTGCTGACACACATCCCACCGTGGACGTCACGCGAGGATGTCATCAGCGAGGCCAAGGCCGAATTCGGCGGCCCGGTGCACGCGGTGGTGGCCGGCGAGACGATCGACGTCTGCCGCTAGGGTTTAGTCGTGTCAGAACGACAGGACGGCAGGGCCGACGGCGAACTGCGCCCGGTGAGCATCACCCGCGGCTTCACCTCGCATCCGGCCGGATCGGTGCTCATCGCGTTCGGGGAGACACGGGTGATGTGCACCGCAAGCGTCACCGAGGGCGTGCCGCGCTGGCGCAAGGGCTCCGGGCTGGGCTGGCTGACCGCCGAATACGCGATGCTGCCCGGCGCCACCCACACGCGCTCGGACCGGGAATCGGTCAAGGGTCGCCTCGGTGGTCGCACCCAGGAGATCAGCCGGCTGGTCGGCCGGTCGCTGCGGGCCTGCATCGATCTGGCGGCGCTGGGGGAGAACACCATCGCCGTGGACTGCGATGTGCTGCAGGCCGACGGCGGCACCCGAACCGCCGCGATCACCGGCGCCTACGTGGCTCTCTCCGATGCGGTGACCTACCTCGGGGCGGCCGGCGCACTCAGCGACCCGAGGCCGCTGTCGTGCGCGATCGCCGCGGTGAGCGTCGGCGTGGTCGACGGCCGGGTTCGGCTGGACCTGCCCTATGAGGAGGACTCGCGCGCCGAGGTCGATATGAACGTGGTGGCCACCGACACCGGGACGCTGGTGGAGGTCCAGGGCACCGGTGAGGGTGCGACCTTCCCGCGTTCGACACTGGACTCGATGCTCGACGTGGCGCTGGCAGGCTGCGAGACGCTGTTCACCGCGCAGCGCGATGCGCTGGCATTGCCGTATCCCGGTGTGCTGCCGGCGGGTCCGGCGCCCAAGAAGGCGTTCGGAAGCTGACACCTCTTCTTGTTGCCAGTCGCAACCCCAAGAAGCTTGCCGAGTTGCACCGGGTGCTCGCCGCCGCCGGTATCACCGGACTGGAACTGCTGTCCCTCGACGACGTCGCGCCCTATGACGAAGCGCCCGAGACCGGAGCGACCTTCGAGGACAACGCCGTCGCCAAGGCGCGCGACGGTTTCGTGGCGACCGGCCTGCCGACGCTGGCCGACGACTCGGGCCTTGAAGTGGCGGCACTCAACGGGATGCCCGGCGTGCTCTCCGCGCGCTGGTCCGGCGTGCACGGAGATGACGTCGCCAACTACGCCCTGCTGCTGGCACAGCTGCGCGATGTCCCCGATGACCGGCGCGGGGCGGCGTTCGTCTCGGCCTGTGCGCTGGTGAGTGGACCCGGGGACGTCACCGTGGTTCGCGGCGAATGGCCGGGAACGATCGCACGGGAACCGCAGGGGAGCAACGGTTTCGGGTACGACCCCGTGTTCATTCCCGAGGGCGGGGATGGCAGCGCCGCTCAGTTGAGTGCGGCGCAGAAGGACGCGGTCTCCCACCGCGGCCGGGCTCTGGCCCTGTTGGTGCCGGCGTTGCGCGAGCTTGCTAGAGGCCCAGCCGCTCTTTGAGTTCGCGAGTCTGCACCTGCTCGACGATGATGCCCAGCAGCGGGACGGTGCCGGCCAGCAGGATCCCGATTGTCTTGGCGATCGGCCAGCGAACCTTCACCGCAAGGTTGAATGTCGCCAGCAGGTAGACGAAGTACACCCAGCCGTGCACCACGCCGATCCAACTAGGCGGGTTGTCCACCTTCACGACGTACTTGAGCACGATCTCGTAGACCAGCGCGATCAGCCAGATTCCCGTCAGCCACGCCATCACCCGGTAGCCGGTGAGGGCGGAGCGGATCTTCTCGATCGGCGTCGTGAGCGGCTGCGCGTCGGGCGTCTCGGTCATCGGTGCGTCCTCTTGTCGTTCTCCGCCAACTCGGCGAGATAGGCGTTGTATTCGGTCAATACTGGATCGGTCGGCGCCGGCGCGGCGGCGGGGCGCTGCGGCAGCAGGCCCTCGGGTACCTCGGTGTGGGCTGCGGCCGTCTGCTCGGGCGGCATCTCTTCGTACCGGACGAACTTGCGATACGCATAGACGCAGAAGAACGCGAACAGCGGCCATTGCAGCGCGTAGCCGAGGTTCTGGAAACCGCCGGAGGCCGACTCGTACCGCGTCCACTGCCACCAGCCCAGCGCCAGGCACGCGGCGGCGGCACCGATCACCAGCAGGATCAGCGCGAAGCGGCGGCGGCGCGGGGCGGACACACCACGAAACTACAGTCGCTGCAGGCCAGACGATTCAGGCGGGGCTTTACCAAATGATTGGTAATATAAGCCCATGCGGGTGACAATCGACAGCGTGGGACGGCTGGTGATCCCCAAAGCGCTGCGGGTAGCGCTGGGGATCACAGCGGACACCCCGCTTGAATTGATCCCCGATGGCGCCGGGCTGAGGATCGAGCCCGTGAGACGGGGCGAGCGGGCGGTCGAAACCAGCGATGGCCTGCCCATTCTGGAGAAGGTCGAGGGTGCGGCCCTGACCGACGACGACGTCCGCCGACTTCGAGACGACCTGCAGCGGTGAGCCCGCGCGGTGACCGGTGGGCGTGTGACACGAGTGTGGCCGTCGCCGCCCTCGACCCCACACACGAATCCCACCCGGGGTGCCGCCGCGCCCTCGTTGATCTGCGGCCGGCGCTCGCCGGGCACGCGGCGTTCGAGACGTACTCGGTGCTCACTCGGCTACCCGTTGAGTTGCGATTGACCGCGGGGCAGGCCGCGTCGGTTTTGGCCGCGGCCTTCCCTGAGGATTGCTGGCTGGATGCTGACGCCACGCGTGATCTTCATGAGCGGCTAGCGGATCTCGGCATCATGGGCGGGTCGGTCTACGACGCCCTCGTCGGTCAGGCATCCGCCGCCAACGGCCGGACTCTGCTCACACGGGACCGGCGTGCGGAACGCACCTACCGCGCCCTCGGTGTGAGGTATCGCGTCATCGAATGACGTTAGGATCGGGGGGATTGCGGGCGTGATGAAACTGGCAGACATGCCGGCTTTAGGTGCCGGTGCTCGAAAGAGCGTGTGGGTTCGAGTCCCTCCGCCCGCACTTTGAGTCGCTGACTCCGTTGCTGCTAGGCGATGTTTTATTGGTCCGTCGTGGTCCAGAGTTAGCCGCCGTGAGCAAAGTTTTGAGCACTTTTGTTGGATTGCCGATGCTTGTCGCGGGTTTGCTGGCCGACTGGTCAAGAACTTGCATGTCAGGGGGATGTGGGGTGGAAATGCCTATAGGTGCTGCGCCCGGCGCGATGCCGGTTCGGCTATCTGGGGATCACAGCCAGCCGTTGGCACCTGTTGTGCCGTTGGTGCCGTCGGGGGTACCGCCACTGCCGCCGGCGCCGCCGCGTCCGATGAGGCCGCCGCGCCCACCGTTGCCGCCGTCACCGCCAGGTATGCCGGTGCCGCTGTCCGTGGAGATACCCAAGCCGCCGATGTTGGTGGCGGCGTAGATGGTGTCACCGGCGAAGTACACCCCGTACACAACGTTGCTGCCCAGGCCGCTGTTGGCGTTGGTGCGGTTGTTGAACGTCGTTCCGCCATCACTGGAGATACTCAAGCCGTCTATGGTGGCGGCGTAGATTTTGCCATCGGCGTCGACGTACACCCCCTTCACAACGTTGCTGCCCAGGCCGCTGTTGCCGTTGGTGCGGTTGGTGAAGGTCGTCCCGCCGTCACTGGAGATCCTCAGGCCGTTGGAGGTGGCGGCGTAGATTTTGCCACCGGCGGCATACCCCCCGTTGACGTTGTTGCTGCTTAGGCGGTTGGTGAAGGTCGTCCCGCCATCACTGGAGATACTCAGGCCGTTGGAGGTGGCGGCGTAGATTTTGCCACCGGCGGCGTACACCCCCAACACGTTGTTGCTGCCCAGGCCGCTGTTGGCGTTGGTGCGGTTGGTGAAGGTCGTCCCGCCGTTGGTGGAGATACTCAGCCCATCGGTTGTGGCGGCGTAGATGATGTCACCGATGGCGTACACCCCGTTGACGTTGTTGCTGCCCAGGCCGTTGTTGGCCCTGGTGCGGTTGGTGAAGGTCGTCCCGCCGTTGGTGGAGATACCCAGGCCTTCGGCTGTGGCGGCGTAGATTCTGCCACCGGCGGCGTACACCCCTTCCACAATGTTGCTGCCCAGGCCGCTGTTGGAGACGGTGCGGTTGGTGAAGGTCACTCCGCCATCACTGGAGATACCCAAACCGCCTAGGGTGGCGGCGTAGATTTTGCCACCGGCGGCGTACACCCCGGACATGTTGTTGCTGCCCAGACTGCTGTTGGCGACGGTGCGGTTGTCGAACGTCGTTCCGGCGGGGATGAATGTGGGTATGCCGGTTCCGCCGGCCCCGCCGCTGCCGCCGTTGCCCCACAGCGACAGCCCACCGGCGTTGCCGCCGTCGCCGCCGTCACCGCCTGATCCGGCGAGGGCGTTCCCGCCCGCGCCGCCGTCACCGACGAACAACCCACCAACACCGCCGTTTCCGCCGTCGGTCACGGTGATCGCATCCCCACCGGCGCCGCCCTGGCCGAACCATCCCGCGTTGCCGCCGTTAGCGCCGTTGTAGCCGTTACCGCCGTTGCCCAGGACACCGCCGTTCCCGCCATCACAGGACCCGGTGGGACAGGTGTCGGCGGTGTAGGTGAAGCCGTTGCCCGCCAACACCCCGGCATCAGGGTGATCGGCGGTGCCGTTGCTGACGAACATCCGCAGGATGCTGCCCGGCTGCCACGTCGCCGCCGAGGCTGAATCCGTCGCCGCGTTCCCGGCGGCGAGCCGCGTACTGGTCGCGGCCGGAACCGCAGCACCTCCTTGTGCGGCGGCGCGTCGCGCCGCCAAGGCCGGTGCCGCTGAGCTAGATGCCATGGAAGCGGCGGTCCGGCTGACCGCCGCCACTGGGCCCTGCGCCGCGCCACTGGTTGCCGCCGATCCAACACGCGCCGCATGCGCCGCTCCTGGAGAGGCCGAATCCGCCCGGTCGGCGTGCGCCACCCCCGCACCAGCCATCGCGGCCCACACGCCCACACCCAAAGCGCCAGCACCCAACCAGCCATACGGCGTACGGGGACGACGACCACGGGACTCATTCGCACTTTGCATGCCGGTAGTAAATCCGCAACCGTCTGCAGAAATCCTCAAAATAGGCGAAGTGTCATCCAGGGGAAACGCCCTCATCCTCGGCCGGGGTGCGATGGAATCACCGGTCTAGGAGCTCAACATGCGGAAATACGTGGCGGCA
>Ga0194052_1000436_pt1 | contig 26970 bp, 26 predicted proteins | sample SepL226m_MetaG_FD_160117 | JGI IMG/M metagenome (GOLD analysis project Ga0194052, IMG submission 160117) | Anoxic zone freshwater microbial communities from boreal shield lake in IISD Experimental Lakes Area, Ontario, Canada - Sep2016-L227-6m | ecosystem: Environmental > Aquatic > Freshwater >...
CCGGCGTGCCCGCCTGGATGGGGGGAGGCCTGCTCACGCTCGGGGCCCTGAGCGCGGTCTACGGCGTCTGGAACGCCCTGGCGCAGCGGGACTACAAGCGGCTGCTCGCCTACTCCAGCATCGAGAACCTGGGGATCATCACCATGGGAGTGGGCCTGGGCTGGACCGGCCGCGCCCTCGGGGATCCCTGGCTCACGGCCCTGGGCTTTGGCGGCGCGATCTTCCACGTCTGGAACCACGCGATCTTCAAGAGCCTGCTCTTCTTTGGCTCGGGCGCCCTGCTGCACGCCACGGGCACCCGGGACATGGAGGGCCTGGGGGGCCTCGCGGCGCGCATGCCCCGCACGGCGCTGGTTCTGCTGCCGGGGGTGCTGGCCGTCACCGCCCTGCCGCCGTTCAATGGCTTCCTCAGCGAGTGGTTCCTCTATCGGGGGCTCTTCGCCTCCCTGCGGGGCGGCGACGCCTGGTCCTCGGGCCTGGCGCTGCTGGCCCTGGTCTTCACTGGGGGCCTCGCGGCCGTGGCCTTCGCCCGGTTCTACGGCGTGATCTTCCTGGGAACGCCGCGCTCCGAGGCCGGGGCCCACGCCCATGACCCCTCGCGGCTCATGCTGGTCCCCATGGGGATCCTGGCCGCGCTGACCCTGGGCATCGGCCTCATCGCCCTTCCTCTGCTGCCGGTCCTGGATCGGGTCGTCAGCGTGGTCGCGCCGGGGCAGGCGCTGTCCCGGACCCTGCCCCTGGCCACCCTGGTGGGCCGGGACTTCCGGATGCTCCTGCTGCTGGAAGGCCTCCTGCTGGTCTTCGGCGGGCTGGCCCTGGCCTGGCTGCGCCGGGGGGCCCGGGCCCCTGAGGCCCCGCCCACCTGGGACTGCGGCTACGCGGCGCCCACGGCCCGGATGCAGGTCACGGGCAGCTCCTTCGCGGACGGATGGTCGGTGTTCCTGCCGGGGGTAACCCAGCGGGTTCGCTCCATCCGGGCCCTCTTCCCGCGGGCCCACTCCTATCATTCCCGCGTGCAGGATGCGGTGGGCGAGGGTCTCCTGGCGCCCTGGCTGGAGCGGTTGGCCGCCTGGCTGTTCCGGTTCCACCGGTTCCAGACGGGCTACCTCTCGGTCTACATCCTCTACGTGCTGGTGACCCTCCTGGGCGTCTTCCTCTGGCTGCTGCTGCGGGCGAGGCTGCCGGTATGAGGCTCTACCTGCTCTCCCTGCTGCTGGCGGCCTGCTCCGGAATCCCGGGGCTCTTCCTGCGCCGCCGTGGGGCAGAGGTGTCGGCAGGCCTGATGACGGTCTCCGCGCTGCTCGGCCTCGGGGCTGCCGTGGGGGTGCTGGCGGGTGGCCCCGTGCCGAGCCTTCGCCTGCCGGCGCTGGCGCTGGGCTCGCCCAGCCTGCTGGTGCTCGATGCCGTCGCCGCCTGGTTCCTGATCCCCGTGCTGCTGCTGGCCGCCTGCGGCGCGTGGTATGGGGTCCGCTACTGGGAAGAGGCCCACGGCCACCCCCGCTGGGTGCGCCTGGTGTTTGGGGGCCTGACCGCCGCCCTGGTCCTGCTGGTCGCCGCGGCCCATACCTGGTTGTTCCTGCTGGCCTGGGAGGCCATGGCCATTGGGGCTTTCCTCCTGGTGCTCACCGAGGATCGCCTGGCGGAGGCCCGCCGGGCCGCCTGGATCTACCTGGTGTCCACCCACACGGGGACGCTCTGCCTCTTCGGCGCCTTCGCCCTCCTGGCGGGGGTGGCCGGCACCTGGGACCTGGGTGCGCTGCCCCGGGGCTTCGCCGCCTCGAGGCTGGGCACGCAGACCTTCCTGCTGTTCATGGTCGGGTTCGGCCTGAAGGCCGGCGTGATGCCGCTCCACATCTGGCTGCCCCCGGCCCACGCGGCGGCCCCGAGCCACGTGTCTTCGTTGATGTCCGGCGTGCTGATCAAGATGGGGATCCTGGGCATGGTGCGGCTGATCACCTGGATCCCGGATCCACCCCTCTGGTGGGGGGCGCTGTTCCTGGGGCTGGGTGGGGTGTCCGGCATCCTGGGGGTAGCCTTCGCGCTGGGGCAGCATGATCTGAAGCGCCTGCTGGCCTATCACTCCATCGAGAACATTGGCATCATCCTGCTGGGCCTGGGGCTCGGGCTGGTGGGCAAGAGCACGGGCCAGCCCGCTCTGGAGGCGCTGGGCTTTGCGGGAGCCCTGCTGCACGTGCTGAACCACAGCCTCTTCAAGGGACTGCTCTTCCTGGCGGGCGGGGCCGTGGTGCACGCCACCGGCACGCGGAACCTGGAGCAGCTGGGCGGGCTCGCCAAGGCCATGCCCTGGACCTCTGGGGCCTTCCTGGCCGGTTCCTGGGCCATCTGCGGCCTGCCGCCCCTCAACGGCTTCGTGAGCGAGTGGTTCATCTACCTGGGCGCCTTCCGCGCCATGGCGGGGGCCCGCTGGCCCTGGTCCGTGGGGGTCCTGGCGGCCCTGGCGCTCATCGGCGCCCTGGCCCTGGCCTGCTTCGCCAAGGCCTATGGGACCGTCTTCCTGGGGACGCCCCGCACCGCGGCCGCCGCTGCCGCCCACGAAGCCCCCCGCGCCATGCTGCTGCCCATGGGAGTGCTGGCGGGGGCCTGTGGCCTGATCGGGGTGTTCCCCATGGCGGTCGCCCCGGCCCTGGACCGGGCCATCGCCGGGTTGGGCGAGGCTCTGCCGGCCAGCTCCCGGCTCGCGCACCTGCCGCTGGTGACGGTGCTGGCCCTGACCCTGGCGCTGCTGGCCCTGGGCCTGACCCGCTGGGTGTGGGCGGGGCGCCGCTCCGAGCCTGTCCCGCCGGAGCTGCCGACCTGGGACTGCGGCTACGCGGAAGCGCTGCCCAGGGCCCAGTACACGGCATCCTCTTTCGCGGAGGGCCTGGTGACCGGCGCCCGCTGGGTCCTGTTTCCGAAGGTCCAAGGGCCCCAGGTGCAGGGCCCCTTCCCGGAGCCCACCCGCTTCGAGAGCCATGTGCCCGATCCCGTGCTGGACCGGGCCCTGGAGCCCGCCTTCCGCCTGGGGGCGCGGGGGCTGGTGCTCCTGCACTTCTTCCAGACGGGACAGCTGCCTGTCTACCTGCTCTACGTGCTGCTCACGCTCCTCTTCCTGCTGATCTGGATGGTGGTCTGAGATGTCCCAAGCCCTGCTGCCCACGCTGCTGAACCTCCTCCTGCGCGCCTTCGTGGTGCTCCTGCTGCCCCCGCTCATTCCCGGCCTCATCACCAAGATCAAGGCCTGGATGGCCGGCCGGTCCGGGCCGCCGGTGCTGCAGCTCTACTACGACCTGGCCAAGCTGGCCCAGAAGCAGGCGGTCTTCAGCCGGACCACCACCTGGGTCTTCCTCGCGGGTCCCGTGGGGACCGTGGCGGCGCTGCTGGTGGCCTCGCTGCTGATCCCGCTGGGGCACACCGCGCCGCTGCTCGCCTTCGAGGGCGACGTGATCCTCTTCGCCTACCTGCTTGGCCTCGGGCGCTTCCTCACGGTGCTGTCGGCCCTGGACACAGGATCTGCCTTCGAGGGCATGGGCGCCGCTCGGGAAGTCTCCTTCAGCGCCCTGGCCGAGCCGGCGCTGTTCTTCGGCTTCGCGGCCCTGGCCCGGGCCACGGGCAGCCTGTCACTCACCCCCATGCTGCAGTCCCACGGCATGTGGACCGCCGGGCACCTCTCGGGGCCGCTGATGCTGATCCTGGCCGGGTGGGGCATCGTCTTCCTGGCCGAGAACTCCCGCATCCCGGTGGATGACCCCAACACGCACCTGGAGCTGACCATGATCCACGAGGTCATGGTGCTCGACCACTCGGGTCGCCCCCTGGCGCTGATCCTCTACGGAGCCAGCCTCAAGCTGGTGGTGCTCGGGGCCCTGCTGGTGGACCCTCTGCTGCCGGTCCTGAGCAAGGGGTGGCTGAACGGGCTGGCCTTCCTCGGCGGGCTCGGCCTGCTCGCGGTGGTGGTGGGCGTGGTGGAGAGCACCACGGCCCGGTTCCGCATGAACAAGGTGCCCCAGTTCCTGGTGGCGGGGGTGTTGGCTTCGGCCTTCGCCTTCCTGCTGCTGCTGGTCTAGGAGGATCAGATGTCCCCGGATTTCCTCATCGCCCTCACCATGCTCACCAACTTCACCCTGGTGGCCACGAGCCGCGTCAACAAGGCCATCCAGCTGGCAGTGTTCCAGGGCATCCTCATGGGCCTGATCCCGCTGGCCATGGGCCTCGGCAAGCACCTGCACATCCTGCTGCTGGCTCTGGTCGCCATCGCGCTGAAGGGCGGGTTCATCCCCTACCTGTTCCGGCGCGCCCTGCGCCAGGTGAAGATCCGCCGCGAGGTGGATCCCTACGTGGGCTACACCGTGTCCCTCCTGCTCTGCGCCGCCGGGACGGGGCTGAGCCTGGTGCTGGCCCACGCCCTGCCGCTCAAGGCCGGGACGACCCCCACCTTCCTGGTGCCTGCCGCCCTAGCCACCCTGTTCACGGGCTTCCTGCTGCTGGTCTCGCGGCGGACGGCGCTGACCCAGGTGGTGGGCTACCTGGTGCTGGAGAACGGCATCTACCTCTTCGGCCTGCTGCTGGTGGAGGAGATGCCGGTGCTGGTGGAGACGGGGATCCTGCTGGACCTCTTCGTGGGCGTGTTCGTGATGGGGATCGTGATCAACCACATCCACATGGCCTTCGACTCCACGGACACGGGGTTCCTGGCTGAGCTGAAGGACTGACCGATGGCCCTGCTCCTCATCCTTCTCCCTCTGCTGGCGGCCGCGCTCGCCGTGTTCATCAAGGTGCCCGCGATCCGGGTGCGCGTGCTGCCCGTGACGGCCCTGCTGCACCTCGGGCTGCTGCTGGTGGTGCTGCGCGGCTGGCGGGAGCTGCCCCACAATGCCTGGCTCGGCCTGGATGCCCTGGGGGGCTGGGTGCTGCTGGTGATCAGCGTGCTGTTCACCATCTGCGCGCTCTACGCGCCGTCCTACCTGGCCCTGCGGCCCGACCGCGACCACCGGGTCTTCAGCGTCTGCCTCCTCGCCTTCCTCGGCCTGGCCTCGCTGCTCTGTCTGGCCCGGCACCCCGGGGTGGCTTGGGTGGCCCTGGAGACCATGACGCTCACGACGGCCCCCCTGATCTATTTCAACCACAACCGCCACTCCGTCGAGGCCACCTGGAAGTACCTCGTGCTCGGTTCCGTGGGCATCGCCCTGGCGCTGCTGGGCACGCTCTTCGTGGCCTACGCGGCCCACATGGGCAGCCTTGAGGAACCCCTCCACTACACCCGCCTCATGGCGGAGGGCGAGCGGCTCTCGCGGCCCTGGCTCCGCGCGGGCTTTGTCCTGACCCTGGTGGGCTACGGCACCAAGATGGGCCTGGCCCCGCTGCACAGCTGGAAGCCCGACGCCTACGGCGAGACGCCGGGCATCGTGGGAGCCCTGCTGGCGGGCGGAGTCACGAGCTGCGCGTTCCTGGCCCTGCTCCGCATCTACGGGGTGGTGGCGGCAGCGGGAGAGGGCGCCTTCGCCCGGGAGCTCTTCCTCGGCTTCGGGATCCTCTCCATGGCCTGGGCCCTGGTCTTCATGGTGGGGCAGGTAGACTTCAAGCGGCTGCTGGCCTACTCCAGCGTCGAGCACATGGGCATCCTCGTCTTCGGCATCGGGATCGGGGGTTTGGCCGCCCGCTTCGCGCTGTTCCACCTGGCGGCGAACGCGTTGGTGAAGAGCGTGCTCTTCCTGTCCGCGGGCAACATCCACCGCAGCTATGCCAGCAAGCAGCTCCCCCAGGTGACGGGCGCCATCCGGCGCACGCCGGTGTCGGCGGGACTCTTCTTCCTGGGGTTCCTAGCCATCACCGGGCTGCCGCCCTTCGCGCCGTTCATCAGCGAGTTCAACATCGCCTCCGCAGCCCTCACCCTGGGGCACCCCATCCTCGGCACCCTGTTCCTGCTCCTGCTGGGCGGCATCTTCCTGACCATGAGCGACACGGTGATGCAGGTGGTCTTCGGGGTCCCCAGCCCCCAGCGGGTGCGGACTCCCTACAAGGACACCTTCGCCACCACGGCGCCCCTAGTGGTCGCCATGGTGCTGGCGCTGGGTCTGGGTCTCCACCTGCCCGCGCCCCTGCGGGCCATGCTCGAGGCCGCTTCCCGGACCATCGACGGAGCGCCCCCCGTGAGATCGGGAAAAGTGGCCGAGGTCCCGCGAGGGTTGGCCCCGACGGAGGTGCGCCCATGAGCCGCCGCGCCCTGACCATCGTGAAGAACGGCCAGCCCGTGGCCCTGACCGAGTTGGGCCCGCTGTCCGTCGCCGACTTCCGGGAGGCCATCCTCGAGGCGGTGCAGGAGGGCGATCGCCTCGCCTGTCTCTGTGCAGATTCCCAGCTCCGGCTCTTCGCGGTGCTGGCGGATGACGCGGGCAAGACCCTGCGCGTGGCCCGCACCCAGCTGGACCAGCCCCGGTATCCGGCCCTGACGCCGGTCTGTCCCCAGGCCCACCTGTTCGAGCGGGAGCTGGCGGAGCAGTACGGCATCGTTCCCGAGGGGCATCCCTGGCTCAAGCCCGTGCGCTACCACCGGCCCTGGACGGGCGGCGAGCCCCAGCCGCTACCCCTGCCCGGGGTGATGGACTTCTACCGGGTGGAGGGCGACGAGGTGCACGAGGTCGCCGTGGGCCCGGTGCACGCGGGCGTCATCGAGCCCGGGCACTTCCGCTTCCAGTGCCACGGCGAGACCGTCTTCCACCTGGAGATCGCCCTGGGCTACCAGCACCGCGGTGTGGAGCAGGCCCTGGAGGGTGGACCCCACCCCCTCAGCCTCAAGCAGGCGGAGACCGCCGCCGGGGACACCAGCATCGCCCATGTCTGGGCCTACTGCCGGAACCTCGAGGGCCTGGCCGGTGTGCAGGTATCCACGCGGGCCGAGCGGGTGCGCGGCCTGGCGCTGGAGCTGGAGCGCGCCGCGAACCATGTGGGCGATCTCGGCGCGCTCTCGGGAGATGTGGGCTTCCTGCCTACGGCCTCCTTCTGCGGCCGCCTCCGGGGCGACTGGCTGAACCTGAGCGCCGAGGTCTGTGGCAGCCGACTGGGCCGGAACTGGCTGCGGCCCGGCGGTGTCCAGCACGACCTGGATCACGCCCTGGTGGAACGCCTGTTGCCGCGCCTGGAGCAGGCCTGGCTCGAGACCCAGGATGCGCTGGAGCTGCTGTGGGGCGCGGCCTCCGCCATGATCCGCTTCGAGGTGGCGGGACACCTGACGCCGGTCCAGGCCCGGGAGATCGGGCTGGTGGGGGTTCCGGCCCGGGCCTGCGGGATCTCCCTGGATGTGCGCCATGACCATCCCTTCGGCCCCTACCGGGATCATGCCGTGGTGCCGGTGCTGGCCGAGAGCGGCAACGTCCACAGCCGGGCCTGGGTGCGCTGGCGGGAACTCTCGGAAAGCCACCGCTACCTGGCCGCGGCCCTGACGGACCTGGGTCGCACGTCCTGCGAGCCCCGGCCGGGACCCCTGCCCGGGCTGGCGGCGGACAGTCTCTGCGTCTCCCTCACGGAAGGCTGGCGTGGCGAAGTGCTGCACCTGGCCATCACGGATGCCGAGGGGCGCTTCGCCCGCTACAAGATCGTGGACCCCTCCTTTCACAACTGGTTCGGGTTGGCGCTGGCCCTGCGGGGCGAGCAGATCTCGGATTTCCCGCTCTGCAACAAGAGCTTCAACCTCTCCTACTGCGGCCACGACCTGTGAGGAAGCCATGATGCACATCCTGCTTTCCCGCTGGCGCCAGGGCCACCGCACCCTCCCCTATCCCAAGGAGCTGCCGGCCCTCCCGGCCCGCTTCCAGGGCCTGCCCCGAATCGTGGCGGCGAAGTGTCCGGAGGCCTGTCGGCTCTGCGCGGAGGCCTGCCCGGTGGAGGCCATCGGCTTCGGCGCCAGCGGACCCAGCCTGGACCTGGGCCGTTGTGTCTTCTGCCCCGCCTGCGTGGAGGCCTGCCCCGAGGGCGCCATCGCGTTCACCGGGGACCACCGCCTGGCCACGAGCAGCCGCGAGGCCCTGGTCACGACCGGGACCGAGAGCTACGCCCGGGCCGAGGTCCTGGGTGCGGAGCTCAAGCGGGTGCTGGGGCGCTCCCTGAAGCTGCGGGTGGTGAGCGCGGGCGGCTGCAACGGCTGCGAGGTCGATGTGAACGTGCTGGGGACCCTGGCCTGGGACCTGGGGCGCTTCGGGATCCAATACGTGGCCTCGCCGAGGCACGCCGACGGCCTGCTCGTCACGGGGCCGGTCACCCGCAACATGGAGCTGGCCCTGCGGAAGACCTACGACGCGGTGCCCGGTCCCAAGATCGTCATCGCCGTGGGCGCCTGCGCCATCCAGGGCGGCCCCTACTGCCACCGGGAGGAGCAGCTCGGCGGAGTCGCCAGTGTGCTGCCCGTGGACCTCTACATCCCCGGCTGTCCGCCGCATCCGCTGACCATCCTGGATGGGCTGCTGCGGCTGCTCGGAAAACTGAAAGAGCCCCGCTGAGGCAGGGCTCTTTCAGTCTTGAATTCGCAAACTAGGCGTAGAACCCGCGGTACTTCATGGCCTGGGCCACCCGGTCAAGGGCCAGGATGTAGGCGCCGATGCGGGGGTTCGTCTTGTACTTGTCGGTGGTGGCGAAGGTGGCCTGGAAGGCGTGGGTCATGTAGTCCACCAGTCGCTCATTGACCTCGCGCTCGCGCCAGTAGAAGCCCTGGCGGTTCTGCACCCACTCGAAGTAGCTCACCGTGACGCCACCGGCATTGGCCAGGATGTCGGGCACCACCAGAACGCCGTTCTCCTGCAGGATGGGATCGGCTTCGGGCGCGGTGGGACCATTGGCGCCCTCGACGATGATCTTGGCGCGGATCTTGGGCGCGTTGTCTTCGGTGATCTGGTTCTCGGTGGCGGCGGGCACCAGGATGTCCACCTGGTGGGTGAGCAGCGCAGCGGGATCCATGGCTTCGGCACCCTTGAAGCCCGTGACGGTCTTGGCCTCGGACACGTGCTTGAGCAGCGCGTGGATGTCCAGGCCGCGGTCGTTCTTGATGGCGCCCCTGGAGTCGCTGACGGCGATGATGCGGGCCCCGGCCTCGTGCAGGAGGCGGGTGGCCTGACTGCCGACGTTCCCGAAGCCCTGCACGGCGACGGTGGCGCCGGCCAGGGGCTTGCCCAGGCGCTGCATGGCCTCGCGGGCGGTGATGAGGACGCCGCGGCCGGTGGCCTCATTGCGGCCGAGGCTGCCGCCCAGGCTCAGGGGCTTGCCCGTCACGACGGCATTCTCGGTGCGGCGGACGTGCATGTTGTAGGTGTCGAGCACCCAGGCCATGGTCTGCGCGTCCGTGCCCATGTCCTGGGCCGGCACGTCCCGGTCGGGGCCGATGATGTCCATGATCTCGGCGATGTAGCGGCGGGTGAGCCGCTCCTTCTCGCCCATGCTCAGACGGTTGGGGTCGCAGACAATGCCCCCCTTGCCGCCGCCGAAGGGCACGTCCACCACGGCGGTCTTCCAGGTCATCCAGGCGGCCATGGCCTTCACTTCGTCCAGGGTGACGTTCATGTCGTAGCGGATGCCGCCCTTGGCGGGGCCTCGGGTGAGGTTGTGCTGGACGCGGTAGCCGGTGAAGACCTCCCACTGGCCGCTGTCCATGAGGACCGGCAGGCTCACGATCATGGAGCGGGTGGGCGCCATGAACACCTTGAAGAGGGCGTCGTCCAGACCGTAGAGCTCAGAGGCTACGCGGAGGCTGGCCTGCATGGACTCGTAGGGGTTGATTGGGGCATGCGGCATGGCCATCGTCTCCTAGGGGTGGGTCTCGGCGGGCAGTTCCAGCTCGCGGCCTGCGCTCCACAGCCCTTCCAGGTTGTAGTGGCGGCGGGTCTCCTCGTCCATGACGTGGACGACCAGGTTGCCGTAATCCAGGAGGACCCAGTTGCCGTTCGCCTCGCCTTCGCGGGAGATGGGGCGCTCCCCGGTCTCCTTGAGGGCGTCCTCGACGGCCTCGGCGATGGCGCGGTTCTGGCGGTCGCTGCCGCCGCTCATGAAGGCGAAGATGTCCGTGAAGCTGGCGATGGCCCCGACGTCCACGAGGCGGATTCGGGAAGCTTTCTTGGACCGGGCGGCCTCTACGACGGTGGCGAGCCGGGAATCAAGGGTCATGCGGTCTCCAGAGCAGGCTAACGATACAGGTTTTCAGTGTGAATGGCGCGCAGAACTTGTGGGGGCAGACCACCGGGGTCGTCCTGGGGCGCGGCCTGAAGCCGGCGGCGGAGGTCCGTGGAGGCCAGGTCCAGGGCCGTGGCGGGCAGGGCCACGAGCTCGCCGGCCGCCCCGCTCCAGCGGTCCTTGACCGAGAGGCCCGGCAGCCCGGGGACTTCGAAGGGGGCTCCGGGACGCAGCGCCACGGCCGCAGAGGCCAGCTGGAAGACCCGCTCCACCCGGCGCCACTCGGGCAGGCCCGGCAGCTGGTCGCTGCCCATGAGGAGGATCCAGGCGTTGCCCGGTTCCCGCAGGGCCAAGGCTTCCAGAGTGTCCACGGTGTAGCTGGGGCCGCCGCGCTCGAGCTCCAGGGTCTCCACCCGGCAGCGCGGGTCGAAGCCCTCCAGGGCCTGGGTCAGCAGCCGCAGGCGGGCTTCGGGGGCCGGGCCGCCTGGATCCGGCTTGTGGGGGCTGAGGGCCGTGGGTACGAAACGCAGCTCATCCAGTTCCAGGTGGTCGAGGGCAAGGCGGGCAAGCTTGAGGTGACCGTCATGCGGCGGATTGAAGGCTCCGCCGAGCAGTCCGATGCGCACTACCGGCCCTGTCCCGTCGAGGCCCAGGTGTCTGGGTTCGGATCGATCGTGTAGCCGAGCCCGCCCTTCAGGGCCGCGTCCACGGCGAAGGTGAGCTCGCGGAGGCCCTCACCGGTGACCCCGGAGATGTAGATGGGCTGCTGGCCGCGCTCGGCGCAGAGGGCCTCGAAGACCTCTCGGCGGCTGTCGTCCTGCAGGGCGTCGAGCTTGGTGCCGACCAGCCAGCGGGGCTTGGCGGCCAGCACGGGGCTGAAGCCGCTGACCTCGCCCTCGATGACCCGAACCGCCTCGGCGGGTTCGGTGACCGGGTCCGAAAGATCCACCAGATGCAGCAGCATGCGGGTGCGTTCGACGTGGCGCAGGAACTGGATGCCCAGGCCGGCCCCGCTCGCGGCGCCTTCGATGAGGCCCGGGATGTCGGCGATGACCCAGCTGTCGAGGATGTCGCCGCCGAAGCGGTCCAGGCTGACCACCCCGAGCTGGGGCTCCAGGGTGGTGAAGGGATAGTCGGCGATCTTGGGGCGGGCAGCGCTGAGGCGGCTCACCAGGGTGCTCTTGCCGGCATTGGGATAGCCCACCAGGCCCACGTCCGCGATGAGCTTCAGCTCCAGGTCGAGGGTGCGCTCCTCGCCGTCCTCGCCGGGCTGGTGATGGCGGGGGGTGCGGTTGGTGGAGCTCTTGAAGTTGGTGTTGCCGAGGCCGCCGCGGCCGCCCCGGGCCAGGCAGACGCTCAGGCCGTCCTCGAGCAGCTCGGCCAGGACCTCGCCGGAGTCGGCATCCTTCACCACGGTGCCCAGGGGCACCTCGAGAAGCACGTCGGGGCCGTCCTTGCCCTGGCGCATGCCGCCCTCGCCCTGACGGCCGTTCCCGGCGGCGAACTCCCGCTTGTGGCGGTAGGGGTTGAGGGTGTTCAGGGCCCGGTTGGCCCGCAGGAAGATGGACCCACCCTTGCCACCATCGCCCCCATCCGGCCCGCCCTCAGCGGCAAACTTCTCCCGCCGGAAGCTCATGGCACCGGGGCCGCCATGGCCGGCGGCGATGCGGAGCTGGATGTGGTCAAGGAACATGGGGGGCCTTTACGCAACAGGGCGCAGGAATAAGCACAGGCCGGGCTTTGCCCGGCCTGTGCTCGGGGGTTCCGGGGGTGTGCGCGCAGCGCGGAACCCCCGGACAGCACTCAGCCTTCGACGGGATCGATGTGGATGAAGCGGCCGGAGCGGCCCTTGTCCTGGAAGCGCACCTTGCCCAGGGTGAGGGCGAACAGGGTGTGGTCCTTGCCCATGCCGACGTTGATGCCGGCCTTGAACTTGGTGCCGCGCTGACGGACGAGGATGGAGCCGCCGGGGACGAGCTCGCCACCGAACTCCTTCACGCCGAGACGCTGGGAATGGGAATCGCGACCGTTGCGGCTGGAACCAACGCCTTTTTTATGTGCCATGGGAATACCTCTTCATCTGAATGTCGAATTGATCAGTAGGTTTCTTTTCACATCTAACTTTTTCGCAAGCGAAAAAATTAGCCCCGGATCGCCTTGATGCGGACTTCGGTGAAGTTCTGGCGGTGGCCCTGGGTGCGCTGGTAGGTGGTGGTCTTCTTCTTCTTGAAGATGATGACCTTCTTGGCGCGGTCATGGGTGATGACCTCGGCCTCGACCGTGGCGCCGGCGACGGTGGGCTGACCCACCTTCAGGTCCCCGTCGTTGTCGATGAGCAGCACCTGGTCAAAGGTGAAGACCTGCTTGGGATCCTTCTCCAGGGTCTCCACACGGAGGACATCGCCCTCGGAAACGCGGTACTGCTTCCCGCCGGTCTTGATGATTGCGAACATGGAAACCTCTTTTGTTGGGGCGCATGGGCGGCAGTCCATCGGACGCGCTTGGGAGCCCACGGCCAGGGCAAGGCCCATCAGTATGCCGCAGAAGCCCAGTCCGCTCAAGGGAAATTCCTTTGGGAGCTGGCAACGGTTCATCCGCTTCAGCGCCTTAAGTGGGGGGTATTCGTTCCCCTGCGGAGGCCCGGGGTGGGATGATCGAGCTTCGGAGAATCCCATGGGCCGTGACTTCCAGACCTTCCTGAAACAGCTCGAGGCCCTGGGCGAGCTCCACCGGGTGGCCCCCGAAGTCGATCCGGTCCTGGAGATGGGCGCCATCGCCGACCGGGTCTCCAAGCAGGCGGGGGGCGGGAAGGCCCTGCTGTTCGAGCGCCCCACGGGCAGGACCATCCCCGTGGCCATGAACGTCTTCGGCAGCCTGAAGCGCATGGAGCTGGCCCTGGGCGTGGACCAGGAGCCCCGGGGCCTGGATGCCCTGGCGGACCGCATCGAGGCCCTGGTGCAGAAGGCCATGCCCAAGCCCGGCGCCACCCTCTTTGAGAAGCTGTCCAAGCTCATGTCCCTGGTGGAGGTGGGCTCCTGGCTCCCCAAGACCGTGCGGAAAGGGCTCTGCCAGGAGGTCGTCCTGACGGGCGATCAGATCCGCCTCACGGACCTGCCGGTGCTCACCACCTGGCCCGAGGACGGGGGCCCCTTCATCACCCTGGGCATGAGCCACACCCGCAACAAGGAGACGGGCCACCGCAACATGGGCCTCTACCGGCTGCAGGTCTACGACGACCGCACCCTGGGCTTCCACACCCAGCTGCACCACGACGGCGCCCGCAACCGGCACGGCTACGACGCTGACGAGCGCATGCCCGTGGCCGTGACCTTCGGCGGCGACCCGGCCCTCACCTACGCCGCCACAGCCCCCCTGCCGCCCTTCATCAGCGAGGTCATGTTCGCGGGCTTCCTCCGGGGCGAGGGCATCGAGACTGTCCGCTGCATCACCAACGACCTGGAGGTTCCCGCGGACTCGGAGCTGGTCATCGAGGGCTACGTGCTCCCCGGCGAGCTGCGCCGGGAGGGCCCCTTCGGCGACCACACGGGCTACTACTCCCTGGCGGACGACTACCCGGTGCTGCACGTGGAAGCCATCACCATGCGGAAGCACCCGGTCTTCCCCGCCACCATCGTGGGCCGCCCGCCTCAGGAGGACGCCTACCTGGGCCTGGCCACGGAGCGCATCTTCCTCCCGCTGCTGCGCATGGTGCTGCCGGAGATCTGCGACATGCACCTGCCCGCCGCCGGGGCCTTCCACAACCTGGTGATCCTGAGCATGAAGAAGGAATACCCCGGCCACCCGCAGAAGGTCATGAGCGCAATCTGGGGCACGGGTCAGATCATGTTCACCAAGGGCATCGTGATCGTGGATGAGGACATCGATCCCCATGACCTCACCGAGGTGCTCTTCCGGCTCACCAGCAACGTGGATCCCAAGCGGGACCTGCTCTTCACCGAGGGGCCTCTGGACGTGCTGGACCACGCCGCGGACCGCTTCGCCTACGGCAGCAAGGTGGGCGTCGATGCCACCCGCAAGAACAAGCCCTGGGACGGCTACCCGCGCGAGTGGCCGCGGGATCTGGCCTTTCCCGAGGAGATCCTGGCGCGCATCGGGAAGCGCTGGCAGGACTACGGACTCTAGGTTTTCAGGGTAGGTCCATCAGAACCGGACGGTGACGCCCAGCTGCAGGGCATCGCCCTTGAAGTCGCTCTGGATGCGGGTGTGGACGTAGCGCAGCTCGGTGCCCAGAGTGGCGCTCCACTGGTAGCCGACGCCGCCCGTCAGGCCGATCTTCGTGGTGCCGCTGGTCACGGTGGCGGGGCCGCCGGTGTTGCCGAAGGACCAGCGTGAGCCCGCCGCGCCAAGGGTGAAGTAGAGGCCCTCGGGCTTCCCGGCGATGAAGAAGAGGTAGTCCCCGCCCAGACTGAGGCTGGAGGCCTTGCGCTTGATGCTGCCGAAGGCGGCTTCGGGGTAGGCCATGAAGTCCAGCCGGGGGCGCAGCATGTGCCCATCCCCCAGGTCGTAGGTCCCATGGACGCCGAGGCCCGGGCCGGGCTTGCTGTCCACGTAGTCCTTGAGGGTCGTGAGGGGGAGGTTCACCGACCCCTGCAGCCCGTAGTGCCAGGACTGCGCCTGCACGGACAGGGCCGCGGCCAGGATGGTCAGGGTCGTGAGGACTGGGGTCTTCATGGCGCCTCCCGGGCGCTGCCGATTCGGAAGGTTGGCGGCAGGCCCGACCTGATTTTCACACAGACGGGACCTTCGGCCGGACATGAGAAAGCGCCCTCGCGGGCGCTTTCAAGACCTGGAGTCGGCGCCTACTCGACGACGCGACGCTCTTTGAGGCGACCGGCCTTGCCGAGCTTGTCGCGGAGGAAGTAGAGCTTGGCGCGGCGGACCTTGCCGTGCCGGATCACTTCCAGCTTGTCGATGGTGGGGCTGTTGAGGGGGAAGATGCGCTCCACGCCGATGCCGCTCGCGACCTTGCGGACGGTGAAGGAGGTGCGCATGCCGCCGCCCTTGATGCCGATGACGATGCCCTGGAAGAGCTGGATGCGCTCCTTCTCGCCTTCCTTCACCTTGACGTGCACCTTGACGGTGTCGCCGGGCTGGATGCGGGGGAGGTCAGAGCGAAGCAGGGTGGCTTCGAGACGATCGATGATGCTGGTCATGGTGGGCTCCTGGGCCAGCGGTCCCACATGGACATGGCTCGATGGTCCCCAGACGGGGAGTCCACCAGTCTAGCGGAAAGGCCTGGAAAGGGAAGGCCAAAGTCCTGAGTCGGCCTCCGGCTCCTAGCTGGACGGAACCCACCGCCAGCCCTTGGGCTTGGCCCGCTCCCAGTCCTGGGGGTGCTCCACCTGCCAGGCGCACCACTGGGCGGGGCGGTCCAGCTCTGGCAGCCGGTCCCGCAGGAAGGCTGCCCAGAGATCGGGGCGGAGGCGCTTCGTCCGGGTCATGGCCTCGCGCAAGCGCCAGAGGCGGATGGCCCCGTGGTTGCCGCCCTGGAGCACAGCGGGCACTTCCAGCCCCTCGAAGACTGCGGGCCGGGTGTAGTGCGGGTGATCCAGCAGGCCCGTGGCGAAGCTGTCCTGGTCGGCGGAGGCTTCGTTGCCCAGCACCCCGGGCAGCCAGCGGCAGATCGCGTCGATGAGGAAGAGGGCGGGCAGCTCCCCACCGCTGAGGACGGCCTCCCCCACACTGAGCTCCTCGTCGATGCACTGGTCCACGGCCCGCTGGTCCAGGCCCTCATAGCGCGTGCAGACCAGGATCAACTGATCCAGCCGGGCCAGCTCCAGGACCTTCGCATGGGTCAGGGGGGGGGCGGCTGGGCTGAAGTGGAGGATGCGGGTGGCACCGGTGCGCGGCACCGAAGCCAGGGTGTCCCGCAGGACCTCGGGTCGCAGCACCATGCCGGGCCCGCCGCCGAAGGGACTGTCGTCCACGTGGCCGAAGGTGTTGTCCGCAAAGGCCCGGTAGCTGTGGGTGTGCAGGCCGTGGCCCAGCTCCCGGAAGGCCCGGCCCGTGACGCCCAGCCGGGCGGTCTCGAAGAACTCGGGAAAGAGGGTCAGGGCGTCGAAGCGCATCATCGCACCAGGGCGTGGAAGGCTTTCACCGAAGTCCTGGCGATGAACCCAAAGGAGGAGGCGAAATAGAGGGTGTTGGCCAGGGCGCCGGCCGCGCCGATCCAGGCCCAGGTGGGCCGTTCCTCCAGCAGGGCTGCGCCCACCAGGCAGAGGATGGCGGCGGGCAGCTGGTTGCCGAAGGGCAGTGGCACGGGAATGGCGAGCAGGAGGCCGGTCCAGGAGATGCAGGCGCCGATCCAGCGGTGGTTGAGGGGGCGCCGCTCGGCCCCGCTCCAGCGGAAGCGGTCGAGCTGGGCCTCAAGCTTGGCCAGGGCCTCCTTGATCCGGCCCTTGTGGATGGGCTGCGCCTGAACCTTGCGGGGGATCCAGGGATGCGGCGTGCCCCATGCCAGCTGGGCCCCAAGGCCGATGAGCCCGATGCCACCAATGGGAGCCAGGCCCACATTCAGGCCCGGGATGAGGTTCGGCAGGGACAGCAGCAGCACCAGCAGGCCGTAGCTCTGCTCGCCCGCGGCATCCAGCAGCTCGCCGAGCGTGATCTCCCCTTCCGCGTCCAGGAGGGCGTGGAGGGTTTCGAAGAAGGGCTTCGGGGCGGGTTGCACCCCCCAAGCATGACTGAAACAAGGCCGTGGGCTTCAGTCTTCGTCCCCGGAAGGGGCCAGTCGGGGGGATTTCGGGCGGACCAGCTGGCCGCAGGCGCCTGCCACATCCTGGCCCCGGCTGCGCCGGACACTCACCGTGATCCCCGCCTCGGTGAGCAGGCCGCAGAGGGCCCGGAGGCGGGCTTCGTCGGGCGTCAGGAAGCCCGAGCCTTCATGGGTATTGAAGGGGATGAGGTTCACCTTGGAGGGGAAGCGGCGGGCGTAGGCCGCGAGGCGCCGGCCATCCTCCAGACTGTCGGTGACGCCCTTCAGCAGCACGTATTCCAGGGTGATGCGCTCCCCGGACTGCAGGGGGAAGCGGCCCAGGGCCTCGGCCAGGGCCTCGAGGTTCCAGACCCGGTTCACGGGCATGATCCGCGAGCGGTGCTCGTCGGTGGTGGCGTTCAGGCTGAGGGCCAGCCGGGGCCGCCGGGGGTAGCTGGCCAGACGGTCGATGCCGCTCACCAGGCCGGAGGTGGACACCGTGATGCGTCGGGGCGGGATGGCCAGGCCCTCGGGATCGGTCAGGACCTCGAAGGCGGTCATGAGGTTGTCGAGGTTGTGCAGGGGCTCGCCCATGCCCATGAACACCAGGTTGATGGGGCGCTCGGCTGGGTGCCCGTGGTGGTTCAGCATGGCCACCACCTGGCCCACGATCTCGGCGCCGCTGAGGTTGCGGAGGATGCCCATCTGGCCCGTGGCGCAGAAGGTGCACCCCATCGCGCAGCCCACCTGGCTCGACAGGCAGAGCGTGACCCAGTCAAGGTCATCGAAGCCAGGGGGCTCCGGGGGTGTAGGTCGCAGACCGGTCCCCCGGACGGCATTGGGCATGTGGACGCCCTCGACCTGGCGGCCGTCTCCGAGCTCAAAGAGATGCTTGGTGGAGCCGTCTGCTGAGGCCTGGCTCTGGACGATGGCCGGCCACAGCAGATCCACCTCGGCTTCCAGCCGGGCCCGCAGGGGCTTGGACAGGTTCGAGAAGGCCTCCCAGCGGGTCCACCGCTGGCGCAGCAGTCCCGTGAAGAGCTGCTTGCCGCGCCAGGCTGGTTCTCCGAGGCTCGCCACCAGGTCGCCCAGGGCCGCCCGGGTCAGACCCGCCGCATTGGGTCGCGACGCGGGACCGGCTTCGGGAGCCGGCGCATCCCACCGTGGGGACAAGGTCAGTCCACCCGGATCTTGAAGGACTTCATCAGGCGCAGGTCGTCCTCGGAGAAGGGCGCAGCTGACTCGGCGTCCTCATGCTCGGAGGTTTCCTGGGATCCGGCGCTGTGGGGCGCGGCCTCGAGGATCAGCATCAGCGCATAGCCCTTGGCCTGGATCTGGAAGGCCAGGTCGCGGCAGTGGTCATCCTCGGACAGAGCCTTCACAAGGGAATCCCCCAGCTCGCTCACCAGGTTGTGCAAGTGCTCTGGCAAGTCCATGGTGCCTCCGCGCCCCCATGATACCAGCGGGCTCAGTTGGTTCCGGCAAGCCCGAACCAGGTCCGGACCTGGCGGGTCCAGTGGGCCCGGCGGCTCTCCCTCGGGGCGGCGGCCTCGGGCACCTCGTGGCCGCGCTGCTCCATGAGGTCCACCAGCCGCTCCAGCCACTGGGGCTCCCGCCGCAGAGCGTCTTCGAAGGCCGCCTTGGGCAGCTCGAGCACCTCGGCCTCGGTGAGGGCGACCACGGTGGCGCTGCGTGGCGCGCCCGTGAGCAGGCTCGCCTCACCGAACCACTGCCCGGGGCCAAGCTCCGCCAGGGGCTTCCAGAACAGCCCGGTGTAGGGCTCCAGGCGCTCCTCGGCCCGCACCACCTGCAGGGTGCCGCGGTGCACGGCGAAGAGGGAGTCCCCTGGATCGCCCTCTCGGATGACCCCTTCTCCAGGAGCCAGGGTCCGCCGCCGGAGGTGGCTGCGCAGCTCCCCGGCCCAGTGGTCTGGCAGGCCGAACTGGCGGACCAGCTCCTCCATGAGCGAGGCGCTGGGGGTGGCCTCCAGGGTGCCGACCAGGGGGGTCGGGCCATGGGGCCCCATGAGCCGGAAGCCCTCCCGGGGTAGCACGGTGGCGGCCAGCCGCGTGGCCTGGAAGACCCCCTGGCGGCCGTGTCGGAAGCCCAGGGCCCAGAAGCGGAGCTCGAGGACCGCGCCGCCCAGGTCGGTGCTGTGGACCACCACCTCGGGGGGATGCTGGGGCAGGTGGGGCAGGCCCGCCAGGGCCAGGCTGAGCTTCTCCAGGCCGCGGTGCAGGTCGGGGCGGGGCTCCACCACGACCCTGGTGGTGCGGCGGTGGAGACCCGAGGGCACGTAGAGGTTGGTCACCACGGCCTGGGCGATGAGCCGGTTCGGCAGGATGTCCATGTCGCCGTTCTCGGTGCGCAGCTGGACGGTCCGCCAGGTCATCGCCTCCACCTGACCGATGAGGGTCTCCCGGCCCGGACCGCCGCGGAGGGTGCCCGTGATCTCCACCCAGTCACCCTCCTGGAAGGCCGGGTCCAGATGGAGGGAGATGCCCGCGAAGAGGTTGCCCAGCACTTCCTGGAGGCTGAGGCCCACCACCGCGGCGGCGATGGCGCCGGTGCCCAGCAGCTGACCCAGGCCGACGTGCAGCACCTCGCGGAGGATGCCGCCGGCGGCCAGGAGGTAGAGGGCCACCATCAGGAGGTCCCGCGCAAACCCTGGCGTGGCGGTCTTGCGCTGGCTCAGTAGCGGATCCAGCAGCAGGAAGGCGATCAGCCGAATGGCGCCGTAGCAGAGGATGGCCCAGAGGAGCGCATCCCGGGTGAGCCGGAGCATGGGGTGGGGCGACAGGCGGGGCAGCAGGAAGGCCGTGGCCGCCAGGAGCAGACCCAGGGCCACCCAGGCCACCAGCCGCCGCGGCGTGCTCACTTTCTCTCGCAGGTCCCGGAACATAGGGGAAGGATACGCTCAAGCTCCGCGGAAATCCGCGACTGCCCGCTCGGGGTCGCCCCCCCAGAAGGGCCGGATGGCGGCAAACCCGGCGAGGCGGGGGTGGCTGAGAGACGCCGCGTTGGCCGGTTCCACGCCGCCCAGGGCGAGCAGCCGGGGACCTCCGGACGGCAGGCTGTCCAGGAACCGCCACAGCCTCTCCGGGCCCCAGGGGGCACCCTTGCCGGGGCTGCTGAACACCGGGGATACCAGCAGCTGCTCCGTGGCGCTGCGGCCGGGCCACTGGCTTTCCGCATGGAGGGGCCGGGAGAGCGGCACCTGCCCGGGCGTCAGCTCCGGGTAAGCCTCGGGTGCGTGCAATCCGCAGCCTGCAGCGCAGGCCACGTCCAGCCGGCCCGCCACCCAGAGCGCCACCTCGGGCGCCGTGTCCTGGCACCAGCGGGCGGCCTCCAGCAGCTGCCGTGGGGGCAGCTCCTTCTCGCGGATGAGGAAGGCGTCCACCCCCGAGCGCAGGACGGACTTCCAGCGGCCGGCGTCGAAGCCGGTCCCCGGGGTGATGGCCAGGAGGATCATCCGAACAGGCTCGCCAGGGCCATGGGATCCACCTTCGGCAGCTTCAGCACGGCGGCGTTCTCCAGCACGTGGGCCCGCTGGCCCATGCCGCAGAGGGCCACGGTGACGCCGGGACAGGAGCGGACGAACTGCAGCGCGCCCTGGGCCGGGGTGGCGCCACCCAGGTCCTCGGCCAAGCCGTCAGGCAGCTGGCTCAGGATGCGGCCCTGCATGAGGGAAGCGGAGGTCTGCACCGACAGGCCTGCTGCCTGGGCCGCCTGCAGGGCCGTGAGCCGCTCGCCCTTGAAGGGCTGCGTCCGCAGGAGGAAGGCCTCGGGCAAGGCCAGGTTCAAGGGCAGCTGGAGCCAGCGGAAGTGGTGGTCCTTCCCACCGGCGGCTTCGGCCAGGGCCAGCAGGCGCTCAAGGCTCAGGTGGTCGGATTGGTCCGGGGCCACGCGGAAGCCGTTCCAGGTGGCCAGGCCATAGCTGCGGATCTTCCCGGCCGCGGCGAAGCCCTCGCAGGCCTCGAAGGCGCGGCCCACGGCTGCGTAGAAGGCTTCAGGGCCCAGGTGGACGAGCTGGTGTTCCGGGTTGTGCAGGTGGAACAGGTCCAGGGTCTCGACCCCCAGCGCCTCGAGGCTCACTTCGAGCTGGTGGGCCAGGTACTTCGGCGTCATGGCGTGGCAGCCATCCACCAGGTCCTCCACCGCGAGGATGCCGGGTCTCTCCAGCACTCGGTAGAACCAGGCGCGGGGATTCTCGTCGGGGTCGGGCTCAGGCATGGGGATGTAGCCCGCCTTGGTGGAGATGAAGAAGGCCTCTCGGGGCTGCTTGCGGAAGACCTGGCCCAGGGCCCGCTCCGAGCGCCCACCGCGGTAGTTGGCGGCGGTGTCGAAGACGGTTCCTCCGGCCGCAAGGAAGGTCTCCGCGGCCTCCTGCAGGGCGCTGTCGGCCCCGTCGGAAGTCGGGCCCAGATAGGTGCCTAGACCCAGGCTGCCGAGCTCCATGGGGCTAGCTGTCCAGTTCTTCTTTGACACTGCTGGTGCCCATGCTGACCAGACGGTCGGCGGCGCGGCGGGCCCACTCGGAGCCGGGGTAGCTCTCCACCAGCTTCTGGAAGTAGCTCTTGGCTTCGCTGCGGTAGACCTTGATCCGCTCGACAGCGTAGGCGTCCATGTCCTTGGTGTATTGGAGAATCTCCTCCTTGTTGAGGGTCTTCAGGTCCTCCTTCTGGAGCTTGGCCGCGTAGTCCTTTGCGAACTGGGTCATCTCCTCCTCGGACAGAAGGCGCAGGCGCATGGCCTCGCCCAGGTAGAAGTAGGCACGCTCCCGATCTACATAGTCGGGGTAGGTTTCCAGCAGGCCCTTGAGCCGCCGCTCCGCGCCGACGTAGTAGTAGGTGTTCACGTAGAAGACAGCCACGACGAGCTCGTGCTCGGCGATGCGCCGCCAGCACTGCAGGATCTTGGCCCGGGTCTCGCGGGCGTAGGGACTGCCGGGAGATTCCGTCAGCAGCTGCTGGAAGCCCTCCAGGGCCTTCCGGGTCTCGGCCTGGTCGCGTTCGGCGCTCTCGATGGAGGAGAAGTGGCAGAGGGAGCGGTGGTAGATGGCGTAGTCCCGCAGCTCGTGGCGGGGGAAGTAGTTCAGGAAGCTGGCGTATTCGACCTCGGCCTCGGGGAAGCTCGGGCTCGGCTGAAAAAAGAAGCTGTCGCCGAGCATGAGCTTGGCCTTGGGGAACTCCGGGGAGCCCGGCAGGTACTGCTCCAGGTGCCGCAGGGTCAGGCGGGCCTCGGTGAATTTGCCCTGCTTCATCTGCCTGTCGGCGGTGGTCAGCAGTTCTTCAGCCGAGATGCCCTTGTCCACGGCCTTCGGCTTGCGGCACCCGAGGCCAAGGCCCGCCAGAACAGCGGTCAAGGTGAGGGCGGTGAGGATGCGCTTCATGCGGACTCCATAGACAACACTTCAGTCATGGCGGGACGGAGGGAAGGGTTCCAGGACCCGACCAGCTTCTCGAGCCAGGGCTCGACGAGGGCCTGGGCCTGGGTCCGGTGCCGGTCATGGAAGATCTCGTGGAAGACCTCGGGCAGTCGGTGGCGTTCCAGGATCTCCGGACGCACGGCGGACCACAACTGTTCCGAGGCGTCAGGGTCCACGACGGTGTCGATTCCTGACTCCAGCAGCAGGATGGGGCGGTCCAGTTCCTGCCCCAGAGGCAGGAGCTCGGCTCGCCCCTCGTCCAGGGCCGCGCCGAAAGCGGCGGTGGCCTGGCGATGGCAGAGGGGATCCCGTTCGTAGCGCTGGACCAGGACGGGATCCGAGCAGACACGGCTCTTGTCGCCATGCAGGTGGATGGGCCAGTGGGGCAGGAACCAACTCAAGAGGCGGGCTGTGACCACCAGGGCCTTGGAGTTCGAATGCAGGGCCACGGCGGGGCTCGAGAGGATCAGGCCGTCGAGGGTGTCGGCATGCCAGAGCAGGGCCAGGAGGGCGACCAGCCCGCCGAAGCTGTGGCCCAGCACCACCTGGGGGCAGACCGGCAGGGGTGGCATGGGGACGCCGTCCACGAGGCGGGCGGTGGCGCCCACGCGCTCCGCGTCAAAGCGGCGCTCCTGGCGCAGGAAGAGGGCGAGGTCATCCACGAAGGGACGAATGCCCGAGGCGTCGCCCCGGATGCCCCCGGACCGGCCGAACCCGCTGTGGTCCAGGCTGGACACGGACCAGCCGAGGCCCTTCAGCCAGTGGGCGGTGTGGCGGTAGCGCTCGCCGTGCTCCCCATAGCCGTGGGCGATGACCACTCGGCCCTTGGGTTGAGGGTGTTCCCAGCGGGCCCAGGCGAGGGGAAGCCCCCCATGACCGGTCAGGACCCCACGGGTGGTGGGCTCCAGGTCGGCAGGGATCACTGGGACGAATCCGGGCATCCCATCAGAATAGCGTGGGGACTGGGCCTCCCGGTTTGCTTTAAACTCAAAGGTTCCCCCTGCCGGTCCCCCGGCGCCGGGGTTCGAGAGGCGGACGATGGATTTCGACACCCTGGTGAGGGCCAAGAACGAGCTGGAGCCCCGGGTCCAGCAGCTGGTCGCCCACCTCGACCCCGAACGCAAGGCCCTGGAACTGGAACAGATCGAGGAACGCACCACGGTCCCAGGCTTCTGGGACGACCCGGAGGCGGCCAAGCCTCTCCTGCAGAAGCGGGGCGCCCTCAGCAACGACATCGCCCTGGCCAAGCGCCTGAGCGGCGCCATCGAGGATCTCGAGACCGGCCTCGAGCTGGCCCGGGATGATGCGGAGATGCTGGTTGAGGTGGAGGCCGTCGAAGGGGACCTGCGCAAGGCCCTGGAGGATGCCGAGCTGCGGATGATGCTCAGCGGGGACCTCGACGGCAGCCATGCCATCGTGGCCATCGCCCCCGGGGCCGGCGGCACCGAGAGCCAGGACTGGGCGGCCATGCTGCTGCGCATGTACCTCCGGTTCTGCGAGGCCAAGGGCTGGGCCACGGAGATGATCGACTATCAGGACGGTGAGGAGGCAGGCATCAAGGGGGCCACGTTCATCGTGGATGCGCCCTTCTCCTACGGCTACCTGCGGGCCGAGGCTGGCGTGCACCGGCTGGTGCGCATCAGCCCCTTCGACTCCGCCAAGCGCCGCCACACCAGCTTCGCGGCGGTCTACGTGAGCCCCGAGCTGGATGACACCATCGACCTCGACATTCCCGACAAGGACCTGAAGATCGATGTCTTCCGGGCCAGCGGCGCCGGCGGCCAGCACGTGAACCGCACCGAGTCTGCCGTGCGCTTCACCCACCTGCCCACGGGCATCGTGGTGAGCTGCCAGAACGAGCGCAGCCAGATCAAGAACCGCGCGACCGCCCTGAAGGTGCTCAAGGGCCGCCTCTACGAGGTGGAGCTGCGGAAGTTCCAGGACAAGGTCGCCGCGGCCAGTGGCGACAAGGCCGATGTGGCCTGGGGCAGCCAGATCCGGAGCTACGTGCTCCAGCCCTACCAGATGGTGAAGGACCACCGCACCGGCGAAGAGACCAGCCAGACCCAGAAGGTACTCGACGGCGACATTGACGCTTTCATCCGGACCCAGTTGCTGGCCAAGAGCCTCAGGCCCGAAGCCTGATCACTTCAGGATCCGGAAGAGGTTGCTGAAGTCATCGGTCCAGGCGATGGCGGGCCCCTCGAGCTGCCTGACGTCCCCATTCTCCTGAAAGGCGGGCTGGTCGAAGAAGGCGCGGTCCGTCGTGAGCAGGAGCCAGGTGGAGCCGTAGGCGCCGGTGGCCTCGTCCGAGTCCGTATCCACCACCCGGGCGGTCCGGTGGAAGTGCTCCGCGGCGGCCTTCACCACGGGGTGCAGGTTGAGGTAGCGGTTGGAGACGTGCACGGCGAGGATTCCGCCGGGCCGGAGGTGGTGGAAATAGACGGCGAAGGCCTCCCGGGTCAGGAGATGCACCGGGATCGCATCGCTGGAGAAGGCGTCGATGGCCAGGAGGTCGTAGCCCTGCGGGGCTTCCCGCTCCAGGCTCAGGCGGGCGTCCCCCATGACCACCTCGACCTGCGCAGAGGAGTCCTTCAAGAAGCTGAAGTAGCGGCGGGCATAGTCCTCCACCAGCGGGTTGATGTCGTAGTAGCGGATGACGTCCCCCGAACGCCCATAGGCCGCCAGGCTTCCAGTGCCGAGGCCCACCACGCCCACCTTTCGGGAGCCTTGGGGCAGGCTCGCCAGGGCGAGCCCAACGCCGGAGTCCGGGCTGTAGTAGGTCACGGGCTTACGGACCTTCGCGGGGGCCAGGAACTGGCCGCCATGGGTGATGGTGCCGTGGGCCAGGGTGCGCCAGAGGTGCTCCTCGTCATCGAAGACCGAGAGGGTGCCGTAGAAGTTGCGGCCCTGGGCCAGCACGATCCCGTCCCGGGAGAGCTCCAGATAGAGGGTGTGGGCGCCGATGCCCAGGATCAGGACCAGGAGCAGGGCCTGGACGGCCCGGAGCCGGAGCTGCTTCAGCGGTCCCGGGTCGCGGCTCAGAGTCAGCAGGGCCGCGGCCGCGCAGGCCGCGAGGCCGAGGGGCAGCTCCAGGTAGCTCCGAAAGATCCGCGGGGCCACCCAGGCCACAAAGAGCCCCCCCAGAGCTCCGCCCAGGCTGAGGCGGAGGTAGAACCCCGTGAGGAAGCGGGGGTGGGGCCGCAGGCGGGCCAGCTCTCCGTGGGCCACCATGCAGCCGATGAAGAGGCCACCGGCGAATACCAGGATCTGGAGCTGCACGGCCAGGTGCCGGTAGCCCGGCGTCAGGAAGAAGGTCATGGCCGCGAGGGCCAGGGGCAGCAGGCCCAGGAAGACGCCCCGGTGGTACCAGCGGTCCGCCTCGAAGCAGAGGATAAACGTCAGCAGGTAGAGGGTCAGGGGCAGCACCCAGAGGAAGGGAATGGGCGCCACATTCGTGCTGAGGTGGCTGGTGACGGCCATGAGCAGCACCGAAGGCACCGCCGCCAGGAGAATCCAGAGCGCCTTGGTGGCGGGGGAGGGCCCCACCTGGGCCGGTTCCTCCGAGGCGGCGGTCGTCGGGTCCGGGTGGCTGCGGAACGCCGTCCCGAGGATCAGGCACGCGAAGAGCAGGAAGCCCGCCGACCAGCCCCAGGACTGCACCTTGAGGCTCACCCAGGGCTCCACCAGCAGAGGATAGGACAGCAGGGCCAGCATGGAGGCGGCGTTGGACAGGGCGAAGAGCCGGTAGGGCACGTGGCCCTTGCGCGCCACCCAGGCCTGCACCAGCGGGCCGGTGGTGGACAGCAGCAGGTAGGGCAGTCCCACGGTCGTAGCCAGCAGGGCCAGCAGCTGGAGGACCGGGTCCCCGGTGCCGCTGGGCTTGAAGGCTCCATGCAGGCGGAGGGGTAGCGCCAGGGCCGCCAGCACCAGCAGGCTGCCGTGCAGCTGGATCTGGCGGCGGTGGGGCAGGTGGCGGATGACCAGGTGCGCATAGAGGTAGCCCAGCAGCAGGAGCACCTGGAAGAAGAGCAGGCAGGTGGTCCAGACGCCGGCGCTGCCGCCGAACCAGGGCAGCGTGAGCTTGCCCACCAGGGGTTGCACCTGGAAGAGCAGGAAGGCGCTGAGGAAGATGGTGGCTGCGGCTAGGCCCAGGGAAACCTTCGGGGCCTCGGTGGAAGTCGGGGCCATGGGCCTATTCGCCCTTGGTCAGCTGTGCCTGCTCATCCTTCGGCAGCCGGAACACCCAGCGACCCGTGAGGCGGTCCCAGAGATCAAAGCAGCAGAGCCAGTTCAGCAGGCCCGCCACCATGACGTAGGTGGCGCCGTACTCCTGGGTGAGGGTCCGCACGGGTTCCGTGCCGGTCCCGCCGAAGGTCCAGGCGAAGATGCCGTAGACCGGGCCGATGCCCGCAGTGGCCAGGGCCCCAAGGGTGGGCAGCCAGGCCCCGAACACGGGCACGAGGACGCCGCCCTTCACGCCGTCCACGGCGCCGAACTGCATCTGGAACGCCCCCAGCAGGCAGAACACCACCCACACGGCGACGAAGGCCTTGGCGCGGCCCTTCTCGCCGATCAGCCAGTAGCCAGCCCCGGGGACCAGCCACTGCAGCAGCAGCGGCTTCCATGCGGCCTGGACGGCCTTCTGCTTGCGCAGGGGCAGGGGGAGCCTGGGGGT
>Ga0194052_1000437_pt1 | contig 26970 bp, 30 predicted proteins | sample SepL226m_MetaG_FD_160117 | JGI IMG/M metagenome (GOLD analysis project Ga0194052, IMG submission 160117) | Anoxic zone freshwater microbial communities from boreal shield lake in IISD Experimental Lakes Area, Ontario, Canada - Sep2016-L227-6m | ecosystem: Environmental > Aquatic > Freshwater >...
CTCGATAACTGGGCCTCCACTGACCAATATTCTTCTTTTTGAAATTTTTCAATTTCACGTTCGCGCTCAACAATCATGCGCAAAGCCACAGACTGAACCCGTCCAGCCGAGAGACCCCTCATAATTTTCTGCCACAAAAATGGTGACAATTTATAACCCACCAAGCGATCCAAAACTCGACGCGCCTGTTGAGCATCAACTAAATTAATATCCACACCACGTGGACTGGCCACCGCTTGCTTTAGAGCCGTAGGAGTAATTTCAGTAAACGTAATTCTTTTAATATTTTCTGGTTTAATTTTAGATTTTTTACTGTCAAGACCGCAGGCCTGAACCACGTGCCAAGCTATCGCCTCTCCTTCACGATCATAGTCAGTCGCCAAATAGACAACATCGGCTTTCTCAATCGCCTCTTTCAAAGCTTTAACGGTTTTGCGAGCTTTGATTGGAATTAAGTAACTAGGTTCAAAATTTTTATCAACATCTACGCCGAGCTTACTTTTTGGCAAATCGCGGACATGACCAAAAGAAGCCAAGACTTTATAATCTTTACCTAAGTATTTTTCAATTGTTTTGGCTTTCGCCGGCGACTCAACAATAAGTAAGTTTTTCATAATAAATTTAAATGATTCAATATTTTAACATTTGACATTCGGATTTTGTTATTTACCGAGTTTTCCTCTAATTTGATACCTGGTCCCACCTAAGTTAGAAACCACGCCTTTCATTTCTAACATAATTAGGGTGGTGTTGACAAGGGGTGAAGGTAGTTTGCTGGCAAAAATTAGCTCATCAACTAGCATTGGGCGCTCTAATAATTTTAACAGAATTTCCTCATTCGGACTATCAGCAATAATGATTTGCGCCTCTTTTTCTCCGAGAACCTGATCAATATTAAGTTCCAATAAAATATCATTGGCATCCAAAACACTTTTGGCGCCCATCTGAATTAGCCTATTTGGCCCTTCTGAACTTTCTGAAAAAATTGAGCCAGGTACGGCAAAAACTTCTCTGTTATAATCGAGCGCGGCGCGAGCCGTAATGAGCGAACCCGATTGGATCGCGCCTTCGATCACCAAAGTGCCAATCGAAAGTCCGGCGATAATTCTGTTGCGCATTGGAAAATTACTCCGGTAAGCCGGCGTGCCCAGCGGAAATTCAGATATAACCGCTCCCCGACCCTGAATAATTTGATCGGCCAAACGGACATTACTGACCGGGTAAATTTGATCTAGGCCACAACCTAAAACCCCGATCGTTCGGCCGCCAGAATCAAGCGCTGCTTTATGCGCCAAAGTATCAATCCCCAAAGCTAGGCCAGATATAATAGTGATTTTCTTTTTCGCCAGCGGTCCCACGATTTTTTCGGTCGCTTGTTCGCCGTAATTGGTATATTTACGCGAACCGACCACGCCAATCGCCAGTTCGTCCCCTGGCAATAACTCCCCTCGAATATACAAAATGGCCGGCGGATCGCTTATTTCCTTTAATAACTGTGGATAACTTTTTTCCGGAAAAATCAAAACCTTAATTCCGAAACGATCAAGCTTATTCATTTCTCTTTTAAGATCAACTTTAGCCACTACTTCTAAAACCGCTTCGGCCTGAGCCGAATCCAATCCAACCTCTTTTAAATCAATTATTTTTGCCTGCCAAACCGAAGAAAGTTGTTTAAATCTTTTATACAACTTTAAAAGAGTCCGAGCTCCAATTTTAGGGTGAGTTGAGAGTGCCACCCAATACGGTTTTTCTTCTTGGATCAAATCTTGATTCATAATTTAAACCAAAAAACTGCCAAGACTGGCAGTTTTTCTTATAATACTATTTTTTAGTTGTTTTATTCGGAACCGTTTTTATTTCATATGATCGGTAATTTTGACCGTAAACAATCTTCCAGTTTGACGCATTTGTACTCATAAAAACCATGTGAGTATAAATATCTTTCTGTCGTTGATCCATTTGCGCCTTAAATTCCTCTGGCTTAAGCTGACTTAACTGTTGCATATTTTGACCAGGATTAGCCAATAATTGAGCAATGGCTTTATCATCGATCACGCGCAAATTATAGAAAACGACAACGCCTTTGCCGTCCGATCTTTTGGCATTAGCCGCATCGACATCTTTTTTAACCTGAGCCACGATCTGATTAATAGTCTTTTGATTCACTTTATCTTTTGGTAAATAAACCACTATTTGCTGACTATTAATTGGCGAAATAATCTCAAACTTTGGTTTAGCCAAGGTTTTGATCAAGAAAAATATACCAACCGCAAGTAATACCAAAACTAACACACCGATTATTAGTGGTAGAAAGTTTTTTTTCTTTTTTATTTGAGTTGATTGAAAAGCCCCGCTCACTTGTTGATTGAGTTCGTTCATCTGCCCCTCCGCCAATTTATTTGCCTATATACTTATATTACAACTAGTTTTATTTAAAGTAAACATTTTTTAAAACCAGTCCATACTTGACTTTTAGCCTATTTTGTGGTATAATAATAAATACCTTAATTATTGTAGAGAAAAATAAGGTTCGGTAACCATATCTGACCTCTTTCTCTCTATAAACCTTAACTCCAGCTTTGTACATTAAAAAATATCAGAGGCTGGGAAAACTCGAAAGAGCGGTTAAGGAGAAAAGTGAGGAATCCAAAAAGGAACTGCGCAAGCGGTTCCTTTTTGTGTATAAAATATTTAATATTGAACTAACTTCTTAAAATCTGATTTTTGGCCAGATCGAAAATGGTTGAAGCTTTTTGCGAAAGCTTTTTACTGGTTTTGATAACCAAATCAACTTCTTCCATTAGTTTTTCAGAAATTTGCGCAAATTCAGTCGGCGTCTGTTCGCCCTTTTTATTAGCCGAAGTGGCCACAATCGGACCAACCTGACTAATTAGACTATTGAGCCAATGATGTTTTGGCAATCTAACGCCAATTGTACCGTTTTCAGTAATCATTGGCGGAAATTTAAGATCAAATTCTTCAAGTTTGAAAATAATGGTCATTTTGCCTTCCCAAAACTCATTCGGCAATTGACCTTCAAATAAACTATAATTATCAAAAACGCTTTCATTCATCAAAACTGCGGTTGGCTGATTAGCCGGCCGATTTTTTATTTTATAGAGTTTTTCGATCGCCGACTCTTCTAAAACACAACCAATCCCATAAACCGTATCGGTTGGAAATATAAAAACACCACCAGATTTTGCAACCTTAGTGGTGTTTTCAAGAGAATCAATTGCGTTGATATCAATAATTTTCATCAAATTATTTATTTAACTTCAATTCCCATACTTTTGGCGGTACCGCGAACCGTGTTCTTGGTTGCTTCAAGTTCGAATGAGTTAGTGTCTTGCATTTTTTGTTTTGCAATTTCTTCAACCTGAGCTTCGGTGATTTTACCAACTTTTTCTCGGTTTGGCACGCCTGAACCTTTTGGTACACCAGCAGCTTTCATAATCAAAACAGCCATTGGCGGTTGTTTCATAATGAAGTCGAAGGTACGATCTTCATACACAGTAATTTCAACTGGGATGATAGTATCGCCCATCGAACGAGTGGCTTCGTTAAATTTATTAACGAAATCCATAATGTTCAAACCATGTTGACCTAAAGCTGGACCAATCGGAGGAGCTGGATTAGCTTTACCGGCTGGAGCCTGAAGCTTGATAATTGTTTTAATTTTCTTTGCCATATAATCCTTAATGTTCAAATATCTAATATCAATTTTCAATTAATTGTTAAAGTATCAATTTTTTAAATTTAATACTTGATATTTAATTGATCATTGACCATTGATAATTGATAATTTATTTTTTATTTACGCTTTCTTTACTTGTAAAAAATCTAAACTCACTGGTGTTTCACGACCAAACATACTAACCAAAACTTTAACTTTACCTTTACTTTCGTCGATTTCAGTCACTTTGGCTTCAAAACCTTTGAGCGGGCCATCGTTAACACGAACTAAATCACCAGGACGAAACTCAATTTTATATTTTGGCTCTTCCACACCCATACGTTTTTTAATTCGATCGATTTCATCAGGCATCATCGGGGTTGGTCTAACGCCTAAACCAATGAAACCAGTCACGTTTGGTGTATTTCGGACAATATACCATGAATCGTCGGTCACAATCATTTCAACCATCACGTAACCTGGAAAAATTCTCTTTTCGATTGTGCGTCGCTTACCGTTTTTGATTTCGATTTGTTTTTCTTTAGGCACTAAAACTTGGAAAATTTTATCTTCCATGCCGAGTGACTCAATCCTTTGTTTAAGGTTTTCTGCCACCTGCTCTTCGTAACCAGAATAAGTATGAATTACATACCAACCCTTAAGACCAGATTGTTTCTGAGTCAAAAGTTTGTATTCGTCATCTTCTTCAAGTGTATCTTGAGCGGCATCTTCGGTTGGCTCAGCTTCTTCAATTTTCTTCTGAGCATCAGCGATAATTTCTTCTTCTACAGCAATTTCTTCCGGAGATTCAACCACGGTTGTGTCATCGGTTTGATTTTGTTGAGTTTGAGTTATTTCGTCCATATTTTCCTCTTTAATCAATATTTAATATTTATCGATAGATAAGTTTTTGAACGACTGAAAAAAGTCCATAATCCAAAGCCACAAGAATAGCCATGGAAACAACCACTGAAACTATCACTATAATTGTGTGGTTTATTACAACTTTACGGCTTGGCCAAACCACTTTTTTCAATTCTTCGTATGATCCAATAAAAAACTTTTGGATACTTTCAATCATTATTTGATTGCCTCAATCTTAATTTCGGTGAATGCTTGACGGTGACCCATTAAACGTTGATAACGTTTTTTGGAATGAAACTTCAAAACATCGACTTTTTTAGATCTACCTTGTTCAACAATCGAAGCGGTAACTTTTTTACCACCAAGAATATCATCGAATTCGATTTTACCCTCAGCTTCAATTTTTTCAACTTTGATTGAATCGCCAGCTTCAACTTTGTACTGTTTTCCACCGGTTTTAATGATTGCGATATCTGCCATTGTTTCTCCTAAATATTGTTTTTAAACCTGTTAATCTTGGTTAAAATTTATTTTTGTCGATTCTAAAAAATCCCCGAGGGGATATTTATTAATTACATATATACTATATCTCAACCATAGGTTTTTGTCAAGTCGTTTTACCTTAAAAATTGATCTTTTTGTGACGCATGTAAATACTTTGTAAAATTCCGATCGCCACCATGTTGGTCAACATAGCCGAACCACCATAAGAAACAAACGGCAAAGGAATACCGGTCACCGGCATAATACCTAAATTCATACCAATATTAACCAACATTTGGAATAAAAACATAGCACCAAAACCAAGGGCTAAAAACATACCGAAATCATCTTTAGCAATTTTGGCTACATTCACAACCCTAATCATCAAAATAATCAAAAGCAAAAATAAAGATAATGAACCAATAAAACCAGTGGCCTCAGCCGTGCCAGCAAAAATAAAATCTGTGTGAGCCACCGGTAAAAAGTTTAACTGACTTTGCGAACCTTTACCCAGACCTGTCCCCACTAATCCACCTGAACCAATCGCAATTTTAGCTTGACTCACGTTGTAACCAGCACCATGAGGGTCAGAAGCAGGATTAACAAAAACTTCGATTCTATGCTTCTGATACGGTTTCAAATAATGGAACGCAATTGGCGAAAGAACAACCATAACCGCCAAGCCAATGACTAAATAGATTTTCTTCATTGATGATGCAAAAAGCAAAACTAATGTCACAACAAAAACCACTGAAGTCGTACCTAAATCAGGTTGAATCAAAATTAAAACTAAAGGTAAACCGATTGCGCCGACAATCATACCGAGCTTTTTCCAATCAAAATCATTTTGCCAATCAGAAAAAAGTTTAGCCAAAAAGACTACTAAAATTAATTTAAAAACTTCCGAAGGCTGTAGTTGAAAAATATACAAATTAATCCAACGAGTAGCGCCAAAGGATTTTGAGCCCAAAAATAAAACTAAAATTAATAAAAATATACCTAAACCATAAAGAATCAGGTATAAACCTTTAAAATTACGATAATCAAAAAATGAAAGAACAATCGCAACCATAAAACCGATAATTGTAAAAACGATTTGATCGCGCGCAATGGTAGTTTGACTACCATAAGTGATCGAAAAAATAATCACAATTCCAAAAATTGCTAACAATAATGGTACAAAAAATAAACTCCAATCAAAACCAAAATTAAAATTTAACTTTGGTTTAAACCATTTCACGCTAGTTCTCCTAGCCAAATCCCCTCTTTTGAATCACTATTTTGGATAGATAATAAATTCGTTTCTTTAATTAAATCTGCTTTAAATTTCTCAATGATATTTTGTTTTTCAAAATTATTATTTACAAAAAGCTCGATCTTATCGGCAGGACTCAGCCCCGCTTTTTTACGTAAATCTTGAACTTGACGAACAAGATCACGGTACTCGCCTTCAGCCTCTAATTCTGGTGTTAAAACAGTATCTAAAACGATTTGTTCAGACAAATTTTTATCGACTCTCACTTCTTTAACATTAAGTTCGTCTTTCATAATTTCGGCTAAATCGGAACTAATCTCGATTTTAATAGTAGCACAAGCCAATGGCTGACGAGTTCGGATTTTAGCTTCGGCACGCGCGGCTAAACCTTTTTCAACCAAGTCGCGCACTATTTTCATATCTTCATTCAATTTTTTATTTATCATATCCTGATCGGCTTTTGGAAAATCCTGCAAATGAACTGATTGTTCGCCAGTTAAATTTTTGAAAATTTCTTCGGCTACAAATGGCGTAAACGGAGCCATGGTTTTAGCAAGTCTTACTAAAACCGCATACAAAGTTTCAAAAGCAGCCATTTTATCTGCTTCATCATCAGATTTAAACCTACTTCTGGAGCGGCGCAAATACCAATTCGAAAGATTATCGATAAAGTCACCAAACAATCTGGAAGCCTTCATTAATTCGTATTTTTCCATATATTCATCAACGTTCTGGTTTAATATCTCAAGTTCTGACAAAATCCATTGATCTAAAACATTCGAATTTCGGTTTTCGGTTTTCGGATTTACCGAAGGTTGAAAACCTTCAAGGTTTGCATACATCAAAAAGAAACTGTAGGTATTCCGAAGCATGCGAAACATACCAGACGACAAACTAGCCAAATCTTTTTCAGAAAAATTTAGATTTTCGGCTTGCAAAACCGGTGAACTTAAAATATAAAGCCTCACCGCATCGGCACCGTATTTATCAAACATCAAAACTGGATCAGGGTAATTTTTGAGTTTTTTACTCATTTTCTTACCGTCTTCGGCCAAAATGATGCCAGAAACCACTACATTTTTGTAAGCAATTTTGTTTTTGATAGCTGTGGCCAGGATATGCAAATAGTAAAACCAAGCCCGAGTTTGATCTTGAGCTTCACCAATAAAATCGGCTGGGAAAGTTTCTTCAAACTCTTTTTCATTTTCGAATGGGTAGTGAATTTGAGCGTAAGCCATAGAGCCAGAATCAAACCAAGTGTCTAAGACGTCTGGAATTCGGTGCATCTCTTTACCACATTTAGCACAACTAAAAGTGACTGGATCAATTTTATCTTTATGTAAATCTTTAATCTTCTGACCACTCAAATCTTCAAGTTCATTGACTGAACCAATAACTTTTATTTGGCCGCACTCGCAGCGCCAGAGCGGTATAACCGAAGCCCAAAATCGTTGACGAGAAATAGACCAGTCACGCGCACCCTCTAACCATTTACCAAAACGACCGTCCTTAATATGTTTTGGCGACCAATTAATTTCCTTGGCCAAACGCAAAGCATCGTCTTTTAAATCTGTCACTTTGATAAACCAACTGGAAGTGGCGTAATTAAGTAGTGGTGTGTCGCAACGCCAGCAGTGAGGATAACTGTGCTCGTATTGAGCTTTACTAAACAATAAGTTTTTGCCGGCTAAGTATTTAATTATTTCCACATCGGTTTTTTGCACATCATCAGACGGCTTAACCGAAAGTCCGGCAAAATCGCCGGCTTCAGGGCGGATAATGCCATCCATACCGACATGTTGGATAAATGGTAAATTATTGGCCTTACCTAAATTCATATCGTCTTCACCAAAGGCTGGGGCAATATGAACCACGCCCGTACCGTCTTCGGTCGTGACAAATTCAGCGGCATTAATTTTCCAACCATTTTCACGATTTTGGATTTTTTCGTCATCAATATAATAATCAAACAAAGGTTTATAACTCTTGCCAACTAAATCTTGTCCGATAATATTATCGATTACCTTATATTCATCATTAATTATTTCTAATCGATCATGAGCTAAAATATATTTTTCGCCCGAAATCATCTCGATTTTGTCATATTTAATATCTTTACCTACAGCCAAAGCCACATTGCCAATTAAAGTCCAAGGAGTGGTCGTCCAGGCTAAAACAAAAGTACCAGGCTCATCGACTAATTCAAATTTGGCCACCACTGACAAATCTTTTATATCTTTATAGCCCTCAGTCACTTCTGACTGAGAAAGCGTGGTTTCGCAACGTGGACAAATATGCATGGAACGGTAGCTTTCGTAAACCAAGCCTTTTTCCCAAAGCTCTTTGAAAACCCACCAAACACTTTCCATATAATCCAAATCCATGGTTTTGTAGGCATTTTTCATATCGGCCCAGCGACCCATACGGCGAATAACTGTTTCCCAAACCGAGGCGTACTCCATGACTTTACTGCGGCAAATATCGTTGAACTTATCCACACCCAACTCTATAATTTCTTTTTTGTGAGTATAGCCAAGTTCTTTTTCAACTATATTTTCAATCGGTAATCCATGACAATCCCAACCCCATTTACGAGGAACTTTGTAACCCTTCATAGTCCAGTATCGAGGCACGACATCTTTAGTAATACTTTGAAGGATATGACCATAGTGCGGTGTGCCGGTAGCAAAAGGCGGACCATCAAAAAAACTGAACAATTCGCTATTATTACGAATTTCAATCGATTTTTTAAATATTTCTTCGCTATCCCAAAAATTAAGAATTTCTTCTTCTTTTTGCGCCACCGTTTGAGTTGGATCAATTTCTTTAAAATTCATGGGTTACTCCCCTTTCATTTGTTTGTCTAAAGCCATATTTACCAACGCGTCGGCATCTTTATTTTGCTCGCGCGGAATATGGGTAAAACTGACTTTTCCGCCAAGAAGCAAAATACTTTCGCGAATTTGCCAAAACAAAGGTTTTAAACCTTCATTTTTCATCTTGTAATTACCCTTTAATTGCTCAACCACTAATTGTGAATCTAAAAAGCATTTGATTTCACATTCTTCATGAAAATTTTTGCAAATCCAATTTAGCGCAAAAGCAATCGCTTGATACTCAGCTTGGTTATTGGTTGTCTCACCAATACATTCGGCAAAATCGTGTTGCTTATCGTCATATTTAATCACGCCGCCAATCGCCGCCGGACCAGGATTACCACGCGAACCACCATCAGTAAAAATAGTAAATGTTTTCATATTTACATCATATGAGAAATAGTGAGTTTAATCAAGTCGAACTTTAAATATAAAATTACCGTTTACAACAACGATAACCAACATTGTACTGGGTTTGATCTTTAGAATACAGGCCGGTATTACCACATGCAGGCGAGGTCGCAACGACCGCTAAATTTGGATTTACTTCCTGATTCGTCCATTCCATAACTCCAGACCAACCAGTTGTATTGTTCGATGTTTTATTAGTACATGCTTGCTCTAATTCCTGCTCAGAACAAAGATCTTTTGATTGATTTGCACAATTAGCATCAGCTGTACCCCAAGAAGGATAATTAGAGCTAATATTTTTATCGATACAATAATACAACCCATTGACTACCAAAGGACCAATCATGCCAGTACAATCAGGCATATGATCTTTCTTTGAACTTAAAAAGCTCTTAAACTCTTGAACTTTTGGCAATCCATTTTCATCCCAACCAACGAATACTCTAATTGCACGAGAACTAGTTGTGGCTACTGGGACTACAGAATCAACTGTTACGGTTTTAGAATCGGATGCGCTAATACCAGCTGAATTAACACAAGTTAATGTAAATGTTTTAGCGGCTGTTAAAAATCCTGATGGTGACCCAGATGAACTATTCAATGGCTGAGGCGTATTGGCTACAGGCCAATCACTTACACAACTAATTGCCCCTGAACTCGTCCATGACAAATATGAAATAGAATTATTTTTAACTTCAGTTGGTGTTGCTGTCAAATTCACTATTGGTGGTGTTGCGTTATTAATGAAATCAATGAAACCACCTTTTCCACCATTCCACTCATCTGGACTTGTACCATCTCCACCCTTTGCCTGAATATTGGCATTACCACTAAGTGTGGCTGTCAAAGTTCCATTTCCAAAACCACGATTCCCACCAGCCACACTCATCGCACCCGAAGGTGAAGTATTTGCTGCCGCCTTAATAAAAACTGAACCACCAGCCCCGGCTCCAGAATAAGTTGTTACTTTATAGGTTGGACCGACAGTATAATAAGAACCAATACGACCATACTGTGGCGGATAATACTCCCCACTACCATAAGTATAAAAATAACTTCCAATTGTTGGTGTACTTTGCCCGTTACCAATATTTTCTTTAACACCATTAGCCGAAATCGAACTGGTTGCATCCACTGAAATACTACCGCCAATATCTAATTTAATTCTTCCACCGCCTGCTCCGCCAACCGAACTAGTCTCAACCGGAGTTTTAATTATATCTCCACCATTAATAAAAAGTGTAATTTGCGATGGTTGAGAATAGATGTGAGAAGTTGTCCAAGTTTTTGGTAATGCATAGACCACTACATCTTGCCAGGTCGAATTAGTATCCTGATGACATATTTGTGAATCATACCTAGTATTACCGATCCATATCGAAGTATCTGCCGGACAATTTCCGGTACCTGTACTCTTACTCGTATAAGCTAACTGGCCTTTATAAACGATATCGTTACGACAATATTGCTCGCAAGCACTTTCTTGTTGACTATAAGGTAAATCTCTCACAAATTTATCAACATAAGTATGTAAATTAAAATCATATTCGCTATACGAGCACCAATAACTTGGGTGGCAATAATCAACTACTTGATTATAAGTATATTTGGTTAAAGTGTAAGTTCCGGGAATAAGTGTACCTTGAGTATAAAAATCTGAGGGCTCAACTCCGATATCGGTATTATCGGTTTTAGAGTAAACTCCGCCGCCGCCCGAACCGTAATCATCTTTTGATAAAATTTTTCCACCAGTTGCCGATGCCGAGGCCACCACACCTGTCTTTCCGCTACCACCAGCTGGACCTTTGCCATTTTCTTTAATCGCACCGCCAGGGTAGCCTTTACCATCAACGTTAATCTTGCCACCATTAACCAGTTTAAGATTACCAACTATTGTTAAATCAACAACTTTTTGACTAGTCACACCTGCAAGTAAATTACCGTTAGTATCAAAATCAGCAGCGACCAAAGCCGCGTGGGTCAATGTTGCATTATTTTGAATCGTCAAACTATTAAATTTATGATGACCAGAAATCGTCACCACCACGCCAGTTCCAGAAATAGTTAAATCAGTATTGTCGTAGCTTAAATCGGTCGACAAAATCGTTTTCGAAACAGTAATTGAACTTGTAGCCGCACTTACCTTAACCGGATTAATAAAAAAACCTGTCATAAACAGTAGACAAAAAACCACTACTTTTGTTAAAAATATTTTGATTTTTTTATTAATCATAAATCCTCATTATTTAAGAAAAAAGTTCTGAACTAATTTATAAACATCATGGAAATCACTATTTTCACGGATTGTTTGATCCTGATTTAGAGCGACAATTAAACTAAATAAATTACTAACTTTTCGTCGATTCTCGCTATTTGAAGATTGCCCCATCAACCTACTTTTATTGATAGTATTCACTGTTTTTACACATGGCACCAAGGATTTGGACATCAAATCTTTTTTGTCTATCTGGTAAAGCAAGAACGATTCCTCTAATCTTCGACGACAAAAATTTAGATAATACGAGTCTCTTTTATCGCTACCATAAAAATAGCCGCCAAATGTTTCTAACTTAATTTTCAACCAATACCAACGTAAGTCAGGCAAAACACCAAGTTTTTTTTGATAATTTGGATCAATCGCATTTTGCAACGACGTTTCTACGGTTTGTGAGAATGTTGGTTTCTGATCTTGACCGACCGTAGTATTAATAATCATATTTTGACTACTTGTAAATATGGTTTCGTTTAAAACAATAAAAATCAGGATAATGCCGATCAAACTTACCGACAAAATCATTAACCATTTTGGTATATTATGTACGCCAGATCTTAAATTAGTTTTTTTCACCTGAGGCATTTTTTCCTTTCAACATTACTAATTCAATAAAACTACTTGATTGAGCTCAAAATACTTTTAAATTCCTGTGTTTTAGACTGCCCGTTTTCATCCCAACCAATAATTACCCTGATAATACGAGTATTTGATATCGTCTCGTAAGTAAAAGCAATCCCATAAGGATATGTGCCCGCACTATACTCACTTATTTTAGCGCCATTTGCACCATTAAATTGAGCAAGAACGCCACTTGTAGTCCAAACGTTATCAGAGTTATCAACTGCAATGGCGGCTGGAATAGTAGTCATGCTAACGGACGAACTAAAAACTTTATCACCATTATTATTATACTTTGAAACCGTATAATCGTCGACAAGAATCCAGATATTACCAGCGCTATCGGTAGCAATATCAGATGGTTGCCCCAAATTAATGACTTTCATTTGCGCGCCCGTTGCACCGTTGTATTTATAAACCTGATCATCGCGAGGATTGGTCACCCAAATATTATCAAATTTATCAATAACAATATCAGTCGGCGCACGCCAAACCTGAGCTATAGGCTCAGTTTGCGCGCCAGTCTGATGATCTATCTTGGTAATAGCTCCACGAGCAACTAACGTATTTCTAGTAACCCAGGCATTACCAACGGAATCGATAGCAACATCATTTGGCTTAGAGCCAACATCATAAGTTTGGACCACTCCACCCGAATGACTGAGTTTAGTGATGGTTGTCTCGCCACTGTTTATCACCCAAACATTGCCGAACTTATCAGCGGTTATATTCGTTGGTGTACGGCCAACAGCATAAGTTTTGATTATGTTAGCAGTGTTACTATCAATTTCAACGACCGCATTACTAGTTTCGCTTGTCGCCCAAACATTACCAAAAGTATCAACAACTACACCTATAGGGTAATTTACCCTAACAGACTTAACTATGGTACCGACGGAACTATTAGTTGTGCCAGTCTGATGAACCGAACCATTTGGAAGCTGAGTCATAACAGGAACCGTTTTATTGGTAATCTCAATCTTATTTACCACGTTACCCTGTGTATCCGCTACCCAAACATAATTTTTCGTTGTCGCCATTACATCGGCATGAATATTAAAATTGTATTTGATAAAAACAGCAATAATTAGCAAAACTAATAAAAGAATTATCCATATTATTTTTGATTTTAATTTTATTTTTGAAAATAGTTTCATTTAATCTCTAAACTTTAAACTTAGTTAGACAAAGTTTAAAACCGATATTAATTTTAAGGAATAATCACAGTTCGAGAAAAATTTTTTCCGTCAAGGCTGGTCTGAGCGCCAGAATCAGTACAGACAGCCTTTTGAGTATCAGTAATAGTTAGTGGACAGGCTGCCTCAGCACTCCAAGTTCCATCTGCATTTCCAATTTTACACATCGAGCAAGATTTTAAATTATTACTATTGTCAACATAATAAATACCTTTATTACAAGTATTCGGATCCTTGCAATCGCCACCAGCCGAACTTGACCCGCCAACCAAACTTAAATCACCCAGCGACTTAAGTACCGAAACCACAGCTTGACCCGCACCATTAGCCTGAGTCCTATATTTAGTGGAAACGCTAAATTTAATGTTTCCACTTTCAACCGCTACAATCCCACCAATTACGACCACTAAAATGACAGTGGCAACCAAGACCTCGACAAGTGTAAAAGCTTTTTTATTTTTCATAATTAATCCTTATTTAAAATTTAAAATTCGGTTTTTTATGGCGTGATTTGAAAAACTTTCATGTTTTCTTTGCTAAAATCACAAGTAGGACAAGCATTGTTTGAGTGATCCAAAATTCCCTTTAAAACCACTTGTTTACCACCAAAACCACCAATTGATTTAATATAATCACCAGTCAAATCTCGACTACAAACTTGAACTGCATAAAAACCATCATTTAAGGCAGCTGGATAGCTCGATTTAAAGTTAGCTATAGTTCCAGTGTAACTAGAACCACTTGAATCAAAACCAGAAAAAAAGTATTCATCACCACTACACGCTAAATCTGGCAATTTATATTTAGGCGAAAAAGTCGCTTGATCTACTATACTACTCCCATTAAAATCATTGGTGACTTGAGCAATAAATTGAGTATAACCATCATTCATACCGCTACGAGCCATATTGTAGGCTTCAGCCATACTAATCGAAGCTTTATTAGCCCGCGAATCAGCTACCAAAGAAAGTGCAATGGCACTTACCACCATTAAACTGATGGCTGTAAAAAGCAAAACTAAAATTAAAGCAAATCCTTTATGAGTCTTAATCATGATTGCAATCCTTTGACATTATAACCATCCATGGAAAAAGTTGTCTGAAGTTCCGACTTAACGGTACCTTGTTGATCTTGAACTGTCGCATCAATCATAATTTTCGGAATTATTGTATCAGTCGGATCGGTCATTAAATTAGAACCATCCTGAACAACAAAAGACGTTAATTTAATATTTTTTGGTAAAACCGAATTTTTTAAATCGGCAAGGATTAAAAACGAATCGCAATTATTTTGACCCATTTTTAAGTTTTGATCACCACTATCATAACCAAAAAAAGTACATTTCTTCACAACAGGACTATCATCGTAACTTGAAACAATCACAATCATATTGGCGTCTATTTTTAATTTATCGGTCGGATCACCTGATTTATAATAACGAAAACCATAGACTGTAATCGGACTTGATCCATTTGGAATTGTTACTTTGTCGTTAGCGCTATACATTTTTTGCCCCACCAAATCAAGCGCGCTTCGCAGAGCATAGTTCATATTTCGCTGTTGAATCGAGCGAAGTTTGCCGGCGGTATAACTTGCCAACCCAGCGATAATCACAATTAAGCTCGACAAAATCGCCAAAGTCACAATCACTTCAACCAAAGTAAAGGCTTTTTGATTTCGACGAAATTTTAAATTGTTTTTGACTAATCTTTGAAACATGAATTTCCTTAAATTAATTTCGACTCACATCAACCACGCCGGTCATATGATTGACGGTTACATTATAACTAATCGAATTATCGTTATTTGAAACCGTAATAATCGCATCGGCCGATGTGGCAGCCGGCTTAATCTGACCCAAAGTGTAAGCGTCGTTAGCAATATAAGAATAGGTATTATTTGTCATATTAGATGTCGATAATTTGATCCCGCTTGGCGCGGTAAAAACTGTTGTACTCGTTGATACTATTTTTTTGACTATAGTCCCAACAGCAGTATCAACCGTTATATCAACAGTTTGAATATTACTCAGGCTCGCATCCGGCCCCATGGCATCGGCATGAGCCACAATCAATTGGTCTGCGATAGCTTTAGCCGATTTTTCCACATTTTTAGCGTTTTGCGTGCTTTTATAGGTCGTCAAACCGAAAGCGCCGACAAGCGCCACAATCCCAATCACCACCATCATTTCCACCAAGGTAAAAGCTTTTTTCACAATATCCTTTTAAAGCAAACTCATGTACCAACTAATAATTTTTTCTCCCCAAAAAAGCGCAATCCAAAAACCTAAAATTAAAAACGGCGCAAAAGCTAACTGATCTTTAAGTTTTGAAACTTTTAAGACTAATAAAACAATCCCGACGATCGCACCGATAAAAAAGGCTAAAAATGAACCAACCAAAATATTTGGCCAACCAAGAATAAATCCAAGCAAAGCGCCTAACCAAATATCACCCTCACCCATCCATTTTTCTTTACTGACAAAAACCATGACTCCCAAAAACCCACCGAGCGTCAAGGCACCATAAATATAATTCAAAATTGAAACATCAAAATGAAAAATTAATAAATAAACCAACCATAAACCAGCAGCAATCAAAATCAATGAGTCAGAAATTTCTAAATATAAAATGTCGTAAACCAAGGCGACAATTAAAAGACAGGAAATGAGAGCTAAAAATAAGGAAATAAGAGAAAAACCGAAAAAAGTATAAATTAAGGCAAAAACCAAGGCTGTCCCCGCTTCCACTAACGGGTATTGCCAGGAAATTTTCACTTTACACTTTGAGCACTTACCCCAAAGTAAAACGAATGACAAAACCGGAATTAATTCAAACCAAACCAAGTCTTTTTTGCATTTTGGGCAGTGCGAGCGCCCCACTAACACACTTTTTAAATCATCGAAACGCAAAATTATGACGTTTAAAAACGACCCGATAATTAAGCCTAAAATTGTGACTATTAATAAATTTGGCATTTTTAATTCAAATAATTATAGGCACTTGCCGACAGCCCATGAGCACCGCGCATTCGTTGATCCTTCTGACGCTGGGTCGTTACATGTATAGCCTACATTGGTATAAGGTTTTGCCGCTACCCCTTCGGTATCATAACAAATAGCCGGATTATTGCGAACAGGCGTAGCGGTAGCAGTAGAAGGGGGGAAGGAAATGATAGCCACACTCTTACCGCCACTAGTACCTGACTGATCGCCAAACCAAAACGAATAATCAGATGGATTACCAAGTTGGATTTGAATATCTTTGGCTAAATCGGAAATTTTTTGTTTAGATTTATCTTGATCATCATTAATACTGTACCAACCAGCGTCAACACAATTATGGTCTGAACCATATCCTGTCATACAATAAGTCAAGCCAGCAAATGAACCGGTATTCAACATATAATTTGTAGCTAGAGTTCTAATCTGGTTCAAATCGCTTTTAACACGCACATCTTTCGCCTTTTTTTTAGCCGAATTAAGCGACACTAAAACCGTGGCTGAAAGTATACCAATAATAGCAATAACAACCAGCAATTCGATTAGAGTAAAAGCTTTTTTCATATTCCACCCATACTAATTACTTAAAATAATTAACAATAGTTTCTCAAGAAACCGCCCCTTTCTCGATTTTACTCGAAATAGAGAGGCGATTCGCTTGATTTACAATTGTTTTGCGCCATTTCCGGTAGTCGGACAAGCGGCAGCAGTACCAACAGCGGTCGTTTTTAGTGCAGTATAAGAATACTGTAAACCTGTAGAGTCTACACAAATAGATGCTGTACCGGTCAAATCAGCCGATATCGCATAAGTATTTGCGGTGGTAGTTGCCGTAATACCAGTTGATAAGCCATTCTGGGTATTAACATCTGAATTCAAGGTTGCATTAACTGCATAACTAGCGTATGAGCCGCCATTACCAGCTGCATAGTTTTCAATATCAACTCTTGTTTGACTCACATCAGATTTGATTCTTGCATCTTTGGCTTTATTACGAGCCGAACCAAGCGAAACCAAAACCATGGCAGAAAGGATACCGATGATGGCGATAACCACCAAAAGTTCAATAAGTGTAAAAGCTTTTTTCATTGTTTTTCTCCTTTACTTCGAGTTTATCGAAAAATTACGACTTACCCGAAATAGTTAAATTTGTTTTTTTATTAATAAATATATGTTTTGCTGACTTTATCGACCCTGGCCAGCTTAAAAACCAAAATTAAAAACCGGTATTAGCAATACTATAAATCGGCGCCATAATTGAAAAAACCAAGAAACCAACACCGGCACCAATAACTACAATGATTATCGGCTCAATCAAACCAGCCATACCTTTAATCATATTGTCGGTTTCTGATTCATAATAATCGGCTAATTTCGCCAAAACCACCTCTAATTTACCGGTTTGCTCCCCTACCATCACCATTTGTGAAACTAAAACTGGAAAATTTTTGTCACGTTGCATTGGCACAGAAATCGGAATACCCCGTTCAACCTGACCACTAATCGCCTTCAAACTCTGCGCAATCACCCGGTTTTGAACCACATCAGCCGTAATAGCAATAGTTTCAATAATCGGCAAACCAGCCGCAGTCAACATACTCATGGTTCGGCAAAAACGTGCCATATAAATCTGTAAAAATAAATCGCGAATCACTGGAATACGAATTTTTAATCTATCCCAAAGGCTACCACCATTTTCACTTCTAAAGAAAAAGAACAGGACTGAAGACAAAATGATAATAAAAATAAGTTCAGCCCACCAAAATTTGACTGTAAAATCAGACAAAGACACAATCATAGCGGTTGTCCAAGGCAAGCTAGCTCCAGAAGAAGCAAAAACAGCTTTAAGTTGAGGAATAACAAAAATCATCATGGCAATAATAATCGCGATCATAGCTACCACAATAAAAGCCGGGTACATCATGGCCGAACGTATTTTGCTAGAAAAATCTTGGCTAGTTTCGAGCTGATTCGCTAATTGTTCCAAAACTTTATCGAGCTGACCAGTACTCTCACCTGAACGAACCACAGATACAAAAACAGGGTCAAAAACATTTTTGAACCTTGAAAGCGCATTTGAAAGATTTTGCCCTTGTTCGAGATCAGCAATAATTTGAGCGGCCACTTTTTGTAAATATTTATTTTCACTTTGTGAAGCAAGAACTTTAAAAGATTGATCAAGCGCCAATCCTGCTCCAAGCATGGTGGCTAATTGACGCGTTAAAAATACCTTCTCTTTCAGAGAAACGTGCTCAAATATCGCTAAATCTTTCTTTAAATTCAAACCCAATGTCCCTCCTTAAGAGACTCATATACTATATCTATTATTAGTATAGAAAATAACTCAAAATAATACAAGAGGAAATAAATTTTCTTGATGTTAAATTTCCAACTTACACTAATAGACCATCATCTTAAAGGCTTTTGGATCGTTGGCCCAAGTCAAAGCGCTATCAATCGTAATATCGCCTTTTGACACGAGTTCAGCCAAAACTTTATCCATACTGATCATGCCTTCAGCGGCCGAAGTCTGGATGATATTTGATAATTGATGGGTTTTGCCTTCACGAATTGTATTACGCACAGCCGAGTTAGCAATCATGATTTCGCAAGCCGCAATACGTCCACCTTGAGCTTTAGGAATTAATCGTTGCGAAACCACGCCTAAAAGCACGTTGGCTAATTGCATGCGAACCTGTTGTTGTTGGTGCGGCGGAAAAACATCCACAATACGATCAGCACTTTGAGCAGCTGAATTTGTATGAAGTGTAGTAAAAACTAAGTGACCGGTTTCAGCCAAAGTCAAAGCCGCCTCGATCGTCTCCAAATCACGCATTTCCCCAATTAAAACCACATTTGGATCTTCTCGAAGGGCACTACGAAGAGCTCTGGAAAATGTATTGGTATCTGAACCGACTTCGCGTTGAGAGATAATTGATTTTTGATGCTCAAAAACATATTCAATCGGATCTTCGATCGTGACGATATGTTCAGCCCTGGTTCGGTTAATTTCATTAATCATGGCCGCCAAAGTCGTAGATTTACCGTGTCCAGTTGGACCAGTAATAATCACAAAACCTTGAGAAGGTGTAATGAATTTTTGTAAAATTGGCGCCAAACCAAGTTCTTCAAAACTCTGAACCAATTTTGGAATCAAGCGCAAACTCGCCGCAATATAACCCTTTTGAAAATAAACATTACTGCGAAAACGCATGCTTTGGTAACCAAAAGAAAAGTCGATTTCTTTACGCACTTTTAATCGGTCAACTTGATCCTGAGTCATAAAACTCTGAACCAATTCCAAAGCAATCTCACCGGTTAATGGTTGAGTTTCTGGAATCGCCATCAAAACGCCATCGATTCGAAGCATTGGTGGCATACCGACAGTCAAATGTAAATCTGACGCCTTACGCTCCACTGCCATGTCTAATAATTTTTTCATTTCCGGAATTAAACCTATTTGCATATTCCCCTCCAAAATTTTATTCTGTCAACGTTACTCTTAAAACTTCACTAACTGTGGTTAAACCTTGAACTGCTTTCATTAAACCATCTTGCTTCATGGTAATCATACCGTCGGCTACGGCCGCTTCTTTAATTTCTGAAGATGGCCGACGCGCAATAGCCAATTCTTCAATTTTTTCCGTCATAGCTAAAACTTCATAAATACCCAATCGCCCGGAGTAACCATTATTACACTCGGCACACCCTTCGGCTTCGTAAAATTTATATGGCTGAGGCAAATTCAAACTTGCCAATTCTTTTTGAATTTCTTCAAGCATCTGGGCTGGTAGATTAGCTTCGTGCTTACACTTTGGACAAATTTTTCTCACCAAACGCTGGCCAATCACCACATTAATTGAAGATGTAATAAGAAACGGCTCAATACCCATATTGGTTAACCTTGGCAAGGCACCGGCGGCATCATTGGTATGCAAAGTGGTCAAAACCAAGTGACCAGTCAATGCCGCATGTGTCGCCATTCCAGCGGTTTCTGCGTCACGAACCTCACCCACCATAATAATATTTGGATCTTGTCGTAAAACAGAACGCAAACCTTCGGCAAACGAAAAACCAATTTTTGGCTTAACCTGACATTGGTTAATTCCTGGCATTTCATACTCAACCGGATCTTCAAGAGTAATCACGTTGACAGCTGGACTGGAAACTTTTTTCAAAATCGAATACAAAGTAGTCGATTTACCTGAGCCAGTTGGACCAGTCGCCAATATGACTCCATAAGGTTTAGTAATATTTTCTTCAATCACCTTAAGATTACGACCACTAAAGCCCAAATCTTCAAGTGTATAAATATTTTGCGATTTGTCTAGAATTCTGAGAGCCGCTTTTTCACCCCGAACGGTTGGCAAGGTTGAAACACGAAGATCAATCTCGTGCCCGTTAGTTTTAACATCAAACCGACCGTCCTGTGGCACACGAGCTTCATCGATTTTCAATCTCGATAAGATTTTAATTCTCGAAATCAACGCGGCATGAAGTGGTAACGGCGCCTTTAAAATATCTTTTAAAATACCATCAACTCGAAAACGAAAACGCACATCTTCGCCTTCGGCTTCGATATGGATATCTGAAGCCTTCATGTTAACCGCTAAAGCCACTAAAGCTGCCAAAATTTGCGGCACATTGCCAGTTTGAACAATATTTTTAAAAGTTTCAATATTTTTAACCGGTTGGCCCAGAAACTGGTCGAGATCATTTTCTGGTGCGATTACGGCGCTAGCCGCGGTTTCTTCAGCTTGTGCCTGAACTTGCTGCTCTTGAACCGCCTGAGCATCAAACGGAATCGGTCGTCGAACGAATTTACGTCTGACCGGTGCAACGCCAGGTTTAATATTTTGAGTCAAATTGGTGGCATTAATTTTAGCTTCATCAGCCGCACGAGCAATGATTTTCTGAGTCTCACTTTGACTCAAAGCTGGACTGTGTTTAACTTCGGTTTTTTCATGTGTTACGGATTTATTTAAGAAATCGCTAAAACCACTATGGTTCGGTTTCTCAATTTTTTCTTCTTTTTGCGGTTCTGGTTTAGCAATATTTTCTTCAGTTTCTTTTTGAGTTAAAGATTTTTCTAACGAATTGGTAATTTCTTGCTCAACTACAACATTAGTATCTTCAGGTTTTTTATAGTAAAGTTTGATCGCTTCGTCGATTTCAGCTGGACTAGCCACGAATTCTTCGATTTTGATTTCATTGCGATCACGCACAAAATCAAGAATTTCCCTAACTTTTACATCAGTCGGATCAGAAATAGCCACTCGGATCGTATTTACATCGGGACTAGCAAAAACCACCATTTTATATTTTTGAGAAATTTCAACCGGAAATTTACTAATCACGTCATATGGAATTTTTTCCGATTTCAAATCAACAGTTTTCAAATTATTCATCTGTGGATAACTCATGTCGGCCTGGGCCACTTCCACTTTTGTCGTCGCCGCAGAACCTAGCCGCGCCACCACTTTTTGAATATCTTCCAAAGTCGTCACGTATAAATCAACAATAAGTCCTTTTTTCTCTTTCAAATCCGCCAAAATCGCCGGTGGATTATTCTTGATCATACCGGGACTGGCCACCGCAATTTTAATTTTCTCATCACCAACTCTATCAAAACCAATGATCTTATCTTTTACAATTATTTCGGTCGGGATTAACCTAAAAGCCTCTTGATTGATATCGTAACTTTCAAGTCTGATAAACGGCAAATCGTAAACCACGGCATAAGCCTTAGCGATATCTTCCGATGAAACTAATTTATCTTCGCGCAACTTCTTCTCAATCTGTTCATTGGTTGAGAATTTATCAAAACCAGCCGCCTCACTTGCTGTGAGTCGGTTCTTTTCTAAAAGCGCATCGATTATAGTTTTTCGAATCGTATCCATCCCCTCCCTTATTTAGTCCCGCAATACTGTAATAAAAGGTCTTTCGACCCCAACTTTTTTCCCTTAATAATAGTATATATCACAATCAATCCCCGCGCAATAAACGCCTCAGTCCATTGAGGCGTTTAGGCTTTTTTACAACAAAAATACTATTAAATGCATTGACTTTTCAAATATTTTAAGGTATAGTAGCCATAAGCTTCGGCTATTACAATCAAGGGGGTAGATAAATGGCAAAAGTTCATCACGACGGACCTCGCGGCAATTCAGCCAACTCCGCAGATCACTTTAAAGAACTTGTGATCGGTGTTAAACCGATTGAAATCAGGCTAAACAAGGCTGGCCAATTCCATTTCGAATTTTTCGGGACCAAAGCCGGCGAAGAAGTAATTATCCTTGAATCAGGACTTAATTGCGGCTATCACGGCACCGGACCATCGTATTCGTTCGATATATTACGGATGCTCGGTGTGCCGGCAGATTTGGCCCAAATGGTTTACGAAAACGATAATCTGCTTTACAATTTCCGCGTACCAAACAAACCGACCGTCACGACTTCTTAATCCGGCAACGCTAGAATTAATTCTAGCGTTTTTTAGTACAAAAAAAGAAAGCAAACTAAAAAATTAATCGACTTTCTTTTTGGCAGGAGAGGAAGGAATCGAACCCTCACTATCGGTTTTGGAGACCGATGTTCTACCACTAAACTACTCTCCCGTAAATAATATACAATTTATAATTAAAACTAAAACTGAAATAATAATTTTAGGGGCCGATGTTCTATGACCGAGGTCACGAGGTCTGTCAAACCACTAAACTACTCTCCCAAATACAAAGTTATCCGTTTTGATTACCCGCAACTTAATTTTATCATAAAATAAAATAAAAAGCAGATAACAAAAACGGATAATTAAGTTATTTTTTTGCTTTAGAAATTTTGGTTTCTTTGTGCAAGGTTGTAGCACGACATTTTTTGCAAAATTTATTGTGCTCAATTTTTTCTTTGTTTTCAGTTGGATTTTTGCTAGTAATGTAATTCAATGATTTACATGCATCGCACTTAAACTGAAAAGCCAGAACTTTAGTTTTAGCCATTTGTTTCCTTTATATGATGATTTTAATACTTATTTTGGAGCCCGAGATCGGATTTGAACCGACGACCTACTCCTTCACTTACACCCTTATTTCACCATAAATGATTTATAAAGGGGTTAGACTGTATCTTGAGCTATCTTACGATTTAGCTCCCCTTGTCAGTCGTTCGGGCCCATTTTTGCAAATGTGCCACGGTCTCAACCTATCAGGTCTTTAACCGTTATTCGGGATTCATAACTAGATTTCTCTAATAATGGGCAGGAGACATGTGTCCCACCATGGAGTTGCTCTACCACTGAGCTACCCGGGCATATCTCGAGCAGGCTCGAGAAGCGTGGTGCCAAGAGAGGGATTCGAACCCCCGAAGCCCGAAGGCAAGAGATTTACAGTCTCCTCCAGTTGACCGCTTTGGTATCTTGGCATATCCACTTTTACATTTTACACTAAAAAAAGATATTTTTCAACCTTATTTTATTTCCCTGAGCCGGCGAGGGGATTCGAACCTCCGACCTGCTGTTTACAAAACAGCTGCTCTACCACTGAGCTACACCGGCTCAGGAAAATAAACACTATATTTTAAATAATTGATATTGCTCTATAATTTTCAGAAGAAAATTTCTGCGACAACATACCATGACCTTTATAATATAGAATGCTGCTCTATGACCGAGGTCACGAGGTCTGTCAAACCACTGAGCTACGCTGGCTTAAATAGACATTAAGAATACTCTACTTTTTCTTTTTCTTCTCTTTATCCAAAGCTTTTTGAGCCTTTTCATACAATTCTCGGTATTTTTTGTTTTTCGGCTCCTGCTCAACTGCCTGCATATACGACTGACTGGCCTTAAAATAATCTTTCAACCCCATATAGGCGTCACCGAGCTTAATAAACAGTGAAAGATCGCCAGATTCAAGCTTGATGGCCTGTAAGAAGGCGTCTTTAGCATCATAATAGTTTTTTTGCACAATGTAAATAGTCCCCAACCGATCATAAACTTTAAAATTGTTTGGTTCCTGAGCTGCAATCTTAATATACAAGCTTTCGGCAGCCGTGTAATCCTTACGATCAAAAGCATCATCAGCCTGAGCCATCGCGCCCACTGCCACAATTCTTGCTGGCGAGACTTCATCTTCAGCCTTTTGGAACTGGGCAGCCACCGGCAAACGTCGAGCTAAAATCAAAAAAATCAAAACCACCGCGCCGATAATAATAAAATCCCAAAAATATGTACTCATTTTATCGCCCTTGTTTGTTATTTATTTCTTAATTTCCTTTTTAATCAAACCTTTATCTTCATCGACCTCGTACGAAAGACAACACATCAGTCGGCCACAACAACCAGTCATTTTGGAAAGTTTCGATCCGCCCGTCTCCTGAATCACCGCCATTTTTGCCGAAACTCCGTCTAAATCTTTAATAAAACGTTTGCAACACAATTCTTGACCACAAACACCATAACCACCCATTAAACGGGTTTCTTCTCTTGGACCAATCTGCTGTAAACGGATAATTTTACGAAAACTTCCAACCATATCTGAAACTAAAGCTCGAAAATCAACGCGGCCGTTTGATGAAAAATAAAAAGTCATTTTTTTCTCGTCAAAAGATAAATCGGCATCGGAAATTTTCATATCCAAACCATGACGCAACACTTTTGTTTGAGCTTCATCGATCGATTGACGGGCTTTTTCCTTAAGCTCATTTCGATGTGTTCTGTCTTCTGGCGTCATAATACGAATAAATTTAGTTTCAGGCAAACTATCGATATTTTTCTTTGGACAAACGCAAAGAACAACCGATGGTTCAAGAATTTGCTCCGCTTCAACTAAAACTTCTTGTCCAGAATTAAGTTGTTCCCCTGCTTCAATTTTATAGGTTTGACCCGTGCTCAACACGCGAATTTGGTTCATATATGTATTCTCGATTAATTAAAACTTTAATAAAAGGTTTTCTACTAATAATTTTACTGAAATATTGGTCTCAAGTAAATCTTTTGCCCGACTGATTTCTTTCAAAATCTCTAAACAGTCCTGACCGGCTAGTAATTTCTCCCGAAAATAAATTTGCCAGGCGATCAAAGTTGATCTGATGGCCGCTGGCTCCTCTTCAGCAAATTTAACTGTCCAGTCAAAACGCTCTTTGATCGTCATCTGGCCTAATTGAGCTGGATCCAAATAATTCAAGGCGGTAATCTGATTTGAAATTTCAGTTAATTTTATTTTCTGACACCGCGAGGCAATCGTCCCAAGAATTTTTTGCTCATTTTTAGTAGTCAAAACCATTAAAACAAAACTTGGCGGCTCTTCAAGAGTTTTTAGTAAAGCATTGGCCGATTCCGTAGTCATATTTTCCGCATTTTGAATCACCAACATTTTCCTGTCACTATTAACCGGTCTTAGGTGAATCCAGTGAATCAACTGTCTAACCTGTTCAATTTTGATTGTTTCGTCATCAACTAGCTCAAAATCGGCCAAACTAATATTTAAAGACTTTCTGGTCTCTTCAATATCAAACTCGCCGATCACGAGAATTGAATTTGCTCGCTCACTCATAAGATTTGCAATATTGATCATGATTTAAAGTTAACAGTTTTAAGGGTTTTTATCAAGAAATTTTAAGTTTTTTGTCCAGGGGGTTCCCAGTTGTGAATAATAATGTTATAATAATCATAAGGGTGGCCTATCACAGGCCGGTCGACCCATTAATTTTATACTATTAGGAATCACAAAATGGATTTTCAAGACAAAACAATGACTTGTAAGGATTGCTCAAGTGAGTTCGTTTGGACTGCCGGAGAACAAAAGTTCTACGCAGACAAAGGCTTACAGAACCCGCCTAGCCGCTGCAAAAACTGCCGCGACAACGCTAAGCAAGCCAAAGCAAATCGACCAACCTTTTCCATCACTTGTAAAGATTGCGGAAAAACGGACGAAGTGCCGTTTCAACCTCGCGATCCTAAAGATGTGCTCTGCAAAGAATGCTTCGACAAGCGAAGAGCTGAACAAGCGTAAGCTTAAAGCTCAAATTTAGGAATTTTTCTTAGAGAGTAATTTTCTTCGAAATAGTTCTTAGACACCGTGTACACACAGTCAATCTTAGTCCTTGGACTTTGAAAGGCTGTGTGTTTGGTTTTACAACAGTTTTAGTTCGGTGAAGTGAGTGCGGTTTGTTAAAACTGGCTACCGGACCTTTACCACAAATTTGGCAAACATGTTTTGTTGATGCCATTTGGTTTAAATTAAGTTTTTTAAGATTGTTTGACATTTATTTTTCCTCGGATTTCACATATAATTAAACAGATAGACTGTTTAATTTAGTA
>Ga0194052_1000438_pt1 | contig 26963 bp, 20 predicted proteins | sample SepL226m_MetaG_FD_160117 | JGI IMG/M metagenome (GOLD analysis project Ga0194052, IMG submission 160117) | Anoxic zone freshwater microbial communities from boreal shield lake in IISD Experimental Lakes Area, Ontario, Canada - Sep2016-L227-6m | ecosystem: Environmental > Aquatic > Freshwater >...
GGTTGGGGTTCTGCCCGGAAGGGCGCGCCAGCTTGAGCCTGCTTCGGCCGCGCGGCCGCCTCCGGGTCGGAGAACTGGAAGCGGGCCAACACCCGGCCGTCCTCGGTGCGCAACACGGCGGTCTCCCCGGCGGGGGGCCGGAAGAACTCCCAGCGCAGCGGGCCGGGCTCCGCAAAGCGGCGCTCCCGGATGGACTTGCCTTCCAGGACGAGGTCCATGGCCTCCCCGACCTCGCCCTCGATCACAGCCAGGGGGCCGATGGGATGCCAGGTCCAGGCCATGGTCACCGGGAAGGTGGGCGCCGAGGCCGGAGGGGACGGCGGCGGCTTGCGTCCGCAGGCCGTCAGCACCAGCAGCAGGGCCAGGGCGTGGCGGAGCCTCAACGGCCCGCCCCGGTGCGGCATAGGGCCCAGTAGTTGTTCTTCTCACGGACCTTCACCCAGCAGGGCTGAAGCTCGGCCGCCTGCAGGTGGAGGAAGGCGTTCTCGGCCAGCAGCTCCGCCGTGGGGTTCCGGCCAGCCAGGGCCGGCAGCTCGTTGAGCAGCCGGTAGTCGAGGCCGGCCACCCAGGCGTCCAGCGCCTCAGCGAAAACCCCCTCTTCGGATTCCAGGGCAAGCTCCACCGCCGCCTCCACTTCCCAGTTGTGGCCATGGCGGTCTTCCTGGAAGCCCGGCAGGTCATGGAAGTGGTCCGCCACGAAGGGGCGGCGCAGGGAGAGGGTGAAGGCCATCAAGAGAGTATAGCGGTCGGTTATCGACCAGTGGCTGTCAGCTATTGGCTATCAGCTGTTAGCTGTCAGCTAAAGCTGGGGCCAGGCTACCGGTTGGGAATCGCCCTCCCCTTCCTGGGTCCACAGCGAACAGCCACCACCACAGGCCCCCACTGGTCCCCCCTCACGCTCTGTTGGGTCGGCCCCTTTTTGGGCGAAAGCTGATCCCTGACAGCCGAGAGCCCCCCGCGCTGGTCCCGTCCCGGCGCCTTGGTGGGTGCGGCCCTTCTTGACCGACAGCTGATAGCTGACAGCTGACAGCCAACCAAGACCGCCGACAGCTACCTAACGGCCCCCCAGCTCCGCCCGCAGCGCCTCCAGGTAGGCCAGCATCGCCCGCTGGCGGGCCCCGGCCTGGCGCTGGCCCGCGGCGGTCTTCATGCCCTCGGCCAGCTTCAGCAGCTTCCGCTCGAAGTGGTCCAAGCTCCAGGCCTTGTCGTCGAGCTCGCGGTCCTCGCCCCAGGGATCCTCCGGGTGCCACAGCCCGGCGCCGAAGCTGGCGCCCGTGGCGAAGACCCGGGCGATGCCGATGGCGCCCAGGGCCTCCAGCCGGTCCGCGTCCTGCACCACCTCGGCCTCGAGGCTGGCGGGAGTGCCGCCGCCGCTCCAGCTGTGGCTGGCCACCGCGGAGGCCACGGCCTCGGCCCGGCTCTCCAGGCCCGGTGTCTCTCGGCACCAGAGGGGCACCTGCTCCGCGGCCAACTGGGCCGTGAACGGGGACTCGGGGTGGTTCTTGGGTCGGTAGATCAGGTCGTGGAGCAGGGCGGCCGCCACGCAGACCTGGGGGTCCGCGCCCTCCTCCTCCGCCAACCCCTGGGCCAGGTGGGCCACCCGCAGGATGTGCCCCAGGTCGTGGGCCGCATCCCGCTGGAAGGGTTCCGTGGCCAGGTGCGCGCGGAGCCGCGCCAGCAGCGGGTCGGACCAGGAGAAGGGGAAGGGTTGGGCCATCTCTCCAGCCTAGCCTTCCCCCGGGGCCCGGCGGAAGGCGCGGATCGTCATACCATGGAGCGTCCCGGCCCGGAGGCCCCATGCGTGTGCTGACCACCCTTGTCCTGAGCCTCGGCCTCGCGGCGGTGGCCTGGGCCCAGCGGGCGGATCCCGGCTTCGATCCCGTCAAGGATGTGAGCCTCCGCTTCGAGAAGGGCGCCGTGGTGGTGGCAGTGCCCGAAGGGGCCCACCTGAAGGCCTCCTTCATGGCCGTGGAAAAGAAGGCGGGCCCCGGCACCCTGAAGCTGGGCAAGCTGCCGCCGACCACCGCCAAGGACGAGCTTGGCGACGGCATCTGGCACGGCCGGGTGCAGCTGCCCGTGAGCGGCGCGGGCCTCAGCGGTACCGTGACCCTGGCCGTGACCTACCAGCCCTGCACCGAGGGCGAGGGCGGCGTCTGCTATCCGCCCACGACGAGATCGTTGTCGGTCAAGGCTGGGGATATCCCGGCGGAAATACCGGCGAAAAGTGCGCCGGTATTTCCGATGGGAAAAGAGGGGGAGGGCGGCAAGGTCGAGGCGGGTCCGGTCGTAGTGGTCCCGCCCAGCCGCGCTCCTGAACCGGAGCACTCGGGGCTGCTGCTGTCCCTGCTGCTGGTCTTCCTGGCGGGCATGGGGGCTTCGCTGACGCCCTGCGTGTTCCCGATGATCCCCATCACCATGGCCATCATCGGCGCGAAGGGCGGCGGCAAGGCCAAGGGCTTCGCGCTCTCCGCCACCCTGGTGCTGGGCATGGCGGTGACTTACACCACCCTCGGGGTTCTCGCCGCCAAGAGCGGGGCGGCCTTCGGGGCCTTCGCGCAGCGGCCGGGCTTCCTGATCCCGGTGTCCCTGCTGTTCGCGGTCTTCGCGGTGTCGCTCTTCGGCGCCTTCGAGATCGCCCTGCCCGCGGGCCTGGCGGCGAAGCTGCAGGGCGACGGCTCCCGCAAGGGCTTCGGCGGGGCCTTCCTCATGGGTCTGGTGCTGGGGCCCCTGTCCGCACCCTGCGTGGGCCCGGTCATCGGGGCCGTGCTGGTGGCCATCGCCCAGCAGGGCGACGTGTGGCTGGGCGGGCTCCAGCTCTTCGTGTTCGCCCTGGGCATGGGTGTACTGTTCCTTGTCGTCGGCACCTTTTCCGCAGCCCTGCCGCGCAGTGGCGACTGGCTCACCCGCTTCAAGCAGGGCATGGGCCTGGTGGTGCTGGGCTTCGCCGCCTGGAACGTGCGCCTGGTGGTGCCGGAGTGGACGAACCTCGCCCTGTGGACCGTTGTCCTCCTGACGGGCGCAGCTGTCTTCGGCGCCTTCGAGGCCGCTGCGGGCCTGGTGGCTCAGCTGCGCCGCGGCTGCGCCCTCCTGCTGCTGGTCCTGGGTGTCCTGCTGGGCATCCGCGCCGCGGAAGCCGCCCTCAACCTCACCTTCCTAGGCGGTTCCAACAGCCGAATCGCCGCAGGCGATTCGGCTAGCAAAGGCTGGCTGGAACAGGACCTCGAGGCCGCCCTCGCCAAGGCCCAGGCCGAGCACAAGGTCGTGCTGGTAGACATCTACGCGGACTGGTGCGCCCAGTGCAAGGAGCTGGACGAGAAGACCTGGCCGGACGCTGGCGTGCAGGCCTGGATCAAGGCGAACGCCGTGGCCATCCGCATCGACACCGACGCCAAGCGGAAAGACCTCGCCACCAAGCTGCAGATCCGCAGCTACCCCACCGTGCTCCTCCTCGACGCCGAAGGCCGTGAGCTGAAGCGGATCCTGGGCTACCAGAAACCCCAGAGCATGCTCACCTGGCTCGAAGCCAAGTAGTCCCAACTAACCAAGAAAGCACCCCAGAGCTGTCTCTCTTTGTGCGCTTTGTGTTCTTTGTGGTTAAAATTTTTGATTTTTAAAATAAATAACCTCAATTTTTAAAATTATTTATAATCATTGAATGAATTATTTATACATATTAATAATTTGAGGTATTTCAACCTCAAGGAAAAGCTAAAGACAAATTAACCACAAAGAACACAAAGGAGCTGTGGCGACTCCCTGCTTGCGGAAGACCCATTGATGGGTAACCGCTATTGTTTGGCTCTGTGGTCAGAAGCGTCCGGGATCACTCTCCCAGAAACTTCGCCAGGGTCTTCTCGAGATTCGCGCCCCGCACCTGGGCACCGCTGGCAAGGATGGTGCCGTCGGGGCCGATGAGCAGGGCCTTGGGGATGCCCTTCACGCCGTAGGCCTCGCTGAGGGGGTTCTGGAACCCTCCTTCGATGAAGGCGTGCTTCCAGGGCATGGGGGTGGCGGCGAGCTCGCGGTAGGGGGCGATGTGCTTGATATCGCGGTCGAAGGACAGCGAGAGCACATCCAGGGGCTTGCCCTTGAACTTGGCCCAGGCTGCGTGCAGGGCGGGCATCTCGGCCCGGCAGGAGGGGCACCAGGTGGCCCAGAAATCCACGAGCAGGTAGCGACCTTTGAAGCTGGCCAGGGTGTAGGTGGTCTTGGGATCTCCCAGGGCCTGGAGGCTGAAGGCGGGAGCGGGTCGGCCCAGGCCGGTCTTGCGCTCGCCCTCCAGAATGCCCTGGGCGGACTTGGCTTCGCGGCTGCCGGTAAATTCGCTCTGGAGCTGGTCGAAGGCGGCCTTCCAGGTGGCCTCGTCCTTGGCGTCCAGGCGCTCCCAGAAGTGCTCGAACACCAGCTTGCGCCGCAGGTCCGCATCGGGGTGCCCGGTGCGCGCCGCGGCCACGTAGGCGGTCCAGCCCTCGGGGGCGAACTCGGCCCGGTCCGAGAGCAGGCCGGGACTCAGGCTCCAGGCCGGGGCCGCCGGGGGCACCTCCTGGCGCAGCTGGGCCTGGAAGGCCTCGGTGGGTTCCAGCTTGGCCAGCTGCAGGTGGAAGAGGCGGCTCACGAGGAGGGCCTGGCGGACCTCGGGACGCTTTTCCGCGCCGAGTCTGGCCTCCAGCGCGACCAGCTCTTTCGCGCAGTCGCCCTTGAAGTCCTTGGTGTTTCCTCCAGCCTTCACGTGGGCAGCCCGGGCCTCGCCGACGGCCTTCTGCTTGGCCTTGGCGGCATTCAGCACGGCCTGGGCCTCGCTGACTGGCGCCGGGGCCTGCAGGGCGGGCACGACCATCATCAGGCTGAGCAGGGGCAGGGCCATGGGACCTCCAGCGGCCTTCGGCGCCGCGCCCTCCAGCTTACCTCGGGAGCTGAGGCTTGTCCGGGGTCACTACTTCCCGAGACGCCCCGGGTTTGAAAGGTGGGAATCGGGCCCGGTTGTGGCATTGTTTTTAATACCCACCCTGGTCATCCACAGTCCCAAACATCGGCATCGCCCCCCGTAGGAGGAACCCCATGAAGCCTTCGAAATCTCCAGCCCCGTCCCCGTCCGCTGAGCGGAAAGTCTACCGGCAGGAGCTCAGCCCCATCCACTTCATGGAGCGGGCCGGCGAGGTCTACGCGGACCGGACCTCCGTGACCGACGGGGACCGCCGCTACACCTGGCGCGAGACCCGGGCCCGAACGCGGCGGCTGGCCTCAGCGCTGCGGGCGGACGACCTGAAGAAGGGCGACCGCATCGCCTTCCTCGCCTTTAACTCCGAACCGCTCCTCATCGCCCACACCGCCATCCCCCTCGCCGGGGGCGTGCTGGTGGCCATCAACACCCGCCTGAACCAGGACGAGGTGGCCTACATCATCGACCACTGCGGCGCCACCAAGGTCTTCGTGTCCCCGGAGCTGCTGCCCACCTTGGCCAGCGTGCCGCCCACGATCCAGCGTGTGGTCCTCGGCCCTGATTTCGAGGCCCTGCTGGCCCGGGGTTCCGAGGAGCCCCTGGAACTGGTGCTGGAGAGCGAGGACGAGCCCATCACCATCAACTACACCTCGGGCACCACGGGCCGCCCCAAGGGCGTGGTCTACCACCACCGGGGCGCCTACCTGAATGCCCTGGCCATGGTGCTCGACCACCGCATGCAGCTGGAGTCCCGCTACCTGTGGACCCTGCCCATGTTCCACTGCAACGGCTGGTGCTTTACCTGGGGCGTCGTGGCCGTGGGCGCGGAGAGCGTCTGCATCCCCAAGATCGAGCCCGGTCCCACCTGGGAGCTGTTCGACACAGGCGTCACGCACTTCTGCGCGGCCCCCACGGTCTGCACCATGCTCATGAACGACCCCGCCGCCCACAAGCTGGTCAAGCCCGTGCGGCTCTTCGCGGCGGGCGCCCCGCCCTCCCCGACGCTGATCACCCGCATGTCCGAGCTGAACTTCCACCTGGACCACGTCTACGGTCTGACCGAGGTCTACGGACCCTTCACCATCAACGTGCCGCCTCCGGGTCTGGCGACCATGTCCCCCGCGGACCAGGCCGACTTCCGCGCCCGTCAGGGCATGGCCAACGTCTGCGCCGGCGAAGTCCGGATCGTCGACGACGAGATGCGCGACGTGCCCGCGGACAGCGCCACCATGGGCGAAGTAGTCATGCGCGGCAACGTCGTCATGCTGGGCTACTACAACGACCCGGCCTCCACGGCCAAGGCCTTCAAGGGCGGCTGGTTCCACTCGGGCGACCTGGGCGTGAGCCACCCCGATGGCTCCATCGAGCTGCGAGACCGCATGAAGGACATCATCATCTCCGGCGGCGAGAACATCTCCACCATCGAGGTGGAGCAGGCCGTGGTCTCCCACCCGGCCGTCATGGAGTGCGCCGTCATTGCCGTGCCCGACGAGAAGTGGGGCGAGGTGCCCAAGGCCTTCGTCACCCTCAAGCCCGGTGCAACCCTCACCGCTGAGGAGCTGGTGGCCCACTGCCGCACCCGCCTGGCCAACTTCAAGCTGCCCCGCCACATCGAGTTCGGCGGCCTCCCCAAGACCTCCACCGGCAAGATCCAGAAGTTCCTCCTCCGCGACAAGGAGTGGAAAGGCCGCGAGCGGCGCATCAACTAGCGTCCGAAAAGCGAAAGGCAACTGATCAACCACGAAGACGGGAAGACCACGAAGAAGGACAGGCTGAATGCCCATCCGCTTTTTTCGTGGTCTTCGGGGTGAATTTCATTTGACGGTTTCGGCCAGCCCCTGCACGAGGTCGAGGCCTTGTTCGGTGCGGCTCAGGTACCAGGTGAGGGCCTGGCCATCGACCAGCTCCACGTGGGCGTCTGGGAAGCGCTTCTGCAGGGCGGCCTGGTGGCGGAGGTTGAAGCGATAGGGCTCCGTGGGCAGGAGGATCAGCTCGGGTGCCAGGGCCTCCAGGTCATCCTCAGACAGGACCGGATAGCGGTCGGGGCCGATGGGCGTGAGGCCGCCCCGCTTCAGCAGGTCGCCCACGTAGGTGTCGGGGCCGGAGCTCATCCAGGGCGAGGCCCAGATGAGGGCCAGGGCGCGGGGCCCCCTGCGGCCTCGGCCCTTCAGGCGGGCCTCCAGGGCGATAGCCCGCGCTTCCGCGGCTTCCGGCACACCGAGGCGCGCGCCCAGCAGGCGTAGGGCAGCGGCGCAGTCCTGGACCGTGTGGACCTCCAGGGCCAGCCAGGGGATGCCGAGGGCGTCGAGGGCCTCCGCCACGGCCTTGGGGTTCTCGTCCCGCTCGAGGATTACGAGGTCTGGCGCCAGGTCCCGGATGCGCTGGAGATCCGGGTCCTTGGTGCCCCCCACGGCGGGGACGGTGTTGCGGATCCACCGAGGCTCGATGCAGTAGCGGGAGCGACCCGCCAGCCGCGCGGCGAGGCCCCACTGCACCAGCAGCTCCGTCACGGAGGGCACGAGGCTGATGATGCGCTGGGGAACCTGCTGACCAGGCGCCAGGACCTCGGCCGCGGAGGGTGCGGGCCGGGGCGCGGCCGTCACCGCGGCGAGCTTCACGCCCAGGTGGGGATCCTTGATGGCCCCGAGCCCCGTGGGACAGAGGTCCAGCACCGGGCACCCGGCGCAGTCCGGGCGGCGGGCGTCGCAGGTGCGGCGGCCGTGGAAGATCAGCTGGTGGTGCAGCTCGATCCAGTCCTCGCGGGGGAAGGCGCGGCAGAGATCGGCCTCCACCTTTTCGGGGGTGGTTGCCTTGGACAGACCCAGGCGGCGGGCCACCCGGAAGATGTGGGTGTCCACGGCCAGGGCCGGCACACCGAAGGCGTTCGCCAGCACCACGTTGGCGGTCTTTTGGCCCACGCCGGGCAGGGCGCCCAGGGCTGCCGGATCGGCGGGGACCTCCCCGTCGTGGCGGGCGATCAGGGCCTGCCCCAGGCCGATGAGGTTCCGGGCCTTGTTGTGGTAGAAGCCCGTGGAGCGGATGAGGGCCTCCACGTCCTCGACGCGGGCCGCCGCCAGGCTGACCGCATCCGGAAAGCGGGTGAAGAGGGCGGGCGTGGTGAGGTTCACCCGGGCGTCCGTGCACTGGGCGCTGAGGATCGTGGCCACCACCAGCTGGAAGGGGTCCGCGTGGTCCAGGGCGCACTTCGCGTCGGGATAGGCGGCACGGAGCCTCGTCTGGAAGTCGCGGGGGCTGGGTTTGGCGGGACGCATGGGTCCAGGATAAGGGTGCGCTGCCTCCGAAACCTGGGGTTTCGCTAGACTGGTTCCCGAGGTGCTGAATGCCGACGACCCTGACTGGAAGACTGGACTGCCATGACACGACCCGCCACTACCTGGAGCTGGTGAAGGCCAACGTCAAGAAGCTGGGCTTCTCCCCGGGGCTGGGCGTCATCCTCGGCAGCCAGGACCAGGGCAGCGTCACCTACCAGCGCTGGCTCATGAAGGACTGCGAGGATGTGGGCATCAACGCCGCCGACCTCCGCGTCGAGAACGGCATGCAGATGGTGAAGCTGGTGGCCCGGCTCAACCAGGACGAGAAGACCCACGGTGTGTTCATCTTCTATCCCCTGCGCTACCCCGAGATCAAGGACGACGAGGTCATGGACCTGGTGGACCCGAGCAAGGACATTGAGGGCCTGCACGCCATCAACATCGGCTTCCTGAACAAGTACCGGAAGCGCATGGATGACGGGACGCAGCACCGGTGCATGACGCCGTGCACGGCCCGGGCCATCGTCAAGACGCTGAAGCGGGGCTACGGGGACGGCTGGCTGGCGGGCAAGACCGTGCTGGTGATCAACGACAGCTTGCGCATCGGCCGGCCGCTGACGGCCATGGTGGCCAACCTAAGGGCCACGCCCATCCTCTGCCACGCGAATACCAACAAGGAGCACCTGGAGGGGTTCATCCGCATGGCCGACGTCATCGTCAGCGCCGTGCCCTCGCCCGGCTACTCCATCAACACCGAGTGGATCAAGGACGGTGCCCTCTGCTTCGACCTGAGCGGCGACGGCAACTTCGACTACGAGGCCCTGGAACACCGCGGCATCCAGTACACCGACACCACCAAGAACAGCGTCGGCAAGGTCACCCGTGTCATGGCCCTCCTGAACCTCACCTACGCCGCCGGCGTGGAGTAGTTAGTAGCTGTCAGCTGTCATATCGGCTATCGGCTGTCAGCGTTTGGCTGCCCGCCACTCTTCGGCCAGGAGGCCGTAGACGGCGTGGTCGACGTAGCGTTCGGCGAGGCGCTCGGCCTGGCAGAGGGTGCCTTCGCGGCGGAAGCCCAGGCGCTCGGGGATGGCCCGGCTGCGGCGGTTGCGCACGCCAGCGCGGATCTCGATGCGGTTCAACTTCAGGTCCCGGAACCCGTGCCGGAGCAGGGCTGTCACAGCCCGGGTCATGAGGCCCTGACCCTCGGCCTCGCGGGCCAGCCAGTAGCCGATGGCGGCGCTGCGGTTGACGGGATCGATCCACACGAAGCCGGCGACGCCCACGAGCCGGTCCGCGGACCAGAGGCCGAAGGACCGGGCCACGCCGAGGCGGGCCTGGGCCCGGACGCGCAGAACGTAGGCCCGGGAGTCCAGCACGCTGCGGTTGGCATCGGGCCAGGGCAGCCAGAGCCGCAGGCGGTCCCGGTTGGTCTCGATGAGGGCGAACAGAGCCTTGGCGTCCCGCAGGTTCAGAGGGCGCAGCTCAAGGCCTCGCCCGGCCTTCAGGATCGGGGCCATCATCTCCCCGCGGGGTCCTGCAGCGCGGCCGCGCGGCCTGCGCGCCAGAGTCCCAGCAGCTGGTCGAGCAACTCGCCAAACTGATCCAGGCGCAGGGCGTTGGCGCCGTCGCTGTGAGCCTTCTCGGGGCACTCGTGGACCTCGAAGAAGAAGCCGTCCACCACCGTGGAGGCGGCGCGCGCCAGGGCGGGGATCATCTCCCGGGCGCCGCCCGTGGCCTTGCCCAGGGCGCCGGGTTTCTGGACGCTGTGGGTGGCGTCGAAGATCACGGGGCAGCCCGTCTTGCGCAGGTGCGGGAAGCTCTGGAAGTCCACCACCAGATTGCCGTAGCCGAAGCTGGAGCCGCGCTCAGTCACCCACACCTCGCCATGCCCCGGGACGGACTTCAGCTTCTCCACGCCGTGCTGCAGATCCCAGGGCGCGAGGAACTGGCCCTTCTTCAGGTTCACGGTGCGGCCCGTGGCGGCGGCGGCCACCAGCAGGTCCGTCTGACGGCAGAGGAAGGCCGGGATCTGGAGCACGTCCACGGCCTGGGCCGCCGCGGCGCACTGGTCGCTCTCGTGCACGTCCGTCAGCACGGGCACGCCGAAGCGGCTGCGCACCTCCGCGAGGATGTCCAGTCCGCCCTCCATGCCGGGTCCCCGGTGGCTGTCGAGGCTGGTGCGGTTGGCCTTGTCGAAGCTGGCCTTGAAGATGAAAGGGATGCCCCGGGCCTCGGCCAGGTCCCGCAGGCTTGAGGCCATGAAGTGGCTGTGCTCGCGGCTCTCGATGACACAGGGCCCCGCGATGAGGAAGAAGCTCTGGTCGGTGAAGGGGCGGGCAAAGTCCATGGACACCTCAACACCAGTTTAACGCCCTTGGGGACGATTGACGGGTCGTCATGCATCCGGTCAATTCCGCTGGCATACTGTTCGGGCGATCCCCCCACCCTTTTTTCCGGAGCCAGGCATGGCGAAGCTGCTGATGGAAGACGATCTCAACCGCAGGTTGGTGGCCCTGCTCCAGCAGGATGGCCGCATGAGCCACGCGGAGCTGGCCGAGCGCCTGGGCGTGAGCCGGCCCACGATCATCGACCGCGTGAAGCGCCTGGAAGCGGACGGTGTGCTGGGTGGCTATGCGGCCCGGGTCAAGCCCGCTTCCGTGAACAAGCCCACGGTGGCCTTCGTGGCGGTGCGCTACAAGGACAACAACGAGGCCATCGAGCAGCGCTTCATCAAGGCCCTGGAGGATGAGCCCGACATCCTGGAGGCCCACACCATCGCCGGTGAGGACGCCCTGCTGCTCAAGATCGTGGCGGAGACCCCTGCGGGCATCGCTGAGCGCCTGCGCCGCATCCGCATGCTGGGTCCCATGGTCACGACCCGCACCACCATGGTGCTGGAGACCCACTGGGAGAAGGCCGGTCCGAGTCCCTTCCCCATCGAGAGTGCCGCGAAAAAGGCCAAGCGGTGAGTCGACGTCGCGGCAGTCGGGCCTGATGCTCGCCTGGCTCGCCTACCTCACGGTGGCCGTGGTGTGGGGTTCCACCTACTTCGCCATCGCGCTGGGGATCGAGGCCTTCACACCCTATGGCATGGTGGGGATCCGCTTTTCCATCTCCGCGCTGCTGGCGCTGGGCCTGGGCCGCCTGCGCAAGGAGGCCTGGCCCACCCCGCGTGAGGCCGGGCACCTGGTGATCGTGGGGGTCCTGCTGCTGGGCATCGCCAACGCCCTGGTCTCCTGGGCGGAGCTGCATGTGAGCTCGGGCCTGGCCGCCATCCTGTCGGCTCTGGTGCCCCTCTGGCTGGCGGTCTTTTCCATGGCCAGGGAGCCCCTGGGGCCCAAGGGCTGGGTGGGCTTGATCCTGGGCCTCCTGGGTGTGGTCGTGCTGGTCTGGCCCGAGGGCGGGACGCGGCTCCACGCGGGAGGCGTGGCCGCCATGGTCGCCGCGCCTCTGGCCTGGTCCTGGGGCACCCTGCACGGCCGGCGCCATGTGCGCGGCGGTGGCCTCTTCACGAACGTCGCCTTCCAGATGGCCACTGCCGCGCTCATGGGGTTGCTGCTCGCCCCGCTGACTGGTGGCTTCCTGCGGGGCCCCGTGACCCCGAAGACGCTGTTCGCCATCGGCTACCTGGTCCTGTTCGGATCGCTGCTGGCCTTCACCGCCTACGGCTACCTGGCCAAGGCCTGGCCCCCGGCGAAGATGGGCACCTACGCCTACCTGAACCCGCTGGTGGCCGTGCTCCTGGGCCGCTATGGGCTCCACGAGTCCTTCGGCCTCCGCAGCTACGTGGGCATGGTCATCATCCTCGCGGCAGTGGCACTGGTGCAGCTGCGACCCAAGGTGGCGGTGGCGGAAGGCTAAGGCGCTGGAACGGAATAGGCTTCCTCAGGCAGGGCACAATACTTCGTTCGGTTTAAGCTCCAAACGATATTCTATGGGTGGCCAACCCCTTCGGCCGGAAAGGCCGACCTTGGCACTCCCGATGATCATTCAAGGTGGAATGGGCGTGGGCATCTCGAACTGGACCCTCGCGAATGCCGTCTCGCGCCTCGGCCAGCTTGGCGTGGTGTCGGGCACGGTGCTGGATGTGATGCTGGCGCGCCGCCTCCAGGACGGCGACGAGGGGGGTCACATGCGGCGGGCGCTGAACGCCTTCCCCTTCCCGGCCATGGCCCAGCGCGTGCTGGCGCGCCACTTTGTCGAGGGCGGTCGGCCCGCCGACGCCCCCTACCGGGCCCTGCCGATGTATTCGCGGACGGGGTCGGCCCGGGAGCTGGTGGAGCTCTGCATTGTCGGCAACTTCGCGGAGGTCTTCCTGGCTCGCGAGGGGCACGACGGACCCGTCGGCATCAACTACCTCGAGAAGATCCAGCTGCCCATCCTGCCCTCGATCTACGGCGCCATGCTCGCGGGCGTGGCGGTGGTCATCATGGGCGCCGGCATCCCCATCCGGATTCCGGGGGTGCTCGATGCCTTCGCCTGCCAGACGGCGGCGGAGTATCCGCTGTCCGTGACGGGCTCGCTCCCGGGTGAGGACACCCAGATGCGCTTCTCCCCGGCGGATTGGAATGAGGGCGCTGTCCCGGAGCTGCCGCGGCCGGCCTTCCTGCCGATCATCTCCTCGAACTCGCTGGCCCACACCTTCACCCGCAAGGCGAACGGGCGCATTGATGGCTTCATCGTGGAGGCCCCCACCGCGGGCGGCCACAACGCGCCGCCGCGCGGCAACCCGCCCCTCTCGGCCGAAGGCATGCCGGTCTATGGTGAGCGTGACTTGGTGGACCTGGTGAAGCTGCGGGCCCTGGGCCTGCCCTTCTGGCTGGCGGGGAGCCGAGGTACGGCAGAGGGACTGCGCGAGGCCCTGGCGCTGGGGGCCGCAGGCATCCAGGTGGGCACTGCCTTCGCCTACTGCAACGAATCAGGACTGGAGCCACATACCCGAGAGCAGGTCCTCCGGCTCGCCGCTGCCGGTGGGGCCCGGGTGTTCACGGATCCCGTGGCCTCGCCTACGGGGTTCCCTTTCAAGGTCGTGCAACTCGAGGGCAGCCTATCGAGTGAGGCTGAATATCTGGCGCGCATCCGCATCTGCGATCTGGGCTACCTGAGGGAGCCCTACCGCAAGGAGGACGGCACCGTCGGCTACCGCTGCGCCTCCGAGCCCATCTCCCACTACGTGGCCAAGGGTGGAGCGGAGCAGGGCGCCCTGGGGCGGAAGTGCCTCTGCAACGCCCTCATGGCGGACGTGGGTCTGCCGCAGATCCGCAAGGGGATCGTCGAAAAAACGCTCGTCACCTCCGGCGATGATGTGGCGGATATCGCCCGGTTCCTATCGCCCGGCGCCCTGTCCTACACAGCCGCAGACGTCATCGCGCGGTTGCTGGAGACGGGCGTTTCGGGTTGACGCCAGCTTGGGGCCTGCTCGGAATCGGCTGCGCCGGTTCCGAGATGAAAAGGGGTCTGGGGGTGGAGGTCATCTACTTCCGGCCGGGCCCGCCTTGGGGAAGTCCGGGATGGCCTCGAGGTCTTCGAGCAGCTTGCCCAGGACCCTGCGGAGAGAGGCGCGCAGCTGGACTTCGCGGTGGCCGCGCTCGGCGGTCGGGAAGGCTGCCAGCTCCCGGCGGGCCCAGAGCACGTAGTAGGTCTCGTCCCAGAGGGGCTTCGCTGCGCTGGCCCGGTGCAGGCTGGCCTCCACCACGGCCGGGGAGGACCAGCGGCCCATGAGGACGGAGCCCCCGATCCAGAAGGCGCTCTCCTCCAGGAACTCGTAGGCGCCGAGGCCCACGGCCAGCTGGGTGTTGTGGGCGAGCAGGCCCACGCCCACGCCCCAGGCCACGCCGCTGGCGATGCCCCAGGCGATGTACTTGGGCCGCACTTCGCCGAGGCTGGTGATGCGCAGCTCGAGCCTCAGGCCCGCGGCGGGGTCCAGGCGCAGCCCTCGGGTCGCGGCCTCGGCGCGGAAGTCCGCCTCGAAGGCCTGCCGGTGCTGCTCCAGGGCGGCCGCGCGGCTGACCGGTGTGTCCGGCTCGCCGACCGCGTCGCGCAGGCGCGCCAGGTTGCGGCTGTGGTCCTCGACGGTGACCTCGAGGTTCAGCGTCGGCCCCAGGGGCCCCGGACGCAGTTCCGCCAGGGGGGACCGGCAGGCCAGGCAGGCCAGCAGGAGCAGGGCGGCGACGACTCTCAGGTGGTGTCCTTCCGCCGTCGGTTCGCCAGGATGGCGGCGGCCATGCCGATGCCGCCCACGCCCAGGAAGGCTAGGGCCCGCAGGGGCGCGTCGGCGCGATCCAGGTCCGAGAGGAGGAGCTTGACGCTGGCGAGGCCCATCCAGGCGTAGCCCGCGAGCAGCAGCGCGCGGCGTCCATCCTCCCTCTTGCCGAGGCCGCGCATCCACTGCCAGGCCCCAGAGAGGGCCCACACCAGCGTCATGGTGATGGAAGCCGCCCGGGAGAGCCCGGTGGTGATGGGTGTGACTGTCTGGAAGGCCTGCACGAGCCGGGCGCCTTCGCCAGCCGCCGCGAGGTTGGCGGTCACCTGCAGGGCCAGGAAGGAGGCCAGCCCCAGCGGTCCCCCCCGCCGCGTGAGGAGGAACCAGGCGGCGGCGGCCAGCGCGCCTTCCGCGAAAGCGGGGTTTCGGAACGCCGCCTCGGGGGTGCCGTGGAGGAGATCCTCGAAGCCGTGGATGGCCCAGCGCAGGGTGGTGATCAGGGCCAGGGCCGCCGCGAGCCAGCGCAGGGCCGGCGCCTCTTCCACAAAGGTACTGATCTCGGCGCGGAGGGAGGCCCAGGCCAGGCCGAGGGCGAAGACACCCCAGAGGGGGCCCACCCAGCGCCAGGCGAAGGCCACGGGTGCCGCCAGGGCCAGATGGCCCGCCACCAGGGCGAGCAGGCCGAAGTCCGCCCTGCGACTGCCCAGCCGCCGCCGGAGCGGCAGGATCAGTGCGAGGTTCCAACCTGCCGCCGCCAGCACAGGCAGGGCGAAGGCCTCCGCCGGGAGTTCCAGGCGCTTCCAGACCAGCCAGCCGTAGCCCGTGGCCAGGATCGAGGCCACCAGCCAGAGGGTCGTGGGCGTGCCCGGGGTCTCCTCCCCGCCTGGGAGCCAGGCCCAGAGACCCGCCAGGATCAGGTGCAGCACCAGGAGGACGCCAACCGTGGCGGCATCCGCCTGGGTTGCTTCGGCGCAGACGGGCAAGAGCAGGAGCCAGACCCCCAGCAGGGCGGTCCAGCGGGCCCCGTGCCAGGCTCCGCCGGTGCGGGCCAGATAGGGAATGGCCAAGCTGGTGCCCAGGAGGACGGCCAGATAGAGCGAGAGGGCCACCTCGTGGTGGCCGCCCTGGCTGAAGACCAGGGGCGCGGCGATGCCCGAGATGAGCGTCACGGTGAGGGCGCCGCCGCTGCCGGCCCGGGCCGCGAGGGCGCCGGCCACCAGCGTGAGGGTGGCTACGGCCGCGAGCCCCAGCGGGGCCGCGAAGAAGTGGTAGTCCACGGCACCGGCCCGGAAGGTGAACTGCAGGGTGCCCAGCCCCGCCAGGAGCAGGGCCACGCCCAGGCGTCGGCCATCACCCAGCAGCAGCTTGGCAGCAAACCCCGCGATGCCCCCGCCTGCCAGCAGGCCCAGGGCGAAGCGCAGCTCCGCGCCCAGCCAGCCCTGTTGGATGGCCCAGCGCAGGAAGAACGCGGCGCCGGCGAGGAAGATCGCGGCGCCGATGCCTGCGATCCAGACCACAGGCGAGAGCTCCTTCCGGGGCGCCGCTGGCTGCGGCGCTGGCCTGGGCGGGGGGGCGCTGGCGCGGGGGGCCTGCTCCGCCTGGCCCCGCTGCAGCAGCCAGGCCACCTGAGCCTCCAGCCGCGCGAGGCGCTCCGAGACATCCTGGGGGGAATCCTGATCCATGACCACTCCGGGGTAGGCGTAGCCAGGATGGCGGTCCCAAGCGCTCAGGGTCAGCTGATGACGCGGTTCCGTCCCTCGGCCTTGGCCTGGTAGAGGGCCTTGTCGGCCCGGGAGAGCATCAGATCCAGGGTGTCGTCGCCACCTTCCCAGCAGGCGAGGCCGATGCTCAGGGTGACTCGGTCCACGGAGGGCAGGCCAGGCAGGGGGTCGAGGGCCACATGCTCCCGGAGCCGCTCCGCCAGCGACTTGGCTCCCACAAGGTCGGTCTGCGGGCAGTAGGCCAGGAACTCTTCCCCGCCGATGCGGCCCAGCTGGTCCACTTTGCGGAGCCCGAACACCATGCGCTGGGCCATGGCGCTGAGCACCTGGTCACCGATGGGATGCCCGAAGCGGTCGTTGACCGCCTTGAAGTGGTCCAGGTCCATGACCATGATGGACAGCTCCTGGCCGAAGCGTCGGCACTGGTCCAGCTCGATGCCCAGCATGTCCAGGATGTGCTTCCGGTTGTGGAGGCTCGTCAGGGGATCCTGGATGGCCTGGTGGTAGAGCCGCAGTCGGCTGTCCTCGAGGCTCAGGAGCCGACCCAGCTCCTCGGCGGCGATCTCGAAGAGCCGCTCGAAGTCTTCGGCCGCCTGCCGCTCGGTCATGAAGGCCAGGGCCCCCACGGCGGGATACCCCGGAGTGGTGGCTGTGAAGACCCGGAGGACGGGATTGCGGAGGGTCCGGCGGCGCTCGTCGTCGTCGGCGGCGGGATGCCAGTGGCAGCTCGGGGGGATCGGGAAGGGCCCCTGCTCCGAGAGCGCCCGCTCCAGCGCCTCGCGGTCCTCGGGGTTGGCCGAAGAGCCGTGCACACCCTCGCACCAGACGCCGTCCTCGCCGAGGTAGGCCACCATGAGGGCGCCCGGCAACACCAGCTCCTGCAGGATCTCGATGAAGCCCTGGATGAGTCGCGGGGTGTCATGTTCGGCGGTGTAGAGGCGGGCGATGGAGTCCCGCAGGGCGGTCTCCAGCAGCCGCTGCTCGAGGGCCTGGGCCAGCCGGCGCTGGATGGCCTCCACACCAAAGTTCTCCTGGGCCAGCTTGGGCGGTGCGTGGGTGGCCCGGGGGCGGGGGGACTGCTCAGCGAGGGAGGCTGCGGCCTCCACCACGTGGTCCAGGTCGCGACCCTTGACCAGGAAGCGATCGGCGCCACAGGTCTTGGCCCAGAACCGGGCAAGTCCGGCCCCCTGGGCAGTCAGCAACAGGACGGGCAGGTGACGGGTGGCCTTGTCGTCCTTCACGAGGCGGCAGAACTGGTAGCCGTCGAGCAGGGGCATGATGCAGTCGCTCACCACCACGTCGGGGGTCTCCGTGGCGAGCACAATGAGGGCCTCGGCGCCGTTGCGGGCCTCCATGGTGGCGTGCCCATGTCGCTGGAAGAGGTGGCGCAGCAGGCTCAGTTGGATGGGATTGTCATCCACCAGGAGCACCTGGAGTGCGTGGGACTTCTTGGGCACGGCATTCGTCATAGATCCCTTGTATCGAACTTTTGAGGGGGGCGCTTGAATCCGTACCATGAACAGAAGCGGCCCCCATGGGAAGCTGGACCCAGGAGAACGCCCCATGATGAACTCGGAACACGGAAAATGACAAGCGCTATCATCAATGGCCCGGGGAACTTCTAAGCATGGATGCCCCCCTTTTCCTCGCGCTTGCCCGGGCTTGGCTGCGGGACCGGAGCGAGCTGCCTCTGGACGGGGCCTGGGCCTCGGGCCGGGCGCTGGGGCTACGCTGGGCGGGCCGCAAGGTCGCCGAGGGGTGGCTGCTGGTCCTGCAGCCCCGGCCAGAGCTCTGGCTGCTGGGGGTGGAGCACCCGGCCTGGAAGCGGCTGCAGGGGGAGGCCCCCAAAGACAGCGCGAAGCTGTGGGGCCCCTGGCTGCAAGGCGCGCGGCTCCGGGCCGTGGAAGGGGATCCACGCGAGCGCTGGCTGGGGCTGGTGTTCCAGCGGCGGGCCATCACGGGGCGGCTGGAGACGCTCCGCATCGCGTTTCAGGCCATTCCCGGCCGGGCTGGCATTCGCGTGGATGGGCTCGACCACCAAGTCCCGCGCCTGGGCCTCGGAAGCCCCTTCCCGGCGGCGCAGCCGGAGCCCGAGGGGGAGCCACCGCCCTTCCTCCGCTGGCGCGAGCGCTGGGGAGACCGCCTGGAGCAGGCGCTGGCGGGTGCCGAACCCGAGGTGCTGGAGGGCGAGGGGGACCTGCTGGCCCGGCACCGCGCCTGGTCGGAAGGGCGCGCCGAAGCGCTGATCCTCGGCCCCGCCCTGGCCGCCGCCGCGCGCAAGCAGCAGGGAGAACTGGCGCGCATGGACCGCCTGGCCCAGGCCCTGGTCCGGGACCGTACCCGGCACCTGGAGGTGCTGCCCCTGAAGGATCAGGCCCGGCGCGTCTCCGCGGAGCTCTACCGGCTCAAGGGCGGCACCCGCGAGGTGGTGTTCCTGGATGGCACCCGCCTGACCATGCCCGAGGGCACCTCCGCCGAGGAGGCCGCCCAGGGCTGGTTCAAGGCCGCCAAGAAGGCCGAGCGCGGCCTGACCAGGGTCGCTGAGCTGGAGACGGAGCTGGTCCGCGAGCGCGCCGCCTGGCAGCGGCGCCAGGAAGCCGAGGCCGGGGGGCTTGCGCCAATGGCCCCTCCTGCGGCACAACCAAAGGGGAGGCGCACGCCGCAGGCCAAGGGGACGAAACGGATGCAGGGGGCAGAGGGCAAGCGCAAGGATGGCAAGGGCATCGCGTTCCGGAGCGTCATGGTGGACGGCTTCGAAGTGCTCATCGGCAAGGGCGACGCCGAGAACGACCAGCTTACCTTCAAGGTGGCCGACAACACCGACTTCTGGCTGCACGTGGCCAGCATGCCCGGCAGCCACGTGGTGATCCGCAATCCCGACAAGCTGAGCGAGCTGCCCCGGCACGTGCTCGAGCGCGCCGCGGAGCTGGCCGCCTTCCACAGCAAGGCCCGGGACGGCGGCAAGGTGGAGGTCCACCTGGCCCGCATCGCCGACATCAGCAAACCCCGCGGGTTCGCCCCCGGCAAGGTGATCCTTAAAAAGTGGGTGGGTATCCGGGTCTATCCCAAGCCCTGATCCCCAAGGGGCGTGCGTCTCAACCAGACAGACCCCCGGGGGGTCGTTAGGATGAGCGAAGCGTCAGGCCACGAGGGTTGATCCCCCAGACGGGGTTCTGGGGCTGCTGCTGGCCTTGTCCCTTCCTGGTGTCCCATGCCCTCTCCCGATGCTTCCGAACCGCGGCCCGGCGACCTGCCCCGGCTGTCGGCCCTGGAGGAAGCCCTGCTGCGGGGGCCACGGTCGGGTCCGCCCCATGACCCCGCCCTGACCCGGGACGAGACCCTGCCGGCGATCTTCGCGGAGACTGTGGCGCGCCATGCCCAGCGCCCGGCCGTCAGCGAGGATGGCCGCGTGCTGAGCTACGCGGCGCTCGACGAGCACTCCGACCGCCTAGCCCAGGTGCTCGGGTCCCGGGGTATCGGCGTCGGTGCCCTGGTGGGCCTCTGGCTGCCGCGGAGCGCCACCGCCTACGCGGCCCTGCTGGGCATCCTCAGGGCCGGTGCCGCCTACGTGCCCCTGGACCCGGAGCTGCCGCCGGCGCGGGTGTTGCAGGCGGCCCAGGAGTGCGGCATGAACCTGCTGCTGGCCGCGGCGGACCTGCCGGGGCTCGGCTGCCCGATCCTGGATCCCTCGGTGCTGGGGGTCGAGGGAGGCGCGGAGACCGCCCGCCTCCCCCTGCCGACCTTGGGCACCGGGGACCGGGCCTACGTCATCTTCACCTCGGGCTCGACGGGCACCCCCAAGGGCGTGCCCATCACCCACCGCTCTGCCTGCACCCTCGTGCGCGCCGAGGCGCAGCTGTTTGGCGTCGGCCCCGAGGACCGGGTCTTCCAGGGGTTCTCCCTGGCCTTCGACGCCTCCGTCGAGGAACTGTGGCTGGCCTGGGCCAGCGGGGCCTGCCTGGTGGTGGGGACCCGGGCCTTCATGCAGGCCGGCCCGGAGCTGGGCCGCCGCCTGGAGGAGGCGGGGGTCACGGTGTTCTCCACGGTGCCCACCCTGCTGGGCCTCGTGGAGGACGCGGTCCCCTCCCTGCGCCTGCTCATCCTGGGCGGCGAGGCCTGTCCTGCGGACCTGGTGACCCGGTGGGCACGCCCGGGACTCCGCCTGGTGAACACCTACGGCCCCACCGAGGCGACGGTGATCGCCACCTGGACCGACCTGCATCCGGGCCGCCCCGTGACCATCGGCCGGGCAGTGCCCAATGCCCGCGTGTATGTGCTGGACGAGCAGGGGCGGCTCTGCCCCCCCGGCGCAGCCGGCGAGCTCCACCTGTCCGGTGTGGGCCTCTCGGCCGGCTACCTGGGCCGGCCCGAACTCACCGCCGAGCGCTTCCTTCCAAACCCCTATGCGGACGGCCCCACCACCGACCGGCTCTACCGCACAGGGGACCTGGCGCGCTTCAACGATGAGGGGGATCTGGAGTTCCTTGGTCGCCTCGATGCGCAGGTGAAGCTGCGGGGCTTCCGCATCGAGCTGGAGGAGATCGAGGCGGCCCTGCGCCAGGATTCCTCGGTGCTGGCGGCGGCGGTGACCCTGCTCAAGGAGGACACCCTGGAGCGGCTGGTGGCCTACGTGGTCCCCCGGCCCGGTCAGGGAGTGGACGAGGCCGCGCTGCTCCGTGGTCTCCGCGAGCGGCTGCCCTCCTACATGGTGCCCGCCTGCATCGAACGCCTGGACGCCCTGCCCACCCTGGCGAGCGGCAAGGTGGATCGCCCGCGCCTCCCGGCACCAGCCGAGCGGACTGCGCCGTGTGCACCCGACGAGACCCGGTCCCCCCGGGAAGCACGGCTCACGGACTGCTGGACCCGCCTCTTCCTTGGGCGCCGGCCAGGTCTGGACGAGGACTTCTTCCGGGAGCTGGGCGGGCACTCGCTGGTCGCAGCGGCCATGGTCTCGGATCTGCGCCGGGAGGCGGCCTTCACCGGGCTCGCCATGCCCGACGTCTACGCCTTCCCCACCCTGCGGGCCCTGGCGGCGGAGTTCGACACCCGGGCGGAGAGGAGCGTTCCAACGCCCGCGGCAGCTGGCCGGGCGCAGGCGGAGGCCTCCCCCTGGGCGCACCGCCTCTGCACCGCGGCCCAGGTGCTCGCCCTCTACCCGCTGCTGGGGTTCTATGCCCTGCAGTGGATGAGTCCCTACCTGGTCTACAGCTGGTCCCAGGACCAGGATCTGCCCCGGTTCACGGGCATCGCGGCAGCCCTGCTCTCGCTGGGGCTGGTCTATCCGGCCATGTATCTGGTCTCCATCGCCGCGAAGTGGCTCCTCCTGGGCCGGATCCGGCCGGGCCGACACCGGCTCTGGGGCTTCTACTACTGGCGCTGGTGGCTGGCCCACCGGATCATCGCCGCCACCCCTCTCGACTACCTGGTCGAGTCCCCGCTGCTGGTGTGGTATTTCCGGCTGCTGGGGGCGCGCATCGGGAAGGACGTCCACCTGGGCACCACCTCCCTGGCGGCCTTCGACCTGATCCGGATCGGCGACGGGGCCAGCATCGGCCAGGACGCCCGGCTCAGCGGCTACACCCTCGAGGCTGGTTATTTGGAGATTGGCTCCGTCGGCGTCGGCGCCCATGCCTATGTGGGCAACCGCTCCATCCTGGCCCCGGGCTCGGAGCTGGAAGCGGGCGCCCAGCTCGACGACCTCGGCCTGCTGCCAGCGGGCGGGCGGATTCCTGCGGGCCAGCGCTGGGTGGGGTCCCCCGCCCGGCCGCTCCCCCTTGAGGCCACGGGCTCGGACCGCGGAGAGAGGCTGCTGCCGCCCTTGTCGCGGAGCCGGCGCTTTCTCTCCACCCTCGCCAAGGCCACAGGGGCCTTCCTGGTGCCCATCGCCTTCCTGGCCGCGATCTTCCCGGGGCTGATCCTCATCAACGAATTCTACGCGAACTCCAACGGCTACTTCGCCTACCTGGTGGTGGCGCCCCTGGTGGCCCTCTCCTTCGTGGTGCTGCTGGCGCTGGAGATCGCCGCCGCGAAGTGGCTGCTGGTGGGCCGGGTGGAGCCCGGCACCTACGACCTGCACAGCAGCTTCATCCTGCGGAAGTGGTTCGTGGACCGGCTCATGGCCATGGCACTCGACCTGCTGGCGCCCCTCTACGCCACGCTCTACCTGCCCCCCTGGTTCCGCCTCTTGGGGGCGCGGCTGGGCCCCTGGGCCGAGGTCTCCACCGCGGGCTCTGGCAATCCCGACCTGCTCGACATCGGCGAGGAGAGCTTCATCGCGGACTGCGTGTCCTTTGGTCCCGCCCGGGTGGACCTCGGGCGGGTCACCCTCGCCCGCACCACCGTGGGCCGCCGGGCCTTCGTGGGCAACAGCGCCCTGGTGCCCGCGGGCACGGTCCTGGGCGACAGCGTCCTGGTCGGGGTCCTCTCGGTGCCCCCCACGGCCCCCGAGGATGCCGCACGGGTGGACAGCTCCTGGCTGGGCTCGCCGGCGATCTTCCTGCCTCGCCGCCAGGCCAGCGGCCACTTCGGGGAGGAGGCCACCTTCCGGCCCCGGAAGCGCATGATCCTCCTCCGGGCCTTCATTGAGCAGTTCCGGGTACTCGCCCCCGCCACCGGTTTTGTGGTGCTGACCAGCCTGCTCCTCACCAGCCTGACGGAGATCGAGGAGGCCACGTCGCTCCTGGTCGCGGTGCTGGCTCTGCCGCTCCTCTACCTGGCCGCGGGCCTCGCCGCATGCCTCTTCGTGGTGGGGGCCAAGTGGGTGGTCATGGGCCGCTACCAGCCCGGGGAGAAGCCCCTGTGGTGCAGCTTTGTCTGGCGCACGGAGCTCATCAGCAGCCTGCATGAGAACCTCGCCGACAGCTGGCTCCTGCAGCTGCTGCACGGCACGGCCCTGATCCCGCTCTACTTCCGCCTGCTGGGCGCGCGGATCGGCAAGCGGGTCTGCATGGAGAGCACCTGGCTGACGGAATACGACCTGGTGTCCCTGGGCGATGAGGTCTGCCTGGGTGCGGATGCCACGGTGCAGACCCACCTCTTCGAGGACCGGGTGATGAAGATGGATCGTATCGACCTCGGCGTCGGCTGCTCCGTGGGCACGGACTCGGTGGTGCTCTACGGATCGCGGATGGAGCCAGAGGCGGTCCTCGGTGACCTCTCCCTGCTTATGAAGGGCGAGACGCTACCCGCGGGCACCCGCTGGGAGGGCTCGCCCGCCCGGCCCGCCGGGGTTCCACTCCTGCCCACCACCGGGTCGGCAGCGCCCGGGGCCTCGGGCCCGGGCATGGTCCAGATCTTCCTGCAGGCGGAGCCCCTGCCCGGGGCCGAGGCCAGCCTGCGGAACCCCGACCTGGTCCTGTTGGCCGCCGACACCCAGGGCCGTCCCCGCGCCCAGGACGCCCAGGGGCAGAGCCTCTCCTTGAGCCGGGCCCACGCGCCTGGAGCCTCGGTCCTGGCTCTGGCCGAAGCCGGCAGGGTGGGCGTGGACCTGGAGCCGCTGGCGCCTTCCGAGCACCTGGACCGGGCCGCTGAGCTGTTCCTGCCGACCGAGCAGGCCTGGTTGGCGAGCCAGCCGGAAGCCAGCCGCTGGCAGGCCCGTCTGCGGCTCTGGACCGCCAAGGAGGCGGTGCTCAAGGCCCTCGGTCAGGGCTTCGCCTTCGGCCTGGATCAGGTTGAGCTCGCCCCTCGCCAAGGTTTTGGGCTGCAGCTGTGCCGCCTCTGTGGCAGCGAGCGACTGGCCCAGGGCTGGCACCTCGAGTTCCACGAGCGCAGCCTGGGCGGCCGGACCTACCTTGTGGCCGTGGCCCAGCAGACGGGCGGCTGAGACAGGGGTCTTTCACCTTCATGCCTGCTCTCAAAAAAATGTTGGGACGGGGATAAAAGAGATGAAGGGCCTGAAAGAATAAAGCAAGTGTGGGACCGTGTTCCCAGCCCGCCTTGCTCCACGCCCCTCCGCTTTCTCGTCCTTTTCCCGCGAGTGTGGTTTCCTTTTCTGGCCGGAAGCCCCATCTTTCCCTGGGAGGTCCCGCCATGAACCACGACATGACCACCACGGCATTCACGCTGGATGGCTACCGCATCGTCAAGACGAAGGGGGTCGTGCGCGGGGTTACCGTCCGTTCGCGGTCGGTGGTTGGGACCATCGGGGCCTCACTGCAGACCCTCTTTGGCGGCAACATCTCGCTGTTCACGGAGCTCTGCGAGCGGACGCGGGAGGAGGCCTTCCAGCTCATGCTGGAGCATGCCATGCAGCATGGGGCGAACGCGGTTGTCGGGGTGCGCTACGACGCGACCAACGTCATGGGCGGTGTGACCGAAGTTCTCTGCTACGGCACGGCGGTGGTGGTGGAGCCGGCCTAGCTCTTTTCCCGATTTGCCTTCAAGAGCAAGGATCACCACCAAGACACCAAGGGCACCAAGAAAAGCATGGCCCCTCAGGCGGGGCCGCCTTGCGCGCAACCATTGGGGGCTGCCACTCGTTCAGCACGGGTAGGATCCCGGGGGCGCCGGGGCTGCGCTTCTTGGGACGCGACCTCGGCGCCCCCGGAATCACTTCCGGCCACGCCGGAAGCCGCCTTCGGCGGACCCGTGCGGGATGCGACGGCGCCGCTTGGTGTCCTTGGTGCCTTGGTGGTGGCTTTTTCATCCCAACTCAGGCGACAAGCCGCACGTCAGGAGATTTTCTCGGTATCGCCTTCGGTGATGCACGAGGCGAATCGGATTCTAGTGGTGAAGACTTGCTGTCTTCCTTCCATCGCGGATGAAAATCGGGTGCTACTCCACTTTCACGGCGAAGGGCTTGAGGCCGGCTTTCTTCAGCTTGTCGGTGGCCTTGTCGATGGTGGCGCGGTCACTTGGCTCGCTGAGGCGAACCTTGAGCTGCTTGCCGTCCTTGACGGTGGTCGTGGCAAAGCCCGCGGCCTTGGCCTTGGCGGTGATGCGCTTGGCCTCCGCGGCGTCGCTGGTGGCCACCAGCTGCAGGGTCCAGGTCTCGGGGGCCGGGACAGGCTCGGCTGGCTTGGCCTCAGCCTTGGGCTCTTCCTTGGGCGCGACGGCGTCCACCTTGGCGGCAGGCACCAGCTTGTCGGGGCCATCTCCCTCGAAGATCTTGAGCTGGTCCACCAGGGGCTCCGGCAGCTCCTTCATCTCCTCGTCCACACTCTTCTGGACGGGGCGGCGCAGGGCGGCGCTCTGCTTGCCCACCTGCACGCCCAGCACAAAGGCCAGGGTCACCAGACCCACGCCCAGGCCGGCCACCCACAGGATGGACTGGCTGCCGATGCTGATCTGGTCGCGCTCTTTCATGTCCGTTCCAGCCTAACGCCATCGAGCAGCGCCGCGAACTGGGCACCGGCGCTGGCGGGGGCCGTGACCAGGGTCCGGGCCGCGGGCTCCAGCAGGGCGGCGGCCAGGAGCTGGCCGCCGGAGCCGGCGAACTCGCCCCAGAGCATCTTGGGATGGACCGCGGCGGGCCACTGCGGATGGGTTGCGGCCAGGGCCAGCTCCAGGGCATCCAGCTGCCCCAGGCCGCTGCCGCCGCCGATGCGCCGGTCCAGGGGGGCGTCACCCAGGGCGGTCGCGGCGGCGGCCAGGGCCTCAGTGCGGGCCGTGCGGGCGTGGCCCAGGGACGACCGGCAGGCCAGTCCGGCCAGGGTGGCCCGGGGCTGAGCGCCGCGGGACTCGGCGGAGGCGCGGCGCTCCAGTACGAAGGCCTGGGCACCCTCGCCCGGCAGGAAGCCGCGGCCCGAGCCCACTTCCGGCAGCCCGTGGCGGGCCAGCAGCCGGGTGCCGTGGCAGACGTCCAGCAGCAGGGGGAAGAGGCCATCCACGCCGAGCACCAGGGCCGCATCCGCGAGGTCGGCGCGGAGCCAGCGGGCGGCTTGGTCCAGGGCCGCGAAGGTGGCGTTCTCGCGGTCCACGAAGGTGGCGCTGGGGCCCTTGAGGCCGAGGGCCAAGGCCAGGTGGCCGCTGGCGGCGTTGGCCACGGTATTGGGGAAGACCATGGGCGAGGCGCCCTCGGGGCCGCGCTGGAGGTAGGGCCGCATGAAGGCCTCGCTGGCCTCGCTGCCGCCGGTCATGCTGCCGACGCTCACGGCGCACCGCTCGCCCAGGGCCCTTGGGTCCAGGCCCGCGTCCTGGAAGGCCTGGTGCGCGGCGACCCAGGCGAAGCGGGAGGGCCGATCCAGGCGCCGCAGCTGCATGGGGGGGATGATGCCCGCGGGCTGGAAGCCGGTGCAGGCGGCGCCCCGACCCGCGCCGAGGGCCGCGGGCAGCTCCGCGAAGCAGGGCAGGCCGGCGGCGAGGCTGGCGCGGGCCGCCGCGGCCCCGTCACCACAGGGCAGTACCAGGCCGAGGCCCGTGAGGACGAGGTCGCTCCCGGGGTGGCTCATCGGCCCTCCCAGCGGCCCAGGGCCAGGCTCAGGTTGTTTCCTCCAAACGCAAACGCGTTGACCAGCGCAGCGCGGACGAGGCGAGGTCTTGCCACCAGCGCCGTGCAGTCCAGGTCGCAGAGGGGATCCGGATCCTCCAGCCGAAGGGTGGGGCTCACCACCTGATCCCGGAGGGCGAGGATGGCGCTGGCGGCCCCGAAGGCGCCGGCCGAGCCGAGGGTGTGGCCGAACTGGCTCTTGGTGCTGGTGACGGACACCTGGTCCGCAGCGGGTCCCAGGGCCCGGCGGATGGCCAGGCACTCGGCCCCGTCGTTGGCCGGGGTGGCGGTGCCGTGGGCGGAGACCAGGTCGACGTCGGCGGGAGCCAGCCCCCCAGAGCGCAGGGCCTGGGTCATGGCCCGGGCGGCGCCCTCGCCCTCGGGGTGGGGGGCCGTGGGG
>Ga0194052_1000439_pt1 | contig 26961 bp, 27 predicted proteins | sample SepL226m_MetaG_FD_160117 | JGI IMG/M metagenome (GOLD analysis project Ga0194052, IMG submission 160117) | Anoxic zone freshwater microbial communities from boreal shield lake in IISD Experimental Lakes Area, Ontario, Canada - Sep2016-L227-6m | ecosystem: Environmental > Aquatic > Freshwater >...
CTACTCGTGTAACTGTGATTAAAGATGTCATGTTGGAGTTACGCTGAATAAAATCTCCAGCTGCGGCTTTCAATGCGTCTCCAATTTTTTGGTCTTTAATCTTCATATGATATTATCTTATTTTTGAACAATAATAAAGGTTTCCAGTAAATCACCGGGTGCTATATCAGTTTTTGAATCTACACAAAGTCCACATTCTTTACCTTCTTCAACTTCGCCAACTTTCTGCTTTGAATGTTGAAGCTCGGTAACAACACCACGTCCAACTTCTTCATCTCTACGCATTATTTTAACGGTTTCCTTTACATGTAATGATCCTTTGGTAACTTTACCTCCAATAACTTGTTTATCTTTCATCTTGCTGAAAAACTTAAGCACTTTCAGTTGTCCTTTCATTTCTTCAACGTCGAATTTTGGCGTTCTTTTTATGAAAACTTCTTTCAAGTAGTCACCAAGCTCGTAAATGATTGAAAATATTTTTGTTTCCACACCTTCGCGATCTATCAAGGCCTGAGCTTGTGAATCTATTTTCACATTAAAACCAATAACAACATTGTCAAATTTTCCCATTCCACTTCGAATGTCATTTTCATTTATATCGCCAACACTCTTGTGTATTATTCTCGCTCGTACATTTTCAGTTTCTAATTTTTTAATTTCATGTGATATTGCATCGAGTGTTCCAGAAGCATCAGCTTTAATTATTATAGGTATGTATACCGCACCTACTGTTTCAGGTGTAATAACGTTTTTGTTACCTTTTTCTTTTAGAGAATAATCTCTAACCAAAACCTCTGCTTCTTTCTTTGAATCGCATATTGTAAAATGCGCCCCAACTTTTGGAAGTTCAGTCCACCCAACAATTTTCACTGGACTGGAGAAAGTGGCTTCATTGATTTTTTCTCCTTTAAAATTTTCTATAACTCGAACAGGGGAATATGAGTGTTCTGATATTGCATATGAACCCACTTTTAATGTGCCGTTTTTTATAATAAGTGTAGCTGTAATGCCTTTGGTTTTATGTAGATATGCCTCAAGAACCACTCCTTCTGCTTTAGCATCTGAGTCAGCTTTAAGATCTTCTAGTTGAGATGTGAGAATGACCATATCCAAAAGATCTCCCACGCCTTGGCCTGTTTTTGCAGATATGGGAACTACTGGAGTTTTACCTCCCCATTCCTCAATATATATTTCATTTTCTGCAAGTGTTTGTTTTGTGCGTTCTATGTTTGCATTTGGTTTGTCGATTTTGTTGATGGCTACAATATATGGAACGTTTGCAGCTTGGATACTTTTGAGCGCATCGAGAGTTTGAGGTTTTACACCGTCTTCTGCAGACACAACAAGGATTGCAACATCGGCAACTTTTGCCCCTCGAGAACGGAGTTCAGCGAAGGCTTCATGTCCTGGAGTATCAATGAATGTTATTTTAGATACATTTCCTTCGGAATCAGTATGGTCGGCCTCATATGCAGCTGTGTGTTGAGTAATACCTCCTGCTTCCGTGTCCACAACGTTACTTTTTCGGATATAGTCAAGAAGAGTGGACTTTCCATGGTCAATATGGCCCATAACTACCACAACTGGTGGTCGGGAAATAAGATTCTTTTGTGGAGTGGTATTAGTCATAATAAGATAGCCTTCAACTGAGTAGTCCTTAAACTACCACGTTTTTTGGATTTTACCAACTATATAGCTAATTAGTGAGTTTTTTCAACGATTTCTTTGGCTTTAGTTAGAACTTCTCTTTCTTCTTCTGTGAGTTCGTATTCGGACTTATGAGATTTTAGTGGTTTTGAAAAGACACTTATATGGTCTCGTGAATACAGGCTAGATATAACGACACCGTTACCGTTTTCATCGAGGAGGGCTGTTGCAAAACTTTGATTACCTCCAGAACCGTTGCCTTTGAATGGATTGTATCTAACTGTTTCCACAGCCTGAACACTTCGACGAAGTCGCTTTTCAACATGAGTTAGATAACCTTTCATTTCATTCTGAAAACCGTGCAGCCCTTCAATGTCTTTTCTCATGGAGTTGAACGCTTCTTCCAATGACGCACCGCTCTGTCCTCTCATAAGTCTTTTGATTCTAGTTTCGAGACGAATAATAACTGTGAGTAAAATAACACTCAATATTCCGAGTGAATAGATGATCACATGTGTGATATCAAGATTTATATTCATGAAAACATATTATACATAAATTTTCAGGATGATACCAGATAAAAGGCGCGCATTGTGGTATAATGATCCACCTATGAGACGAATCTACCTTGATTATGCTTCAACCACACCTGTTGACCCACGAGTTTTGCGAGAAATGAAGCCGTATTTTACGGATCAGTTTTATAATCCATCCGCTTTGTATAAAGAGGGGGTTGAAGTAAAAAAAATAATTGAGAGCGCCCGAAATTCTATTGCAAAAATATTAAACGGACAGCCTCGAGATATTATTTTCACCGGCAGCGGTACCGAATCTGTAAACTTAGCTATTACTGGTTTAGTATATGCATATAGAAGAGAAAATCCTGGAAAAACACCACACATAATTACATCAGTCATTGAACATTCTGCTGTGCTTGAAGTTTGTAGAATGCTTGAAATGGAAGCATATGCAAAAGTAACTTATTTGCCAGTCCATGAAGACGGCTGTGTAAAACCGTCAGATGTAGAAAATGCACTTACAGAAAATACTGTCCTTGTAAGTATTATGTATGCTAATAATGAAATAGGTTCAGTACAGCTTGTTAAGGAAATTGCACGCAGAGTAAAGCTTTGGAAGCTTGATAAAAAAAGAGAATTAAATAATTATCCTTTCGTTCATACAGATGCTAGTCAGGCTGTAAATTACTGCAGTATAGATCGTGAAAAATTAGGATTAGATATGGTAACTATTGATGGACAAAAAATCTATGGTCCAAAAGGTGTGGGTATTTTGTACGCAAAAAGTTACATTCCTTTAGTTGGTATTATGTTAGGTGGTGGCCAAGAAAAAGGCCTTAGACCTGGAACTGAAAACGTGCCAGCAATAGTTGGAATAGCAAAAGCACTTGATATTGCAATTAAGGTGCAAGAAAAAGAATCTGCAAGACTTAAGATATTGAGAGACAGTTTCTTCTTTGAATTACTAAAGGTTTTGCCCGAGGCAATCATAAATGGGGGAATAGAAAATAGACTTCCAAACAATATTAATTTTTGTGTACCGGGTGTAGATGCGGAATTTTTGGTGTTGGAATTAGATGCGCAAGGGATTGCTTGCGCGTTTGTTTCTGCTTGTGAAAATCTTAATGATATATCGGAGTCATATGTTATAGGGGCTCTTCCTCAGGCTAAAGAATGTGCCAGGTCTTCAATCCGTTTGTCGCTTGGCCGCGAGACATCCTATTCAGACCTTAAAAGAGTTTTGAAAATATTACCTGCTTTATGTAAACTTGCCCGTTTTTAAGTATTTATGAGGTTGTGATACAATTGTCCTCATGGATAATCTCAATAAGCACCAAATTATTTTATTGGCACTTCTAGTTGCATTTGTTGTATCGATTGCAACTGGAATTACTGTTGTGTCGCTCATGGATCAGTCTCCTCAGCCTGTCATTCAAACAATCAATCGTGTTATTGAAAAAACTATTGAGAAAGTTACTCCATCCTCAAATACTTCAAACGGCGATAGTGTAAAAGAAAAAACAACTGTCGTAGTAAAGGAAGAAGATTTGACAATAAGTGCAATAGATAAAAATGTAAAAAGTTTTGTTCACATTTTTGGCCCCACAGCTGGTATTGATACGTTTCTTGGTGATGGTGTTATTGTTTCAGATAAAGGGTATATAGTTGCTGAAAAGACATCGATAACACAGACAAACAGTTATGTTGCAGAGCTTTCAGATGGAACAAAAGTTCCTCTTGAAATTGTAAAAAATGATGATGTTCTAGGTATAATTTTGCTCCAAGCAAAACCATCGCAAGATCAAAAAATCTCATTTACTTCAGTGAACTTTGGTGATTCAGCGGGAGTAAAACTTGGTCAATCGATAATATCCTTGAGTGGTAGTACAAAAAATACGGTAAATATCGGAAACATTGTATCTATTGATACAAAAGACAATAAGAACATCTCAATTACAACAAATTCTGATATAATTAATTCATTACCCGGAGGGATATTATTTAATCTTTCCGGTGAGGTTATAGGTTTCCATGCAGGTCCTGAAAAAACCATATTTATAGCCTCGAATATCCTAAAAGAAGCTTTCTCGGCTCTTATGCCAAAATAGGTTTACTTTTTGCATTATTAAGTTAATTGAGTAGTATAAAGGTATGCCTCCATTTCAACACTTCACAACAAAAGCACGCGAAGCAATTCGACGCGCACATGAGATTGCTATCGAGCGAGGGCAGAATCATGTTAATCCAATCCATTTGCTCACAGCTCTCATTGTTCAAGAGGAGAGTATGGTTATTTCTGTGCTTGACCGGCTTGATGTTGATACTATTCTCCTAACAGACTCTGCCCTTGAGGCAATTGAGGCTCCGGAAGGTTCTCAGACTCTCGCTCCGTCATATCAGGTCTACCTAACTCCAGAGCTAGCACAAATAATCGAACTTTCTTCAAAAATTGCAACTGGAATGAAAGATGAATTTGTTTCGACTGAGCATTTGTTTTTATCAATACTCGATGTGCCAAGTATTGCAAAAGATATTCTTGCAAAATTTAAGTTGGACAAAGACCTTGTTCTTAAGGTGGTGAACGAACTAAAACAATCAAAAGTGACTGATGGGTCTGCTGTTAAGAAAAATAAAGCACTTATTAAATTCACTCGTTCTCTTACACAGCTCGCTAAAGAAAATAAACTCGATCCTGTAATCGGTCGTGATAATGAAATCACTCGCATTATTCAAATTCTATCTCGTCGCACAAAAAACAATCCTATTTTAATTGGTGAAGCCGGCGTCGGAAAAACTGCCATCATTGAAGGTCTTGCAAGCCGAATGGCGACAGGTGATGTGCCAGAATCACTTCGTGGAAAAGAACTTGTTTCTCTAGATCTTGGCGCTCTTGTGGCTGGAACAAAATACCGTGGAGAATTTGAGGAGCGACTTAAAAATATTTTGAAAGAAATTGAGCGTTCACAGCATAATGTTATTCTCTTCATCGATGAAATTCATACTATTGTTGGTGCAGGTGCAGCTGAAGGTTCTTTGGATGCGTCTAATATGCTTAAGCCGGCACTTGCTCGAGGTGAACTTAGAGCTATTGGTGCTACGACTTTTAAAGAATACCAAAAACATATTGAGAAAGACCCAGCTCTTACTCGTCGTTTCCAGCCGGTATATGTGAGCGAGCCAGGAACTGAAGATGCTATCGCTATTTTGCGAGGGTTAAAAGAAAAATATGAGCTGTATCATGGTGTGAGAATTACAGATGATGCAATTCTTGCTGCTGTAAATTTGAGTTCAAGATATATCACTGATAGATTTTTACCGGACAAAGCTGTTGACCTAATTGATGAAGCCGCGTCTTCTCTAAAAATATATTTAGAGAGCATGCCTCCTGTTCTTGAGGAAACACATCGTAAGGTGATGCGTCTAGAAATAGAACGTGAAGCTCTAAAAAATGAACCTAAGCCTTCAGTTGATACAAAGACTCGCATAAAAGTCATAGAAAAAGAAATTGCTGATCTTAATGAAAAAACTGGAGAACTTGAACTTCGTTGGAAAAATGAAAAAAATATACTTTCCTCGATTAAGACATTAAAGAAGGATATTGATTCTATGAAAATTGAGGCTGAACAAGCAGAAGCAAGAGCTGATTTATCAAAAGCTGCCGAAATTCGTTATGGAAGTTTGCCAAGCGCCGAAAAAGATCTTGAGCAAAAGTTAAAAAAACTTAAAAAGCTTCAAACATCTAGACGTGTTTTAAATGAAGAAATTAGAGAAAGTGATATTGCTGATGTTGTGTCTAGGTGGACAGGTATTCCAGTTGCAAGAATGCTTGAAGAGGAGATGGGTAAACTTTCTCGAATGGAGGAGGAATTAAAGTCTCGAGTTGTTGGGCAAGATGACGCTGTGAAAAAAATCGCGGATACCGTAAAGCGTTCACGTGCCGGTATTGCAGACCCAAATAGACCTCTAGGTTCATTTATCTTTCTTGGCCCTACGGGCGTGGGAAAAACAGAGCTTACAAAAGCACTTGCAGATTTTTTGTTCAATGATCCAAAAGCACTTATCCGTCTTGATATGTCTGAGTTTATGGAAAAACATTCCGTTTCTAAAATATTAGGTGCGCCTCCAGGTTATGTTGGACATGAAGAAGGTGGAACATTTACAGAGATGATTCGGCATCGTCCATATTCTGTAATTTTATTCGATGAAATTGAGAAAGCACACCCTGAAGTTTTCAATGTTCTTCTCCAGGTGCTTGATGACGGTCGGCTTACAGACTCAAAAGGTAGAGTAATAAACTTCAAAAACACCATCATTGTAATGACATCAAATATTGGCGCTCAATACATTGATAAGATGGAACAGATTGGATTTAATATGGCAGATGGGGGAGTTGCAAAAAATTATATTCAAGCAAAAGAAAAAGTTACTATTAGTCTTAAAGATCATTTCCGACCAGAATTTCTAAACCGTGTCGATGACATCATCATCTTTGATATCTTGAGCGAAGAGGCTATTAAGAGAATTGTAAGCATTCAAGTTGGAATTGTTCGTGATCGTTTGAATGCCAAAAATATTGAATTACAAGTATCTCAAGATGTGCTGAATTATTTAGCGAAAGAAGGATATAGTCCACACTACGGTGCGCGTCCTCTTAAGCGTTTGATTCAAAATGTAATACTTACTCCTGTTGCAGGAAAGATGATTGAAGAAGGTCTTTCAGAGGGTGGTACAGTATCGGTTTCTATGAAAGACGGAGAATTTGTATTTAATGTGAGGAAGGGGAAGAAGCAGAGTGCGTTGGGGAGGGCGATAAAGGCTGCAGAGGAGGTGAAGTAAAAGAAAAAACCAGCTGAGAGGCTGGTTTTTTCGGTGGTAACTTAAGAATTTTACTTACCTTTTTTGTTTGAAAGAATTATTCCTATTAGGAAAGTAATAATCATTATATAGCCAATAATCAATAAAATAATAGATTCAGTCTGTTCGGATTTTGTATATTTTGAAATTATTTTTTCAATAAAAGGAAATAAAAAACTAACAATAATTGCTCCAGTGTACCATTTGCCCAAAGAAGTTTTTTTATTATCAAATTGACCATATTTGACAGTGGCAACATCATTTAACATTTCATTTTCTTCTCTAAGAACCTCTCGAGATTTGTTCATGCTTGATTTGTAGAATATATATAAAAGTGTTGAAAAAAGCACGCTTAATATTGCAAGTAGACCAGTAATTTGCCATATTGCTAAGTTGGTTTTTATATTCAAAACAAAACCAACAAAGACAATAAAGAGCCCAAAAATTGATACTATAATTGCTAGGAATGTTTTAATTGGAATTTCAGAATTGTTCATATTTATTTTTTAGTATTATAACACTATATTAACCTACACCTATAAACACTATATTAAAATTACAGACGGGATAGTGAAGCCTGGAAGATCACTACCTCCGCTGGGTGTTCAGAACTTTTTGTTTGGTGTATAATATTTTCATTATTATATCTTTAGCAAAATAATGAAAAAACTTTTTATTGGTCTTCTTGTAGTCGGTGCGCTTACGTTTTCTCCTGTTTCTATACACGCTATGACAGTGCAAGAGCAAATAGCTTCACTTCAAGCTCAGCTCAATGCGCTTATTCAAATATTAAATCAGTTACTTGCGCAAAAAGGTTCGACTACAGCCCCGATTGTTTCTCAGCCAACAAATCCGACACAAAATAATTCATCCGCCCTTTTTACAAGAAACCTAACAATTGGAGATAAAGGAACTGATGTTGGTGCACTGAAAAATTTTCTAATTAGTAAAGGTTACTTAGCAGAAAAAGATGCTGCCATTTCAATATCTTTCGACCAAACTACACAAACAGCTTTAGCGAAATTTGAAATTAATAATGGAATCTCACCAACCGATGGATATTTTGGACCCATGGTTAGAGCACAAGTAAATGCTATTATTTTATCTGGTCAAACCAGTACAATAGTGAGTCAAGGCGCGACTGTTTCTACACCAGTTATTATTCCCACAACAACCCAAACTTCACAAACTATCACAACTAGCCCAACGGTAAGTCAGGGTACAAATTTTGAGATAACTAATATGGAATCATCAGCAACTGGTGTAACACCTGTTGTCGGTAAATCATATTCCGGTGTGATTGGTATATATAGTACTTCGCTTAATTCTTTTGTTGCGGGTAAAAAAACTCTCTCGTTTAACATACAAGGATTGCCATCTGGATTAGTAGCTGATAAATATTTTTACGAAGTTGGAAGTAGTAACTATGGTTACGTAAATTTCAAGGGAACCCCAACTGCCTCAGGAAACTATGCTGTAACCGCAACATTTACTGGAAATGATTTCAATGTAAGCAAAACCTTCTATTTGAATGTAGGCCAGCCAACTTCTTCAAACTCAAACACTACTACAAACACAACAATACAACGTTCTATTGTTATCAATTCCATAAATCCAAATCCTGCGACTACAGCAAACACAGTAACTATTTTCGGAAGTGGCTTTTCATCTAGTGATACTGTTGAATTTGATTTGAACGGTAGAGCTGTGGCAGGAATCTATGGACCAAGCCTACAGTCCGTAACATCAAATCAAATTGTTTTCACATTGGATTCTACACTTATATCATCAAGTCTACAGCAAGGAGTTACATATCAAGTTAAAGTTACTCCTGCTTATGGCAGTAACACTGGTAGTAACTCAGTTAGTTTTCAAGTTGGACAACAACAAACAACAATACCAACAACAACCCCTGTAACAGTAACTATCCCATCTACAACTCCTACCACAACGACTTACAGTGAGACTTATCCTGCAATAGCTAAAATTGACGGACCTGTCTCTGCAGGAGGAACGACAAATGCACAAGTTGGTACACCAGTAAGTATAATTGGCCAGTTTGGTACCGGTGCAAATCATGGTGGTGCACAAACAACGACTTGGAATTTTGGGGATGGTGCAACCAAGACCGATAACTACACATCAAATACGGCGACTGGTGGTGTATCAGGTGTTCATACCTATACTGCTTCTGGAACATATACAGTTACATTAACTTTCACAACTACAAACGGAACAGTTGTTACATCCGATCCAATATACGTAAAGGTTAATTAAAAAAACCATACGCTAGTATCACAAACCGACCCTCTCTAAAAAAATACTGAAAGACGCACGACCTTCGGGTACGGCGTTTTTCTTTATGTGAACATTGTGAACTTCCTAAGAGTTTCCATTATTGATATACTTTAGAGAAGAGCTTTAACAAACAAATACTTCTTCGAATAATTAAAAAGATATGTTCAAACACTTACTGGACTTTTCATATAAAAGGGACTGGAAACAGGCAATTATTTTTTTTGTTGTCTTATTCCTTATAGGAATTATCTTACCTGTTGTAGTAAGCATTATTGATAGCATACTATTCCCTTTAAGCGCATCTTTTGATCGAGGAGTTCAAATAGGATTTTATGGTGCAGTGATATTTAATTTAATAATTGCTTGTTTACTAATAAAAGGGAAAAGGTTTTATAAAAATATTTATTACTTACTTTTAACAATCCTATGCCCTTTCTTAGGACTATTAGGTTTGGGAATTACAGCTGAAGCAATATTGGCTTTTTTGACGACTAAGAAGATTGTTCAGCAAGACATACCGACGGTTCCCGTAAACTAGCTTGTACACGATTTTTCTAAAGCCACGCGGTGGGGTTACGGTGTTTCCTTAATACATTGAATAGCAAAAGTCAGAACTGATTTTACACCCAAATAAAAGGATGTGGGGCAGGAGTTTTGGTCATTACATGGCCTGTACACCTTTCGTACCGTACTCGCTTTGCTCCGTGCGGTATACTCAAGGTTTTCAAATCCTGCAAATGATGGCAGGAGTTTTGGTCACAAGTCAGATTTTTGTCGTCACAAAAATCTGCTCGCGACCCCGCCTCGTAATTTTCTCTACTGAGAAAATTATACTCCGGCTTTCAAATCCTATTGGCAGGAGTTTTGAATCTTACAGATTCGGTAGACCTTTCGTACCGTACTCGCTTTGCTCCGTGCTGTATACTCAAGGTTTTCAAATCCTGCCCGAAAGCTCCACTGGAGCTTTCTCTACGCACAAAAAGAAAGTCCTCAGCGATTCTGCTGAGGACTTTCTTTTTGTGCGTAGGGCAGGATTTGAACCTGCGTAGCCCGAAGGCGACAGATTTACAGTCTGTTGTAATTGACCACTCTACCACCTACGCATTTAACCAGGAACTGATACATAATAAGGCCAAACCGGCTTTTTGTCTATATCTTTTTTAAAGGTTGTTTTTCAAGTCTACTTATGATTTTTGCGAGATCTGTCTTTAGGTTTGTAAGCATAACATTATTAATTTTGTTATGGGAGCGTTGATCTTTAGTGTCTTCCTTAATAAGATCTATACTTTTTTTAATATCTAATAGAATATTTTCTTGCGCGGAAAGTGCAAAAAGTGCATCTTTTATTTCACTGATAGATAATTTCGTTATCTTAAATTGTTCGGAATTTTCTTTATCTAAGGTTCCTATTCTCTTAAATAAAAAGAAAGTCACAGTCAAGTTTAGAAGGAAAAGTATGGAAAATATAATATAAACTGTCATTATACAAATAATGTCACAAATTTGTAAAAAAACAACTTTTTAATTTTGGTGTTTGAAACTCTTTTTTAACATTTCAAACAAAATAGGGATAAATGATGTTAGAACAATTACAATGATGATTGGTAATAAATATTTATCAACATTTGGTACCGAAGCGCCCAATGAGTATCCAAGTAATGTAACGCCTCCTCCCCAAAGTAATCCACCAATAACATTATATGAAATAAATTTACTGTAGTGCATATCTCCAACACCTGCAAGAATTGGAACAAATGTTCTGACTATAGGTATAAATCTTCCAATGATAATAGCTTTTGAACCATGTGTTTCATAAAACTCGTGAGTACGTTCTATATGTGCTTTTTGAAAAAATCTAGAATTCTCTCTGTTGAAAATCTTTGGACCTATTTTTCTTCCAAACCAATATCCTACGTTATCTCCAAGTATGGCCGCAATAACTATTACAGTAGTGAGTGCGTATATGTTAAAGAGTTGTTGGGAAGCTAAAAGTCCTGCTGTAAATATTAAGCTGTCGCCGGGAAGAAAAAAACCAAAGAAGAGACCTGATTCTGAAAAGACAATAATAAACAAACCAATATACCCTACAGTTTTTATAAGCTCTGCAATATTTATGTGTAGAAAAGATATATCCATAGAGCTAGTATACCTTAGGTAGAGGAAAGACAAAATACACTATTTCATGAAATTAACATTAAGCCAAAAATTGCGATGCAGATATTTGGGTATAGAATTAAAAGTGAAGGTCTTTCAATTACTCATTTAATATTAAAGCCATGAACAGATTCCTACTCGCACTTGTTTTGGTTGTTGTTCTTATTATTTTGTTCGTCTATTCTTTTAATTCTCCGGTGAGTGTTCCGCAGATAGTTGTTCCTCAAACTCAAAATATCATAAATCAAGGAACTACCACATCTACAAGTTCGATTCAATCTTCCACAAGTACAAATCCTGTTTCTACAACATCAAGTCAGGTTTCCGTAAGTATTAGTAACTTTACATTTGTTCCAGCAAGTGAAGTTGTAAAAACCGGAACGGTTGTTGTTTGGACAAATAATGATTCCGTTGTTCACACTGTTAATGGGGGAAGTATATTTAGCAGTGCTGTATTGCAACCTGGGGATACTTTTTCTTTCACCTTCAATCAGCCAGGAACATTTAACTATACGTGCAGCATTCATCCTTCTATGAAAGGACGGATAATTGTTCAATAAGTTTGGTTACGATATGAAAACTAGAATAATCAGTGTTTTAGAAGCGTCAAAATTAAAGGATGAAGGCGCGGCACTTGTTTATATTTTACCTAAAGAATATTTTGATGCTGGTCATATTGAGGGTTCAATAAATATTAGTGTCTACGATGATGACTTTGCTTCAAAAATTAAAGAGGCTTTTAAAAATAAAGCTGATCATATTGTGTTGTATGGTAAAAACAAAAATTACACTGCTTCAGATTTGGCATATGAAAAAATGTACGATTTGGGGTATGAGAATGTATACAACTTTAGAGAAGGTTTTGAAGCTTGGAAAGAACAGGTGGGAGAATTTATAGAAGCATCGCGTCCTCCAGAAGAAACAGTTCCGATGGGTAATTATGATATTGATTTAGAAAAGAGTTTTATAGAATGGGTTGGTGGCAACTTTCTGATAGAACACTTTGGGAATATTGATATTGATGCGGGGGCAGTAACTGTGGGATTTGGTGATGTTGTAGCTGGGTGTCATTTTGTAATTAATATGCAATCCATACGAATTAACGACCTTTCGGGGTTCAATAGTCTAATCGACACTTTCCTTGTGTGGTATATAAAATCTAAATATTTTTTAGATGTGAGCAAACTCCAGACAGCTGAGATGAGATTTATAAAAATTGATCGTTCAGCAAATGCAAACATGCCTCAAACTTATGTGCATGCAGAGCTCACGCTCAAGGACATAACCAACCTTGTTGAATTTCCAGCCCACATCGTAACTATTGAGAGTGGCGCTGTGGTTATACAAGCAGAATTTGATATAGATATAGATTTGTGGAAAATAAGATATGGTTCGGATATGTTTTTTTCTCTACTTGGGCAATTGTTGGTATATAACGTGTTTACTATTAATATAAAAATCGTAACAAAAAAACCTTAATTGTGACTATTGTGTAATTCGAGATTTTTTTCAATATCCATCCAAAACATACGAATACACATAAATAAAAAACGGTAGCCAGCCATGGGTTAAAATGGGAGTACAGGAAGTTATATCTGTACATTAGTGGCCAATGAATAAGATAAATTTCATATGAATATAGTCCAAAAATTGAGAATAATCTAAATATATTTTTTTTGATTGTGAAAAGAGTAAATATACAAAGTGAGGTAAAAATGCTTATAAATTGTTCTTTATATACCACCTGTCCTACATATGAGTTTAAAGCACTATAAAATATGATAAAAATGAGAGTTGATATTAGTGCAAGATAAAAACCTTCAGTAATTTTAGTAGATAATAATTTGATTATTTTTTTTACTTGTTTTTTTGAGGTTAACCAATATAGGCACATTCCTATTGGAAAGGCTGCCATATGAACTGTATAGAGGTTGATAACCTGACTTGATAGCGGCAAGAGATTGCTTATAAGGAAAAAACTCGTGATAAATATTCCTAGTGCTGATAACCATGGGTATTTTTTATTAAAAACAATAGGAAACAAGAGGTAGTAAAATAATATTAAAGTAAAATACCATAGAGGAGAGTTTATATCTTTATACAGGTTTGCTTGAGGGAAAAAACCTAAGAAAGATTCTATTATCGTAGTTGGAGAGTATATTATTTTTTTTATAAAATCAAAAAATATATAAAAACATAACGTGTACCATAATGGTATATATAGCTTAGGTAGCTCATGAGAGTAAAAGTATTTTACTGGTTGTTTTTTGTTATTGCTTAGACTTGAACTTAATCCAAAACCCGATAATAATAAAAATAAATTTACTCCTACTCCGGCCATGATTGAAAGTGGGAAAAGAAACATTTTATCGTCTACTAAATAATATCCAATATGAGAAAATACAACTGCGAGAATTGCAAAACCTTTAAGTTCCTGTGTTACTTTCTGTGGAATAATATTGTCATCATTCTTTTCTTTTGGTCTTAAAGACAAGAATAAGAGGCAAGTTAATACAAAAATAAATATAAATGTTTCTGTGGCAGAGTTCGCTATGTGTATATTCATAAAATTATAATTTATCTAAGCTCCAGAGTCCTTCCGTTTTGTTCACATAAATTTCATTTTATAGCCTGTAGTATGTAGGTATGTTATGGGGAGTTTATAAATTAATTTAAAACTATGCAAATGAAACAAAGTGCAGAGATAGAGAAAATTAATTCTAAAATCGGTGAACTCAAGAGCCTTATAAAAGAAGCTGGTGAAGATATGAAGAAAGGTTTAGAAGGGGAACTACAGGCATTGAAGGATAAAAGAGAACAAATATTGGCAGGTGTAGATCAGGATGTTGATGAGATTGATGAGGAGCTTGTAGGGTAGTTTGTAAAATGCACTCCCCATACAAATAAGCTAGTTTGAATTTTTATAGTTAAAAATCACCCTAAGTGGTGATTTTTAACTACGTATTCACAGAAATGTTACAAAACTTTTTCTCCCCTGATGATTCTGAATATTATAAGTATAACCGCTATTACTAGGAGTACGTGTATGAAACCACCGAGTGTGTATGCAGATACGATTCCAAGGAGCCACAACACAAGTAATATGATTGCGATTGTTGTAAGCATGATACTTTTATGAATTTAAAAAAACTAAACTTATACAAGTGGTCGACCTATACACTAATGTGATAGTAGTATTATATAAAGCTATTAATGAATAATAGATGAATTCTTAAAGCCTCCTAGTGTAATATTTTGTTAGTAAGTTCCATCGGATATGTAATATATCCCAAGCCATACGGAGCATTCCTCTTGTGGTCATTTTGCTTAATTCGTCGTTAACCCAAGTGATAGGAACTTCCATAACACTAAAACCGAGCAGACGTGCCAAGGTCAATACTTCTACATCGAATGCCCAATCAAGAATTGTTTGGTTTGGAAATATTTTATCTGCTGCTTTTTTTGAGAAAAGTTTGAAGCCATTTTGGGTATCATGTAATCCAAGTGGTATGACAATTTTTACGAACATAATAAATACATTCCCTAATAATCTCCTGAGCGATGATTGTTGTTTTTTTATTATAGAGTCTTTGGTTTTTCTGGAACTTATTACGATGTCGTATTCTTGTTGTGCGTAAGAAAGTAGTTTTTCTATGTGGTGAATATCTGTTGAATTGTCTGCGTCAGTAAAGAGTTTGTATTCTCCTACAGCTTCATACATCCCTCTTTTTACTGCTCGTCCTTTTCCGGGTTTATTTTCATAAACAATCCTCATTGGTAAAATGTAACTTAGTTCCTCTAATATTTTTTTAGTGTTATCTGTTGATCCGTTTTCCACAACGATTATTTCAAAAGTATATTCTCGTGTTTGCATATACGAATATATTCTTTGGATCGTATTAGAGATCCTTTTTTCTTCATTGTGGCAGGGGATTATAACTGATAAATACATAATATTTTGATTATTTTATAAATACCAAATATTTATATCCGAAGAAATTTGAAATGAACACAATAGCAGAGCCGGCAAGAGCTCCTATATTTGCTGCTATTCGTGGAGTAATATTTGGATCAAGGTTTCCCAACACTACAAACATAAGATGGGCAATAAGTGTGTTTATGAAAAGTCCTATAATGGAAACCATAAGGAATTTCCATATTTCTTTGCGTGTCTTAGATTTGGTGTTTTTTGCAGAAACAGTATTTTTGAATACAAAGTTTTTATTCCATATGAAACTGTTTATGACCGCAACAGTAAAAGATATTGCCTTAAGATATATGTAATGCGGGTCTTGTTGGGCAAGACCAAATATTGTGATCAGAATATTGAGCACTAAAAAATCTACAGCTGTGTTGATTGCTCCAACAAAGGAAAATCTTGCGAACTGGCGAGCGGTATTTACCCACATATAGAATAGTGTTAAACTTATAAAGTAAGACTTACAAAAATAGGCTTTGCTACATTGTAAGTATATCACTTTTTAGGCCAATATTCTCTAGGTGGTTATATAACACTCTTTCTTTGGTTTCTTAAATTATTGCAAATTTATTGCTCCAAAGTTGTAACCTTCTGGAAAAATCAGAGGTTTTAATTGTATTCTATTTAGCTTTAATTTTTACGCACACCACAATCATGACTCCTCGTAAAATACTTTGGTATTTGTGTCTTATTGCAACTATCCTCTTGTTTGCTTTTGGGGTGTCTACATATTTTAATTCAAACACTACAAATATTATTTTTTCTGATAAAGCGGCATTACAGATTCTCTGGGAGGATTATAAAAATAATTATTTAGATAAAACTACTTTACGTGCCATAGATAAGCAAAGTGAAAATATCACAACATCTGAAGGGCAAAGCTACACATTACTTAGGGCTGTGTGGGTTGATGATGAAGATACGTTTGATAAAGTTTTTGCATGGACAGTGGCAAACATGCAACATAAAAATAACCATTTATTTGCTTGGCTATATGGAGATTTGGGAAACGGGGGATACGGTATTCTCTCTTCAAAGGGTGGAAATAATAGTGCGACCGATGCTGATACTGATATAGCTTTAGCTTTATTGTTTGGATATAGTCGCTGGGGCAATGCAAATTATCTTAATGAGGCAAAACTTATTATTAACGATATTTGGCAAAATGAAGTTATAACGGTTGGAACCACATCATATGTCGTAGCTGATGATCTTGAAAAAAAATCACCTGATAATATTCTTATTAACCCATCATATTTTTCACCCTACGCTTATAGAATATTTTCAAAAGTGGATCCTCAACATAACTGGATGTCTTTAGTTGATAGTTCTTATCGTGTCTTGCAAATAACATCGTCTTCTTCTTTGGATAAAAATTCGTCAGCAGGACTCCCTCCAAATTGGGTTTTGTTCAATAGAAACACTGGGATATTTTCACCTGCTTCATATATTAGCGGTGCTAGCGATTTTAGTTTTGATGCGCTAAGGGTTCCATGGAGAATAGCTATTGACTATGAATGGTTTAAAGATCCTCGAGCCAAGGCATATCTAGACACTTTAAGTTTTTTTTCACGCGAATTCGAGTCACGCAAATATTTAGCTTCACTATATTCTCATGATGGAACTGTTATTGATATAAGTGAGGCTCCATCTATGTATGGGGGGACAATTGGGTATTTCAAAGAGAGTGACCCTACTCTTGCTCGGAAAATATATTCATTAAAACTCAAAGCTCTCTTTAATCCAGATTCTAATTCTTTCATATATCCCTTAAGTTATTATGACGCAAACTGGGTTTGGTTCGGTATTGGTCTCTATACTAATTTATTACCAAATTTATTTTCTTTGAAATCATGATAAATCAGGACGAAAAAATAAAAAGAGAATTCATCTCTCCTGAAATAGGGAATGGAATACTTATTTTGAACACTGTTTTGACGTTCATGTACTTTTACGTAATAACATTTGCGTTTCCTGTGGGGAATAAAATTTTATTTGGGATTTTGATTTTTGGAGAGGTGTTCCATGTGTACCAAGCTCTTGTGTATATGTATACAATAAAAAAAATGAATTATGAATTCCCGCGTAACATGACGTACGGTCCCTCTGTGGACGTATTTGTCACTGTTGCAGGGGAGCCTCTTGATATTGTATCTAATACTGTCAAAGCTGCGCAAAAAATGGATTATACTAACTTTAAAGTATATGTCCTCAATGATGGTTTCGTTGCAAAAAAAAATAATTGGCACGAGATAGAATCAATGGCTTATGATCTGGGTGTTGGAGTTATTACCCGGAAAAATCCCGGTTGGGCAAAAGCGGGTAATATAAATAATGCACTTATGCAAACAAAGGGGGAATTTATTGTCATTTTTGATGCTGACCACGTGCCTCATGATGATTTCCTTAAAAAGCTAGTACCGTATTTGGTTGATCCTAAAGTTGGATTTGTACAGTCTCCTCAATTTTACAAAAATTATGCCAAGAATTATATAACTTTAAGTTCCTGGGCTCAGCAAGAACTATTTTTTGGGCCTTTGTGTAAGGGTCGCAACGGATTCAATGCCGTACCGATGTGTGGGACCAATATGATTATTCGGAGGAGCGCTCTTTCTTCTGTTGGGGGAATGAATACAAGTATAACTGAAGACTTTGTCACAAGTATGTATATGCATCAGAAAGGTTGGAAATCTATTTATATTCCCGAGGTTCTTGCTGAAGGCCTTGCTCCAGAAGATTTTCTATCGTATTACAAACAGCAATTTCGATGGGCTCGAGGTTCTCTAGATGTAGTATTTAGCAATAATGTTTTTTTTCAAAAAGGTCTGACTTGGAGACAAAAACTTCAATATTTTTCTGCTGTAAGTTTTTATTTTTCTGGAATTATCGTGATTATTGACGCCCTTATTCCTCTTGCGTTTTTATTCTTTGGGATTGTTCCAATAATTACATCAACCATGCAACTCGCGGCAATTTTTATACCATACATTTTTGTGACACTTTATATATTGGAAAAAACTAGCAACTTTTCTTTTTCCTTTAGAGCTTTAGCTTTTTCAATGAGTGGATTTATGATTCATGTGGCGGCGTTGTTTTCGTCTATAACCGGTCAGAAAGTTGAGTTCTCAATTACTCCAAAAAAGCAGCAGAGTGGGAATTTTGTGTACTTAGTAATTCCTCATATTTTTTATATCGTACTTGCTTTGGTTGGTATTATATTTGCCTTTATGCGTGAGGGTTTGTCTGCTTCGTTTATTACAAATACGATATGGGTTTTTCTCAATGTATCCGTTTTCATACCCTTTATCTATGCCTCCATACCTTCTGCAATGAAACAGGAGAGTATTAAAAAGATACTTGCTAATGAGTATAGTTAATTATGAATTTATATGGAAAAGACACAGAACAATTCATCGCAGGTTTTAATGAGATTTATTATTTTGTGTTTTTGTATGTTTATTGCTGGTGGGATTTCATATCTATTTTTTCAAAATCAAAGTCTTAGGCTTGATGAGTCGCAGAGTCTTTGGCAGAGTAGTCATTCTTCTAAAATGATTATTAGCCTTATTGGTCAAGATGTTCATGTTCCTCTCTACCCACTACTTCTTCATGTGTGGTTGCTTATATTTGGCACTGACATTCCAGTTGCTCGAACACTTTCTCTTATTTTTTTTATTTTATCAATTCCTGTTTTCTACACACTGGGTAAAAAAATATATACGAAGGATACGAGTCTATTTGCGACTGTGTTATTTTCTATTTCTCCATTTATGAATTGGTATGCGAATGAGATCAGAATGTATTCTCTTTTTGTTTTTGTTGCACTGGTCCATATGTATTTTTTAATTGATATTTTGAAAAATGATAGTAGACGTTCCTGGATTGGATTTACAGTGTCTTCTCTGGTTGGGGTATATACTCATTATTTCTTTTTTCTGTTATTGCTTGTTGATTTTATCTTCTATTTAGCTAACAGGAAAAACTTTGGATTTAATGCTTTTAAAAATTTTTTGCGAGTAGCTCTTATTACTTTGGTTGCTTTTTCACCTTGGATAACATATGTGTTTTATTTGGGAAAAGTTTCGAACGCAAGTCCTAATCTTTTATCTCCGACCAGTGTTGATTTGTTTAACATGTTTTCGGAGTTTTTTATAGGTTTTCAAAATGACTTTATAAACACTGTATTTCTTTCGTTGTGGCCGATCATCATTTTATTCGGCTTTCTTACACTTCGTAGGAATATGGTGATTCAGCCAGGAACTATTTATTTGATAATGGTCTTTTCTATTCCAACAACAATCGCCTTTTTTGAAAGTATATATATTAGACCTATATTTTTAAGTCGATACTTGATATTTACTATGCCGGCAATGTATCTTTTGATGGGGTGGGTATTATCGAGGTATCCACGTTTTTTAATGTACACATTAAGTTGTTTGGCCGTATTAACATTTGTTTTTGGTTTTACTGTTGAGGGACTGAGTGATATGACTCCGACCAAAGAAAACTATAGGGAAGTGGCAACTTATCTTGAAGCTAATGCGTTGCCTTCAGATATTATTGTTGTATCGGCTCCTTTTACAGTGTATCCATTTCTTTATTACTATCATGGTTTTAATAAAGTTACGACTCTACCTGTGTGGGACCAGAATAAAGTTGGTCCAATTCCTTCATTTAAAGAAGATCAATTGCCAGGAGATATAAATAGTATTACTAAAGATCATACAAACATGTGGCTCATATTGAGTTATGATCAAGGATACTCAGAAAAAATAAGGATATATTTAGATACACACTATCAGCGTTTGGTTTTAAAAAACTTTTCACCTGGGTTAGTTTTGTACGAGTACAAGTTTAGTTATTGATAAAAATGATTTTAAGGTGACTTTGTGCTATACTTGACATTGAAGTAAATCGTGTTCTTCATGAAGTTAACACACGAACACTTCACAGTATGAGGTAAAAAATTATGTCTATAAAAAACAAAACCCTAAAAGGTTGTATTTTTTTATGTAGTCTTTTAGTAACGGTTTTTCTCGGTTCGTTAGCTATGCGTGCTTATGCGTCTGGTTCATCGGTACAGATATGGTGGCCAACAGATCAGGCCACTGTGGATGGTATTCAACCATTTAAGGCGATGCTAATGGGTCAATCAGTTGGAAGTTATAAAATGTATTGGCAGGTAGATAATGGTAATCTGGTTGAAATGTCAGATAACAACACAGACTATCCTCACAAAGAAGCATCTGTTGATGTGAGTGGCTGGAACTGGCAAAAAAGCAATCAGTACTCTGTTAACATTGTCGCAAAAAATACAGGAGGATCAGTGATCGGGCAGAAAAACATCACTGTTAATATTCCTCATGGAACAAATGGTCCAGCAAAAGTTATACCAACCCAAACAGAAAGTGCTGTGAATGTCCAACCTACACAGGATCAGGTAAGTAATTCTACACAGGTTCAGCCTGACATAAACCAAGGTGTTGATGTTATTGGTGGCAGTACAGGTGTTCAGACTATACCGACTCAAACAAATGACATTGTTGATGTTCAGACTATACCGACTCAGGTGAGTGATACTTCTTCAAACACTCAACCCATTCCCACAAATACCTTTTATGTAAATCCAAACACTCAAGCCTCACAAAGTGCTTCCGCATTACGTGCTCAAAATAGGACAAATGACGCATCTCTTATGGATAAGATTGCTCTGACTCCGACCGCAGCATGGTTTGGAAACTGGAATAGTGATGTGAAAAATGATGTAAACAATTATGTAAGTAAAGCAACTTCCGCAAATGCAATTCCTGTTCTTGTTGCATATAACATACCGGGACGAGATTGTGGTAACTATTCTTCCGGAGGTTCTAATTCTTCAGCTAGTTATAAAACCTGGATAAAGTTATTTGCTAGCGGTATTGGCAATCGTAAGGCAATTGTGATTCTCGAGCCAGATGCGTTGCCGTTGTTAAATTGTTTATCTAAGTCAAACCAAACAGATAGACAAGGTCTTCTTAAATATGCTGTTGGTGTACTTAAAGCAAATTCACAGACTTCTGTTTATATTGATGCTGGTCATCCAAACTGGATAAGTGCATCTGATATGGCAAATAGTCTTAAGAAATCCGGTGTCGCAAATGCTGATGGTTTCTCTCTGAATGTTTCCAACTTTATGACTACTGTTGAAAATATAAATTACGGTAAAAGTATCTCTGCATTAATCAATAATAAACATTTTGTTATTGATACTTCGAGAAATGGATCTGGTTCAAACGGTGAATGGTGTAATCCCCCAGGCCGTTCTCTTGGATCAAAACCCACAACTTCTACTGGGAATAGTCTTGTCGATGCATTTCTATGGATTAAAGCTCCTGGAGAATCAGATGGACTAGGAAATGGAGGTCCTTCTGCCGGAGTGTTTTGGGAGTCCTATGCATTGGACTTGGCTAGAAATGCTTCTTGGTAACGAAATCTATTAATCATACAAAAAACGCCAGATATTCTGGCGTTTTTTTGTTTTTTGCTTATTGTTTTATGAATAATATCTTCATAATAAATTCAGTTGATTTTCATTAAAATTGATTCATTAGTAGGGTATTAATCTATTATTACAAATGAAAACTATCTCGATGCCTTTAAAGTTTTTTATGTTATTTTTGACTTTCCTTGTTGCGGAAGGTGCATATGTAACACAAAATGCTTTGGCACAAACAGCTCCTACGCTTTCATCGATAAGTGCCTCAAGTACGCCTAACGGTATAAGTGCGGTTGTTACTTGGACAACTGAACAGCCTGCAACATCAAATGTTACATATGGTGTAAATACATTCTATGGGGCATCCACAATTCCCGATACAGCCCTTGTTACGGGTCACTCAATGCAGCTCTTTGGTCTCACTCCAGCAACCACATACCACTTCTTTGTTGAGTCTGCTAATGCATCTGGTACTACAGCTACATCTTCAGATCAAACTTTCTTAACACTTGGAACTAGTACGGCAACAAGTACCGGCACAACTACTGCGACAACAACAGCTACAAGTACGGTTACAGGTAGTACAACCCCAATATTTTCTACTGTTAGCGCAAGTAGTTCGTCTGATGGGACAAGTGGTGTTGTAACTTGGACAACAGATCAGCCAACGACTTCTGAAATTGTTTATGGTGTCAATACATTTTATGGAGCTGCAACAACACCAGATAACACTTTACTTACCAATCACTCAATGACGCTGTTCGGTTTGACACCTGGTACGATGTATCATTATTTTATTCAGTCATCTAATGCTTCTGGTACAGTAGCAACAACTTCAGATCAGACATTTATGACTTTAGGTACAAGCACTGCCACTACAACAGCTACAAGTACCACACCTGCACCTATATTGTCTAATATTAGTGCAACTAGCACATCTGATGGTGTTGGTGGAACTATAACTTGGACAACAGACCAACCAGCAACTTCTGAAGTTTTGTATGGTCTTAATACATTTTACGGAGCATCAACAACACTTAATACAGGTATGGTTACAGAACATTCAGTAAATGTTTCTAATCTTGTTGCAAGTTCTACCTATCATTTTAAGATTATGTCTACCAATGCTTCTGGTACTGTAGTCACATCCTCAGATCAATCATTTGTAACTTTAAGTGGAACAGGAACTCCTGCCGTATACTCTTTGGCTGTCGTTAGCACGGGGGACGGGACCGGAGCTACTATCTCATGGTCAACTGCAACAACTTCAAATTCACAGGTGTTGTATGGAAACTCTTCGACTTACACATCTTCCACAACACCTAGTGTTGATTCAGTATTAAACCATTCCGTAACTCTTTCCGGACTTACTCCCAATACAACTTATCATTTTCAAGTTGTATCTTCTGATGCTTCCAGTACAAAGGTTACATCTCCAGATCAATTATTTATGACTACAGTCATTCAAGCTACGACAACGCCAGCTACAACCACTTCACCAACTCCAACATCTAGTGGTGGAAGCTCGGGAGGACATCGTAGAAGCATTGTAGCTGGAGGGATATATCCCTTAGCTTCTGGTTCTTCTATTGGGTTTATATTTACTAAAAATCTCTATAAAGGAATTTCTAACAATGATGTGATTGCATTACAAAATATATTGAGAACACTTGGATACTTTAGATATCCAGTTTCTACAGGGTACTTTGGAATCATCACATTCGAATCAGTAAGAGCTTTCCAATATGCTCATAAAATTCCGACAACGGGTTACTTTGGGCCTCTTACCAGAGCGGCTATAAGTAAATAACAGAAAATTTATTGAACAAAAAACTCTGCATACAGCGGAGTTTTTTGTTTAATTTTCATAAATTACAAAAAGAAGTTGACTTAAGCGGTATACTTATTTAGTTCCTTTATTATTTATAAAATTAATAATATGAATCTTTTCAAAGATAGGAAAATGCCTTGGTGGGAAACAGGATTAATTAAATGGTCTGTACTTTGTATTGGTATTGCAATCGGTACTTATTGGTCAAGTGTATTTGCGCCATATGTATTAACATTATCAATGGCAGGTGTGGTTTTTGGTATAATTGCCGCTTATTTTTGGTTTAAAGAATAGTTTTAATGCTATTTGGTACAAGTTTTACAGAATCCGAATAATTCAAAAGAGTGTTCTGTAATATTTTTAAACTTAAGCGATTTACTTAGAATTTTTTTAGAAATTTTATCAATTTCACATCCATCAAATATTTCTATAAGGCCACACTTTTTACACACAATATGGTGATGGTGATGTTTGTTATTTAATTCGTAGTATGCGGATCCTTTTCTTAAATCAACTCTTCTGAGAATCCCTTTTTCTTCAAAAGAGTTTAGTGTTCGATAGACTGTAACTTGATCTGTTATTTTGTTTACTTTCCTAAAAATATCTTCAGCATTTACAGGTTTACAATCAGAAGAAAATAATTCCAGTATGGAGATCCGAGAGGGGGTTGATTTAAATCCATTGATTTTTAGGATATTTTTAAAGTCTATTTTCATATATATTGATACTATAGTAAATGCAAGTAATTTGCAATTATTTTTATAATATATATAATAAACATATTACAAATGCAAAAAAATTACATCTACAATGCCAATCTTATTTAGTATTTTAGCTTTTACCTCAACTCTGTTAGGTGGTCTTTTTGCTTTGAAATTTAAAGACAAACTACATCTCATTTTAGGTTTTAGTGCTGGTGCGGTAATCGGTGTGGCCTTCTTCGATTTAATACCAGAAGCAATAGATTTGGGAAGTAAATTTTATGCCATATCGACAATTACTTCTATGGTGGCAGCAGGATTTATAGGTTACATGGTGTTAGATAGATTTGTAGTTTTACACGGACATGATGAAGAGGGTGAACATCACCACACTAGAGGTAAACTTGGCGCTGGAAGTCTTTCTATACACAGTTTTCTTGACGGTGTTGCCATAGGTTTAGCATTTCAAGTTTCGGCTGTTGTTGGATCTATTGTAACAGTTGCGGTTCTTGTTCATGATTTTTCAGATGGTATTAATACAGTAAGTTATATTTTAAAAGAAGGAGAAGAGAATAAAAATGCTTTCAGGTGGTTGCTTGTAGATGCTATAGCTCCAGTTTTAGGTGCTGTGTCTACGTTATTTTTTACTTTGCCTGAAAATATTCTTGGTGTGGTACTTGCAATATTTTCTGGCTTCTTTCTCTATATAGGAGCTAGTGATCTTTTGCCAGAAAGTCATCACAACCACCCTAAGGCGCTAACAACAATAATGACTATGGTAGGTGTTCTTGTTTTGTTTGTAGCAATCAGAATTGTTAATCTATAACTCCGTAACTACTTCTAATGATAGTCTTGTTTTTGTTCCAAAATAAAATTGGCACGGTTTAATGCTTCTTGGGGATTAACTTTTTCATTCCTAACCTCGTCCATTAATTTCATGAGTTCGGGAATTTCGTAATCATTAAACCCCATGATAGAAACATTATTCAATATGACTCCGATTTGCCCCTCGGCCTCCTCTTTACTTATCGGTGGTGTTGTAATTTTTTCTAACATAATTGTTGATATTGTACCAAAGCTTAAGCCTCCTGTCGCAGGCAAGGACGTTTAGTTAATATTTTAATTTCCGATCCTGTTTATTATAAAAAAGAAAAAGCCCACATCAAAGAAGTGAGCTCAGAAATAGTTTAAATCGCCGATCGAATGAAATTATATTTGACTCTATTAAATAAAGAGATTCTCTGTTTTTGAGATGTAGGTTGATTAGTTCTGCTCCTAAGGCAGCATGCCACAATTTTGGATTATCTCTAGTTAGATATTTTCCAATATAAATCATGATTTGACTTTCGATTCCTGCTAGGATTCTTTCAATCTCACCAAAGAATTTTGGTGATCTGGATGTAAGTGCTCCGAGTACATTTTGAGCACACAGTTGAATAAGGAACATTTTCATAAATAAATCGTCTGGCAACCACTATGAACCCTAAGTATAATACTGTCAAATTCAAGCGCTCATGGTGTTTTTCTGAGCTTAGTTATAAGATCTTGTACTGAAATAAACTACGTACCGGCTTCTAGCCGATACGTAATTTATATAAAAGAAAATCGCCCCGCAAGATAATTGCTAGGGTGATTGTTAAGTTGGTGACATGTGTCACTTTTTTGGATGCTTTCTTTCCTTTTTCTCTGGACACAAGAGATCGATGAGTTTCCCAATTTCCATGTCGTCCTTCCATTTGAGTTTCTTTTTTCGACTTTCAGGCACTCTCTTTACATGTTTTCTTACGTCTCTTCGTGAGATGAAGCTGTTAAAAGCTTTGTATGGAATTAGGGTTGCGGCTTGTACTTCCTCGATTTTCATTCCACCGTGTTTGGATACTTTAGTACACAGAAGAAGGTAAGTATTCTCTCTGGTATCTGCGATGAGTATTGTTCGTTTAATGTGGATCAGCTCCTTTCGGTAATTTGATTGGTTGTTGAAAAAAACTATACCGTCAACTCTCTTGTTATTAAAAACATTGTAGGCGTGGTATCGACGCCTCGTTCTTTGGGTTTTACCCCTGCAAGTTGAGCCGGAAATCTGGATTGCATACTACTCAATCTTTGGCTTTGTGCAAGACAGGTTCGAACCCTATCGGGGGTAACAAAAAATCACCTTGTAAAATAAGGTGATTTTGGTGGCTCCACTGGATAGAGGATGTTAGAACTTGTTTTGGGTAAAAATAGTTTTGTTCAAGAAACCAATTGCGCGCAGTGAGAACATCGTTTTGCTTCAATGGGAATATCACTCAAGCATTCCTTGCATTTTTTAGTGGTGGGATTTGCGTGTTGTCCCTTTTGTGACATTTCAGTAAGTTTGTTTATGGGTTTGACAACAAAGAAAAATACCGCAGTTGCTACCAACAGGAAAGAAATAAAAGAGTTGATAAAGTGGCCATACATAAATTTGCTACTGTTGACAGTGAAGGTTAGACCTGAAAAATCTGGCACTTTAGCAATAGCGG
>Ga0194052_1000442_pt1 | contig 26905 bp, 24 predicted proteins | sample SepL226m_MetaG_FD_160117 | JGI IMG/M metagenome (GOLD analysis project Ga0194052, IMG submission 160117) | Anoxic zone freshwater microbial communities from boreal shield lake in IISD Experimental Lakes Area, Ontario, Canada - Sep2016-L227-6m | ecosystem: Environmental > Aquatic > Freshwater >...
CTGGGTCCGGCTGGACAAAGCCGGCGGCGAGGAGCCGCTGGAGGCCCCGGTGCTGCCGGCCCGGCCGGCCGGGCGGCGGCTGGCCGCGGTCACCCGGCTCGAGGGCGTCTGCGAGCCCGATGACGTGATCGCCAACCGGCTCGATCCGTGGCACGGCGCCTGGTTTCACCCGTACACCTTCACCCAACTCGAGGTGCTCAGCGCACCGCCGGTGAGCGCCGACGATGACGCCGACGTTTTCACCGTGGCTGTCAGCTTCCACTTCGGGCGCCTCGGCGTGCCGGTCATCGCCGAGTTCACCGTGCCCGAACCCCGCACCGTCGTGATGCACATCGTCGACGGTGAGGGTGCAGGCAGTGTGGTGGAGACCCACGCGACCCCGCTGGGCCCCGGTCCGGACGGCCGCGCCCGCACGGCGGTGATCGAGGCGGTGATCGCGCAGTCCGACCGCGACGGGTTCCGGCACTTCCTGCGCGCAGCCCCGATCATCCAGCCGCTGATGAAAATCGGCGCCGCGCGACTGTGGCGCGATGATCTGGCATACGCTGAACGCCGTTACGCACTGCGGGCCAACGGGAGTCGCTGAATGCCACAAAGGGTTCCGAAGAAGGTCGTGGTTTACGGGACCGGTTTCGTCGGCCGGATGGTGATACCGGAGATCCTCAAACATCCCGAGTTCGAACTGGTCGGAGTGGGCGTCAGTAACCCGGACAAGGTCGGCGTCGACGTCGGCGAGATCTGCGGTCTCGGATCGGCCACCGGCATCACCGCCACCGACGACGTCGACGCGCTGATCGCCCTCAAACCCGACGCGCTCGTGCACTACGGTCCGACGGCCGCGCACGCCGAGACCAACATCGAGTTGATGGGCCGCTTCCTGCGGGCCGGCATCGACGTGTGCTCCACCGCGATGACCCCGTGGGTGTGGCCGAAGATGCACCTCAACCCGCCCAACTGGATCGAGCCCATCACCGCGGCCTGCGAGGCGGGCGGATCGTCGTGTTTCACCACCGGAATCGATCCCGGCTTCGCCAACGACCTGTTCCCGATGACGCTGATGGGACTGTGCTCCGAGGTGCGCCGGGTGCGGGCCTCGGAGTTGCTCGACTACACCAACTACGAGGGCGACTACGAATTCGAGATGGGGATCGGGCGTGAGCCGGAGTACGCCCCGCTGCTGCAGAACTCCGACATCCTGGTTTTCGCCTGGGGTGCGACGGTGCCGATGATCGCCCATGCGGCCGGGATCGAACTCGACGAGATCACCACCACCTGGGACAAATGGGTGACGCCGACGCAGCGCACCACCGTCAAGGGCGTCATCGAGGCCGGCAAGGTCGCCGCGGTGCGATTCACCATCAACGGGGTGTATCGGGGCGAGACCCGGATCCAACTCGAGCACGTCAACCGGATCGGCCGCGACGCTGCCCCGGACTGGCCCTCAGGCGATCAGGACGACGTGTACCGGGTCGACATCGAGGGGACCCCGAGCATCTTCCAGGAGACCGCGTTCCGCTTCACCGACGGCTCGGGGCGCGACGCCGCCACCGCCGGATGCCTGGCCACCGGCTTGCGGGCGCTGAACGCCGTGCCGGCGGTCAACGACCTTCCGCCCGGCTGGGTGACGCCGCTGGATCTGCCGCTGATTGCGGGCCGCGGCACCATCCGCTGATTCAGCGCTGCCGCCGCCGGTTCAGCAGCACGCCCACCACGATCCCGATCAGCAGGATCGCCGAGAGCAGCAGCCACATCGGCGACTCCAGCATCATCCAGAGCAGATGGACGCGCGCAGTCTCGCGGTTCTGCCCGATGAAGGCGGCGGTCACCGCCAGCAGGACGATGGGGATCCAGTTGTGCACGACGAACTTCAGCACCGGGTTCGACTCAGCCATGGCCAAGACCGTAACAAGCCAGGACCGTAACAACGCCGGCGTGCGAGACTGCCCGATATGAAGGCTGTCAGCGCCGCGCACGGCACACTTTCGCTCGTCGATCTGCCCGATCCCCGGCCCTCCGAAGGACAGCTGGTCCTCGATGTCCGTGCCTGCGGCATCTGCGGTTCGGATCTGCACGCCAAGGACCACGCGGATGAGTTGACGTCGGTGATGGACACCATGGGCTATCCCGACTTCATGCGGGGTGACACCCCGACGGTGATGGGACACGAGTTCTCCGGTGTGGTCGCCGAACGCGGGCCCAAGACGCCCAAAGGTCTACGAGAGGGCCTCACGGTCGTGTCGTTCCCGCTGGTGCGCACACACGGTGGCGTGCACCTGACCGGCCTGACACCGCTGGCCCCCGGCGGCTACGCCGAACGCGTTCTCGTGGAGGCATCGCTGACCTTTGAAGTGCCCAACGGGCTTTCCGCTGACATTGCCGCCCTCACCGAACCGATGGCGGTGGCACTGCACGCCGTGCGGCGAAGTGAGATCAAGAAGCGCGACACCGCGATCGTCATCGGCTGCGGGCCGGTCGGCCTCGCGGTCATCTGCCAGCTCAAAGCGCTCGGTGTCAGCACCATCGTCGCCAGCGATTTGTCGGCGGCGAGGCGTGACCTCGCCCGGCGCTGCGGCGCCGATGTGGTGGTCGACCCGGCGGTCGAGTCACCCTATGACCGGGCGGCCGGCAAGGGAACGATCACCACAGCGCCGCAACTCTACGAACTCGCCGTCGGGTCGATGGCGAAGCTGCGCCGGCTTCCGGGGTGGCAGTACCTGTACCGGTTGGCCGAGGCGACCGGCGCAGCCGGCCCTAAACGGCCGGTGATCTTCGAGTGCGTCGGTGTTCCTGGAATGATCGACGGAGTCATGGCCGCGGCACCGCTGAACGCTCGGGTCGTCGTGGTCGGCGTCTGCATGGGCACCGACCAGTTCCGCCCGACCATGGCCATCGCCAAGGAACTCGACGCCCGGTTCGTGTTCGGCTATACGCCGCTGGAGTTCCACGAGACTCTGCACATGCTGGCCGACGGAAAACTCGACGCGTCAGCACTCGTGACGGGCAAGGTCGGACTGGGCGGAGTGGCGGCGGCATTCGACGCCCTCGGCGATCCGGAACGTCACGCGAAGATCCTCATCGACCCGCGCAGTGACGCTACTTCCCCCGGATGACCCAATCGTCGTAGTTCACCAGTTCGCCGCCGATGGTGGTGGAGTCGCCGTGCCCGGTGTAGACCACGGTGTCCGGCGGCAGTGCGCCGAGTTTGCCCTTGATCGAGGCCAGGATGGTGGGGAAGTCGGAGAACGACCTGCCGGTGGCGCCCGGGCCGCCGTTGAACAATGTGTCGCCGGAGAACACCGCGCCCAACGCCGGCGCGTAGAGGCACGTCGACCCCGGCGAGTGCCCGGGTGTGGCGATGGCGTGCAGCTCGATGCCGTCGGCCTTGAGCACCTGCCCATCGGCCAGCGCGCGGAACGGCAGCGCGGCGTGAGTCATCTGCCAGAGCATGGTGTCGGCAGGGTTGAGCAGGATGGGCGCGTCCAGCAGCGCCGCCAATTCCGGTGCGACGGTGATGTGGTCGTTGTGCCCATGGGTGCACACGATGGCCACGACGTGGCGGGCGCCCACGGCGTCGGCGATCGCCGAGGCATCGTGGGCGGCGTCGATCACGATCACCTCGTTGTCGTCGCCGACGATCCAGATGTTGTTGTCGACCTCCCAGCTTCCGCCGTCGAGTTCGAAGGTGCCGTGGGTGACGACCCGCTGGATCCCGGCCTGGCTCACAGCACGACCACCGAGCGCAGCACCTGACCGTCGTGCATCTTGGCGAATGCCCCCTCCACGGCGTCCAGGCCGATGCGTTCGGTGACGAACCGCTCCAACGGCAGTCGCCCCTGCCGGTAGAGGCTGATCAGGGTGGGGAAGTCACGTTCGGGAAGGCAGTCGCCGTACCAGGACGACTTCAGCGAGCCGCCGCGGGAGAAGAAGTCCACCAGTGGCATGTCCAGCCGCATGTCCGGTGTCGGAACGCCGACCAGCACCACGGTTCCGGCGAGATCGCGCGCGTAGAACGCCTGCTTCCACGTCTCGGGCCGGCCGACCGCGTCGATCACCACGTCGGCCCCGTTGCCGTCGGTGAGGTTCCTGATGGTCTCCACCAGATCGGCTCCCGTGGCGTCGAGGTCGCGGGCGTTGATGGTGTGGGTGGCGCCGAAGTCCCGCGCCCACCGCAGTTTGGTGTCATCGGTGTCGACGGCGATGATCCGCCTCGCGCCGACCATGGCGGCGCCGGCGATCGCGGCGTCGCCGACTCCGCCGCAGCCGATCACCGCCACCGTGTCGTCACGGCTCACCGCGCCGGTGTTGACCGCCGCACCGAGTCCGGCCATCACCCCGCAGCCCAGAAGTCCGGCCACCGCCGGATCGGCCTTCGGATCCACCCTGGTGCACTGGCCCTCGTGCACCAGCGTCTTGTCGGCGAACGCACCGATCCCCAGCGCCGGGGTGAGCTCGGTGCCGTCGGTCAGCGTCATCTTCTGGGTGGCGTTGAAGGTGTCGAAGCAGTACCACGGCCGGCCGCGCTTGCACGCCCGGCACTGCCCGCACACCGCGCGCCAGTTGAGGATGACGAAGTCGCCGGGGGCGACGTGGGTGACGCCGGCGCCGACGGACTCCACCACACCGGCCGCCTCGTGGCCGAGCAGGAACGGGTAGGAGTCGTTGATGCCGCCCTCGCGGTAGGTCAGATCGGTGTGGCACACCCCGCAGGCCTGGACCGCGACGATCACCTCGCCCGGACCGGGATCGGGGATCACGATGTCGACCAACTCGACGGGGGCACCTTTTGTCCGCGAGATCACGCCGCGCACCGTCTGACTCATGGACTCAGACCCTAGCCGGGATAGGTTGGCGTCGATGAGCGCCCTGGATCTGATCGCGGACTGGCCGGTGACCAACGCCTCGGCGGTCGTCGTCGGCCGCGAGGGGATTGTGGCCGACCACGGCGATGTCATCCGCGAGTACCGGCTGGCGTCGGTGACCAAGCCACTGGTTGCGCGGGCCGCACAGGTGGCCGTTGAGGAGGGCGTCGTCGACCTCGACAGCCCGGCCGGTCCGCCCGGTTCGACGGTGCGGCATCTGCTCGCGCACGCCTCCGGGCTGTCGATGCATTCCGACGCGGTGATCGCCGAACCCGGCTCCCGGCGCATCTACTCCAATCACGGCTTCGCGGTTCTGGCCGAGACCATCGAACGCGCATCGGGCATCGAGTTCGGCGCTTACCTCGCCGAGGCGGTGCTCGCACCCCTGGGGATGGCGGCATCGCGACTCGACGGGGGCGCCGCCGCGGCGGGCTTCGGCGGGTTCTCGACGGCATCGGATCTCGCGGCGTTCGCCGCGGACCTGCTGGCGCCGCGACTGGTCTCGCCGGACATGCACGCCGAAGCCACCGCCGTGCAATTCCCCGGCCTCGACGGGGTGCTGCCCGGCTTCGGTGTCCAGCGGCCCAACGACTGGGGACTGGGTTTCGAGATCCGGGACGGCAAGTCCCCGCACTGGACCGGGACGGCTAACTCGCCGGCCACCTACGGGCACTTCGGCCAGAGTGGGACATTCCTCTGGGCGGACCCCATCGGCGGGCTTGCCCTGGTGGTGCTCACCGACCGGGACTTCGGCGACTGGGCCAAACCGCTCTGGCCTGCGGTTTCAGACGCCGTAGTGACGCGGTTCACCCGGGACTAGCGCAACAGGCGTACCAAGGGGCACAATAGACACGCACGACACAACTGCATCTTCGACAAAACACCAGGTCGTTGGGGAAGACGTTCCTAGTGGAAGCCGAAGGAGGCAGTTATGCGTGCGTCGAACCAGTTCGCCGACGCGACTACAGGTGTGGTGTACGTGCACGCCTCACCCGCGGCGGTGTGTCCCCATGTCGAGTGGGCGTTGTCCTCGACCCTGGGTTCAGGGGCGAACCTCAAGTGGACCCCGCAACCGGCCATGCCGGGGCAGTTGCGTGCCGTCACCAATTGGACGGGACCGGTCGGCACCGGTGCCCGGCTGGCCAATGCGCTGCGGTCGTGGACGGTGCTGCGATTCGAGATCACCGAGGACCCCAGTCCCGGAGTCGACGGCCAGCGGTTCTGCCACACCCCGCAACTGGGGCTGTGGAGCGGAACGATGAGCGCCAACGGCGACATCATGGTCGGCGAGATGCGATTGAAGGCCCTCATGGCCGCCGGCGCGGACGCGTTGGCCGCCGAGTTGGACACCGTGCTGGGTACCGCGTGGGATGACGCGCTCGAGGCCTACCGCGACGGCGGCGACGCCGGCGAGGTGAGCTGGCTCAGCCGCGGGGTGGGCTGAGTCTCGCAGCCTCAGTGCGGCGGTGGGATATTCCGTTCCGCAACTTGGGCATCGTTGAGCGAACGTTCGCGTGTGACGCGGGCGCGGCGCTCGGCGTCGCGGGTGCGCCGTCGGGTGGGCATCATCAGACTGCGGTGACCGCCGTGCGGCGGAGGTTCCGTGACGGGAATCGGCGCGGTGACTGTGTTCCACTTCGGGAACAGCAGCCGACTGCCGGGCCAGGTGGTGTAGGTCCGTCCGGTCGGGGAGGTCCACACGATGGTGCCATCGGGGGACTGTTCGTCTCGCCAGCCGCCCTCGCCGCCCCAGAAAGTCTTGAGTAAGTGATGTTTTCGGCACAGGCAACGAAGTCCCGACGGGTGCGTCGCCCCGAATGGCCACGGAATCGCGTGGTCGATGTCGCAGTGTTCGGCAGGCCTGTCGCACTGGGGGAATCGACACGTCATATCACGCATACGAATGAATTCGTCCAATGCGGTGGAGGGCCGATACCGCGACTCGGCGGACTCGAATGGTCGGCGCAGGTGCCTGACCTTAGCGCCGCCCCGGATCAACTCGGCGAGCAACGAAGTGGGCAGTGCATCGCCGCCGAGGATCGAGGCGGTTCCCTTCGTCACGGGTGTCTGTGCTGACTCGAGAGAGGCTGACGGGTCACCGGACATCGCCGGATCCGTGGGCGACGCAAGCGCATCGGCATCGGCGAGAACGTGGATCACCACGCTGGTGCCGCGACCGTCGGGTTCCGCCGCTGGGCAGCGAGGGCTTCCGCATTGACAGCTCAGGTGTTGTCCACCGGCGGCCAGTGCGCCAAGGGAATCGGCACGGCGCTGACTGAGGGTTCGTGGATCCTCGGCGCACACCGCGTGCGCCATCGTGGTGAGGCGGCGCTCAAGGACGGTCGCATCGCTGGCATACAGCCGACCCCACAGCGATGACGTGCCCGTCGCCTGGTCCTGCGAGCCGATCAGCACCTCCCGGTTGCGCGCACTGGCCTGGGTTCGGCGCAGCGCCCCGGGGTCGTGGCGGTCGATCCAGACGTCGATGGCCTGCTCGAGTTTGTACTTCGACAGTCCGCCCCAGTTCCCGGCATGCTCGGCCACCGCGGCGTCGATCAATGCCATCGCCTCGTCGTCCTGGACAAGCGCGGTGCGCCAGCCGATCGCCGACACCACCCGCACGCTCAGAGCGCCCGCCATGAAGAGGGCCGCCACTTTCGGCAAGCGGGTCCGCAGCGAGATCCCCAGATCCATCTCGCCCGAGGCGCGCCCGTGACTGATCCCCATGGCGGCCGACACCTCGGCGGCAGCGGCATCCCAGCCGTCGCAGGACCAATAGGCATGCTCATCCCCGCCGCAGCGCCGGCTGGCCAACTCGGCCACTGCCGCCAACCGCTGCGCGGCGGCCGCGGCCTCTTCCGCGGCGAACTTCACGATGGCGGCCACCACGGCCGCATCGTCCGCTCTCCGGAACCGGTTATCGAACATATATTCGATAGTGCCACCCGGGTCTGACAGAAACGCGGGCTACGCCGACGCGGGCACCAGAATCCGCAGCGCACCGCTGACCGCGGAGATCTCTGCCGGCAGCGGGCAGACGTAGTCGCCGTCGGCGTAGGCGTTGATGCCTGGCGACTCCACCCGCACGGTCCGTGCGCGCTCGGTGCTGACCTCGTCGAGGTCGATGTGGGTGCCCTTGAACACGGTGGGGAACAACCGGATCAGCCGGGTTCGAGATCCCGACCGCACCATCGTGGCATCGAGCAGACCGTCGCCGTGATCGGCGCCGGGGCAGATGAGCATCCCGCCGCCGTAACTGCGGGTGATCCCGAAGGCCGCCAGGGTCAGATCCGCGATCACCTCCCGCTCGCCGTCGAACACCAACCGGAACGGCAGCGGGTGAAGCTGGGACAGCTCGGCGAGGATCGCCAGGTTGTAGCGCATCCGGCCGTGCGGCCAGCGCATCCGGTTCACCCGATCGCTGACCAATGAGTCGAAACCCGTCGCGGCGATGGTGCCGAACCAGCTCTGCGTGCCGTCCTCGCCGCGGATCAGGCCCAGATCGACCGACTCGGTGTGACCCGCGGCGATCACGTCGGCAGCGGCGGCCGGATCCCCGGTCGGCAGCCCGTACTCGCGGGCGTGGTCATTGCCGGTGCCCGCCGGGACGATGCCCAGCGGGGTCTGCGTGGTGGCCAGTTCCTGCAGCGCCAGCCGGATCACCCCGTCGCCGCCGACGACGACGAGCGCATCGGTGCCTGCGCCCAGTGACTCCGCCACCAGCTCTCGCGCGTGTGCGGCATCACGGCCGACGACTTCCACGACGTCGATCCCCAGTTCCTGGAATCGGGCCACCGCCCGCTCGGCGGCGTGCGGGGCGTTGCCGTGGCCGGCCATCGGGTTGGTCAGGACCGTCACCCGTGAGAGCGCAGTCACGGAATCAGCTTGCCGGGGTTGAGGATTCCCGCCGGATCGAGAGCCTGCTTGACTGCGCGCAACACCTGCGCACCCAGCTCGCCGATCTCCTCGGTCATCCACGGCCGGTGGTCGGCACCGACGGCGTGGTGGTGGGTGATGGTGCCGCCATTGGCCATGATGGCCGCCGACGCGGCGTTCTTGGCGGCCTGCCACTGGTCGGTGGCGTCGCCGCGTTGCGCGGCGACGATGGTGAAGTACAGCGACGCCCCGGTGGGATAGACATGAGAGATGTGGCACATCACCAACGCGGTGCCCAGCGATCCGGTGAGCGCCTCGGTGACCGCCGCCTTCAGAGCCGGCACGTTCGACCACGACGTAGCCGTCTCCAGCGTCTCGCACAGCGCCCCGGCGCTCAGCAGCGAGTCACGAAGGTAGGGAGCGTCGAACCGGCCGTGCTCCCATGCGCGTGCCGGCTCCTCGCCCAGCGAGGTGCCACCGTGGGAGGCGAGCAGTGCGGCGGTCTCGGCGTGACGGCTCGCCGCGTGCTCGGGTGTGCCCTCGAACACGGTGATCGCCAGGCAGCCGCCGGTGACGGTCTGCTCGCCGATGCTGTGCGTGGTCGCCAGGTTGACACCGGTCTCCACTTCGTCGGACAGCCGCAGCACCGTGGGGCCGGTGCCCGTCTGCACGACCGCGCGCAGCGCGTCGGCTCCGGTGGCGAAGTCCGGGAATGACCACGCCTCGTAGCGCACGCATTCGGGCACCGGATGAACGCGGACGCGGACCCGGGTGATCACCCCGAAGGTGCCCTCGGATCCGGCGAAGAGTTCCCGCAGGTCCGGACCCGCCGCGGAGGCGGGTGCACGGCCGACATCGAGTGTGCCGGCGGGGGTGATCACCCGCATGCCGCGCAGCATGTCGGTGAAGCGGCCGTAGCCGGCGGAGTTCTGCCCCGAGGAACGGGTCGCGGCGAATCCGCCGAGGCTGGCGAAGCGGAAGCTCTGCGGGAAGTGGCCCAGCGAGAAGCCGCGCTCGCCCAGCAGCCGCTCGGCCTCCGGTCCGGGCAGGCCCGCTCCGAGTTCGGCCTCACCGGAGACCGCGTCGAGCCAGTGCAGCGCATCGAACCGGCGCAGATCCAGCGTGACGACGGCGCCGAAGTCCCCCCGGTCGGGATCCAGGCCGCCGACCACGCTGGTGCCGCCACCGAACGGCACCACGGCGATGCGGTGTCGCGAGCAGTAATCGAGAACCGCGGCCACTTCGTCCTCGCTGCCCGGCAGCAGCACGGCATCGGGGGCGTCCTGCTCGATGGCGCGGCGGCGCAGCAGGTCCGGGGTGGACTTGCCGCCGGCGTGCAGCAACCGGTCGCGGTCATCGGTGCGCACATGACGGTCACCGACGATCGCCGCCAGCGCGGCGCGGTCCCCCTCGTTCAGCGCCGGCGGTGTGGGCCGCACCTCGTCGATACCGGGCGGGGCGCTCTCCCCGCCGGTGATCCCGAGCGCCTGCTCCAGCAGGGAGCGGATACCTGGGGAGAGGGGCTTGGCCAGATCCGGATCGCCCCAGGCGTTCCAGGCCATCGGGGGGTCTAGTTCGGTATCGGATTCGGCCACGCGGTTACGGTATTACACGCCATGACTCAGTCCGCAGCGTTGAACGCAGCCCAGCGCAGGTCCGACCTCGCTGCCCTGGCGGATTCCGTTGGCGTCGACGTCCTCGTCATCGGTGGCGGGATCACCGGAGCCGGGATCGCGTTGGACGCCGCCAGCCGCGGGCTGTCGGTGGTGCTCGTCGACCGGCATGACCTTGCATTCGGCACCAGCCGGTGGAGTTCGAAGCTGGCCCACGGCGGTCTGCGCTACCTGGCGAGCGGAAACCTCGGTATCGCGCGGCGCAGTTCGGCCGAGCGGGGGGTGCTGATGACCCGAACCGCACCGCACCTGGTGCGTGCGATGCCGCAACTGGTGCCGCTGCTGCCGGCGATGAAGCGCTCGCAGCGTGCGCTGGTGCGGATCGGCTTCCAGGCCGGTGACGTGCTGCGCGCACTGGCCGGAACCTCGTCGTCGGTGCTGCCGCGGCCGCGGCGAATCAGCGCGGACGCCGCGGTGGCGATGGCGCCGACGGTGCGCCGCGACGGACTCGACGGGGCTCTGCTGGCCTACGACGGGCAACTGATCGACGACGCGCGGCTGGTGATCGCCGTGGCCCGGACGGCGGCGCAGTACGGTGCTCGAATCCTGCCGCGGGTCAGTGCGTCGGCGGCCACCGGATCCTCGGTGCGGCTGACCGATGAGATGACCGGTGAATCACTGGATGTCGCCGCGCGTGTGGTGATCAACGCGACCGGCGTGTGGGCGGCCGAGGTGGACCCGAGCATCCGGTTGCGGCCGAGTCGCGGAACCCATCTGGTCCTCGACGCGGCGACGTTCGGCAATCCGACTGCGGCCCTGACGATTCCGATCCCGGGGGAGACCAACCGCTTCATCTTCGCCTTGCCGGCGCAACTCGGACGGATCTATCTCGGTTTGACCGACGAGGAGGCACCCGGGCCGATCCCCGATGTTCCGGAGCCGACGGCAGAAGAGGTGCGCTTCCTGCTGGACACCGTCAACACCGCGCTGGCGACACCGCTGACGACCGCCGACGTGACAGGCGCCTACGCCGGACTGCGGCCGCTGATCGACGCCGGTGAAGGCCGCACCTCTGACCTCTCCCGCGATCATGCGGTGCTGGAATCGGACTCGGGCATGTTCAGTGTCGTCGGCGGCAAGCTCACCGAGTACCGCTTGATGGCCCAGGATGTGCTCGACCGCGCGATCCCCGCCCGCGGGCTGAGTGCCGAGCCGTGCCGGACCGGTGAGCTTCCCCTCGTGGGAGCGACCGCAGGTACATCGCAGGCACTGCCGGCGTCCCTGGTGGCGCGTTACGGCGGGGAGTCGGCGGCCGTCGTCGCCGCGGCGCGCTGCGGGCGGCCGACCGACCCGGTGGCCGAGGGTATCGACGTGACGCGGGCGGAGTTCGAGTTCGCGGTCACCCACGAAGGGGCGCTGGATGTCGAGGACATCCTCGACCGGCGCACCCGCATCGGTCTGGTGGCCGCCGACCGGGAACAGGCGCTGCGCGCAGCCGAGGAGTTCCTGACCGAAGCCCGCTGACTACAGCGGGATGTTCTTGTGCCGCCCCCGGCGATGCGGCGCCTCGGCGAGGGCCTGGGTGAGCTTGCTGCGGGTGTGGGCGGGGTCGATCTTCTCGTCCACCACACCGATGTCGATCGCGGCGTCCACACCGCCGGCGATGCGCTCGTGCTCGGCGGCCAGCTCCTCGTGCAACGCCTCGCGCTCGTGCTCGGGCGTGGCGGCGAGCTTCTTCTTGTGCAGGATGCCGACGGCTGCCTTGGCGCCCATCACGGCGACCTCCGCGTCCGGCCAGGCGAACACCTTGGTGGCGCCCAGTGAGCGGGAGTTCATCGCGATGTAGGCGCCGCCGTAGATCTTGCGGGTCACCAGTGTGACGCGGGGAACCTCGGACTCGCCGAATGCGTGCAGCAGCTTCGCGCCGCGGCGCACCACCCCGCCCCACTCCTGATCGACACCCGGCAGATAGCCCGGTACGTCGACGATCACCACGAGCGGAACGCCGAAGGCGTTGCACAGCCGCACGAAACGGGCTGCCTTCTCCGCGCTTTCAGAGTTCAGGCAGCCGCCCAGACGTAGCGGGTTGTTGGCCAGCACACCGACGGTGCGTCCCGAAAGACGGCCCAGCCCGACCACCATCGACGGCGCCCACTTGGCCTGGAACTCCTCGAAGGGCGAGTCGGCGTCGAGCAGCGCCTCGACAAGTGGGTGCACGTCATAGGCGCGCCGCGAGGACTCGGGCAGCAACGCGTGCAGATCGGCGTCGCCGGCCTCAGCCTTGGCGCGGTCGAAGTGACCCTGCTGGGAGAAGTAGCCGACCAGTCGGCGCCCACGGGTGTAAGCGTCGAGTTCGTCGTCGGCGACGATGTGGCAGACGCCGGATTTGCGGTGATGGGTGTCGGGGCCGCCCAGGGAGGCCATGTCGACGTCCTCGCCGGTGACGCTGCGCACCACGTCGGGTCCGGTGACGAACACCCGGCCCTCGGGCGCCATGATGACGACGTCGGTCAGGGCGGGACCGTAGGCGGCGCCGCCGGCGGCGAAGCCGACCACCACCGAGATCTGCGGCACGTGCCCGGATGCGCGGATCATCGCCTCGAAGACCAGACCGACAGCGTGCAGTGCCCGCACACCCTCGGCCAGACGGGCTCCGCCGGAATGCCAGATGCCGACGATCGGACTGTGCTCGGCGATGGCGAGATCGTAGGCGTCGACGATGTGCTTGCAGCCCTCCACACCCATGGCACCACCCATCACGGTGCCGTCGGTGCAGAAGGCGATCGTGCGGACCCCGTTGACGGTGCCGGCGGCGGCCAGCACTCCGGACTTGTCGCGTTCGTGCAGCAACTCGACGCTGTCGTCGTCGAAGAAGGTCTTCAGGCGCAGCAGGGGGTCACGCGGGTCGAGCGACTCACCCACCGTGTCAGGGGCCATGATCGTCACCTAAACCTCCAGCTGAAATTAGTAGCGCCCGAGGGCGATTGCGACGTTGTGTCCCCCGAAGCCGAATGAGTTGTTCACCGCGTAGCGGTAGTCGCCGGTGCGCGGTTCGCCCGCCACCACGTCCAGGTCGATCTCAGGGTCGAGATTGCGCAGGTTCAGCGTCGGGGGGATGACGCCGTCGCGCAGTGCCAGGACGGTGAGGATGGACTCGACGGCGCCGACCGCGCCGACGGAGTGACCCAGTGCGGACTTGGGCGCGTAGACCGCGGGCCGGTGGCCGCCCATCGCGTTGTTGATGGCCTTGCCCTCGGCGACGTCACCGACTGAGGTTCCGGTGGCGTGGGCGTTGATGTGGTCGATGTCGGAGGGCTGCAGGCCGGCGAGTTGTATCGCCCGGCTCATCGCCTGGCCGGCCTGGATGCCATTGGGATCCGGCGCGACGATGTGGAAGCCGTCGGAGGTGACGGATGCTCCCATGATGCGGGCCAGGATGGTGGCACCGCGGGCCTTGGCGTGCTCCTCGGTCTCGATGACCATCAGCGCTGCCGCCTCGCCGAAGACGAAGCCGTTACGGTCACGGTCGAACGGACGGCAGGCCCCCGCCGGGTCGTCGTTGGTGTTGGACAACACGATCCGCATCTGAGCGAAGCCGGCGATCGGCACCGCCTCGATCTTGGTCTCCACGCCGCCGCACACCGCGATATCGGCTTCGCCGTAGACGATGTTGCGCCACGCGTTGGCAATGGCCTCCGACCCGGACGCGCACGCTGACACCGGCGTGCAGACGCCGGCCTTGGCGTGAAGGTCGAGCCCGACCACCGCCGCCGGACCGTTGGGCATGAACATCTGCACGACCAGCGGCGAGACGGCACGAAGTCCTTTGGCACGCATGCCGTCGTAGGCGAACAGCAACTCCTCCGAGGACCCCATGCCGGTCCCGATGGACACCATCAGCCGACGGGTGTCGACGTCGGGGGAGCCGGCGTTCTGCCAGACCCGGCGGCCCAGCACCGTCGACATCTTCTGCAGATAGGACAGTCGCCGCTTCTCCACCCGATCCAGATCGGCTTCGAAGTCCTCCAGCAGATGACCGCCGATCCGGACCGGCAGGTCGTACTCCTCGACGAAGGGATCCTCGAGCGTGCGGATCCCGCTCTGACCGTCCAGCAGTTTCTTCCAGGTGTTCTCGACGTCGACGGCCAGCGACGTCGTCATCGCCATAGCGGTGACGACGACGTCAGGGAGACCGTTACCGGTTGTCAGCTGTGCCATTGCTGCGAATGCCCCGGTTTTTCAGTACCGCCCGAAGGCGAGCGCAACGTTGTGCCCGCCGAAACCGAACGAGTTGTTGATCGCGTACTTATAGTCGCCGTAGCGGGGCTCGCCCGCGACGACGTCGAGATCGATCTCCGGGTCCGGGTTCTCGTAGTTGAGCGTCGGCGGGATGACACTGTCGCGAAGTGCAAGCACGGTGAGGATCGACTCCAGTGCGCCGACGGCGCCGATGGAGTGGCCCAATGCGGACTTCGGCGCGTAGACCGCGGCGTTCTGCGCACCGGCGACCCGGATGGCGTTGGCCTCGGCGGTGTCGCCGATCGGGGTGGCCGTGCCATGAGCGTTGACGTGGTCGATGTCCGTGGCAGACAGGCCCGCCAGTTCCATCGCCCGCGTCATCGCCCGGCCGGCCCGCTTGCCGTCCGGATCCGGCGCCACCATGTGATAGGCGTCGGACGTGATACCCGCGCCCATCAGACGTGCCAGCGGTGTGGCACCGCGGGCCTTGGCGTGCTCCTCAGTCTCGATGATCATCATGGCGCCGGCCTCGCCGAAGACGAAGCCGTCGCGGTCCTTGTCGAACGGACGCGAGGCGCGTTCCGGCTCGTCGTTTCGGGTGGACATCGCGCGCATCATCGAGAACGTCGCGATCGGCAACGCTTCGATCATGCCCTCGACGCCGCCGCAGACCACGATATCGGCGTCGCCCATGACGATCTGCCGCCAAGCGTGGGCGATGGCCTCGGACCCCGACGAGCAGGCCGAGACCGGGGTGATGACCCCGGCGCGGGCGCCCAGATCCAAGCCGACGACCGCCGCGGCGCCGTTGGGCATGATCATCTGAACGGCGAGCGGGGACACCTTGCGGGGGCCGCCCTCGTTCATCAGGTCGTAGGTCTCAACGATCTTCTCGCCGCCGCCGAGTCCGGTGCCGATGACGACCGAGAAGCGATCCGGGTCGACCTCCGGCGCGCCGGCTTCGTCCCACATCTTGCGGCCTAGGTACTTCGACATCCGCTGGACATAGGACATCCGCCGTAGGTCAAGGCGGGTCATGTGGTCGTCGATCGGGTCGACGAGATGACCGCCGATACGCACCGGCAGGTCCCACTTGGTGACGAACTCGTCTTCAAGGACCCGGATGCCGCTCTGCCCGGCGAGCAGCGCTTTCCACGTGCTGTCGATGTCGGCGCCGAGCGCCGTGGTGGCCTCGACGGCGGTCACCACGACGTTCGGGTACCCGTTACCTGTGGACGGTCCCCCGTAGGAACCTGCCGGAGCCATCGTCACTTCTCCGAAGCGAACTTCTCGCGCAGCGCGGCGGCGGCCTCGGGGTTCTCCTCTTCCAGCTTCTGGATGTAGGCAACCACGTCACCGACGGTGCGCAGGCCGGCCAGATCCTCGTCGGGGATCTTCACGCCGTACTTGTCCTCGGTCTGCACCGCGATCTCCACCATCGACAGCGAGTCGATGTCGAGGTCGTCGACGAAGGACTTCTCCGGGGTGACCTCGGACGGCTCGATCCCGGTGACCTCTTCGATGATCTCGGCGAGGCCGGCGATGATTTCTTGCTGACTGGCGGGCACTGTGTGCTCCCTTCCTGTTATCGGTTGTGCTTCTCGGTTGTGCTGTTCGGTAAAACCCTGATCAGAGCTCGGTGAGTCCATCCAGGTCCGCGGGTGTCTTGACGGCATGCGTCGCGACGCCCCGAAGTTCTCGTTTGGCGATTCCGGTGAGAGTCCCCGCGGGCGGGAACTCGACGATCGCGGCGGTGCCCAGTTCTCCCATGGTCTGCGTGCACAGATCCCATCGCACCGGGCGGGTGAGTTGCGCGACGAGTTTCTCCATCGCGTCGGCGGCTGAGGTGACCGGCCGGCCGTCGGCGTTGGAGAGCAGCGTGGTGGACGGATCGGAGGCCGAGACCGCGGCCGCCGCCGCGGCGTAGCCGTCCTGCGCCGAGGCCATGTAGTGGGTGTGGAACGCGCCGGCGGTGGCCAGCTGACGAACCCGGGCCTTGGCCGGCGGGTCCTCGGCCAGTTTCTCCAGCGCCGAGATCGCACCCGCGGCGACGATCTGTCCCGCGGCGTTGCGGTTGGCCGGGACCAGCTCGAGGGCATCCAGCCGCGTGAGCACCTCGTCCTCGTCGCCGCCGAGGACCGCCGACATCCCTGTCGGTTCCGCGGCGCAGGCCTTGGCCATCTCCGCACCGCGGACCGCCGCGAGCTTCACGGCGTCGTCGGGGGAGATGACGCCGGCGATGGCATAGGCGGCGATCTCGCCGACGGAGTGCCCCGCGACCACGGTCGCCGCCGGCAGGCCCCGTACGGCCAGCTCGGCGAAGGCCAGCAGGGTGGTGGCGACGACCAGCGGCTGGGTTACCGCGGTGTCGGTGATCTGCTCGGCGCCCGCGGTGGTGCCGAGGGTGGCAAGATCCAGGCCGCTGATGTCCGACCAGCGGGCGATGTGATCGGCGGCGCCGGGGAGCTCAAGCCAGTCGGCGAGCATGCCGGGGGTTTGCGACCCCTGCCCGGGCGCAAGCAACGCAATCACATCTCTAAGAGAACACTGTGAACGGGGTTTTTCGAGGTGTGCAAGATTATGAACCTGGTCTTAGGTTTTTGTGGATTCCCCACAAAACACCCCTTGGATGCGACGTCAGCGAGATCAGTCCGCGACACTGACCGCCGTCAGGGCACCCCGGCGGTTCCGGTCAGCGGCGCCATGAGAGCCGAGACGGCCGAGTTTGCTCTGTTCGCGGCCGTGGGCGCCGCCGCGGTCGGATAGTTGAGCCGGCCTACGGTGGCGGCCACCCGCAGCACGTAGGCGTCCCGGGGAACCGTGGGATCCCGGCCGGTGAAGTCGGTGATCCGCTTGAGGCGGTAGCGGACGGTATTTGGATGAACGAACAGTTTTCGGGCGCAGGCCTCGATCGCGCCGCCGCTGTCGAGGTAGGCGTCCAGGGTCTCGACGAGCACCGGTCCGGCGTCGGCCAGCGGCCGGGTGACCTCGTTGTACAGCGCCGCCACCGCCGAGGTGTCCCCGAGCAACGCCCGCTCCGGGAGCAACTCGCGCGCGGACACGGGCCGTGGCGCCCCGGTCCAGCCGGCGACGGCGTTCATACCCGAAATCGCTTCGGCCGCACTGTGATACGCCGCGGTGAGCATCGGCGCGGTGGGACCGATCACCACCGGCCCGTCGGAGTACACGCCGAGCAGGTCGGAGAGGAAACGATCGGTCGGTGACACCGGGCCGGAGATGATGGCGATGAGCCAGGTTCCGTGTACGTCGGCCAGCGCATTGCGTGCGTGCCGCTGGGCGATCTCGCGTACGTCCTCACCAGCGAGGTTCTCCCGGCCCGGTGGCGGGGTGCCCACCACCACCGTCGTCGGTGCGGTGGTGTCCCAGTTCAGGGCGGCCGCCCGGGAGAGCAGTTCCGGGCCGGTGTCGCCGCGGACGATGCCGTCGACCACGCTGGCCTCCATCCGGCTGTCCCAGGATCCGCGGGCCTCGGCGGCGTCGGCGTAGGCGCTCGCCGCGGCGAAGGCCAGATCCCGGCTGTAGCGCAGGATGCCCACCGTCAGGGCGGTGGCCTGCTCGTCGTTGCGGGCCACCATCGGGACGACCTCTTCGAAGTACTCCATGGTCACCCGAACCATGTCGACGGTCTGGGCTAGGGCGATCTTGCGAGTCAGGTTCTGGGGCACCAGCTCGAAGGCCTGCGCGGTGTAGCCGACCTGGCTGGTGGGGTCGCGCACCCATTCGGCGAAGTTGACCACCGCGGCCTGCACGACCAGCTGCACGCTGGCGCGCTGGGAGGCCTCCAGATCGGCGAAGAACGGCAGCCGCTTCGCCATCGCCTGGACGGCCTCGGTGGCCAACCGCCCGGAGTAGCCCTTGAGCCGGCGCAGCGTGGCGTCGGGAACGTCGACGAGCAGCTCCAGCGGCGAGCGGGCCGGCAGCGACTTGGAATTGTCGGGCACCTCTAAAAGCTACGCCATTCTTTGGCGGAAAACGCCAAACGCGGCTAGGAGACCCCGGGATCGGAGGTCTGCTCCGGTGCCGCCAGCACATCGTCGATGCGGTACTCACGCGCCGCGGCCACCGCCACCGACGGATCGATCTCGCCGTCGCGGGCCAGGGCTTCGAGCACCGCCACCACCACCGACTCGGCGTCGGTGTTGTAGTAGCGCCGCGCCGCCGGACGGGTGTCGGAGAAGCCGAATCCGTCGGTGCCCAGGGTGAGGTAAGAGCCGGGCACCCACGGGCGGATCTGCTCGGGCACCGCGCGCATCCAGTCGCTCACCGCGACCACCGGCCCACTGGTCCGACCGAGCGCCTCGGTGACATACGGCACCGGGGCGGGCTGATCGGGGTGGCGCAACCGCTGCTTCTCGCAGGCGACTCCGTCGCGGTGCAACTCGTTCCAACTCGTCACCGACCACACATCGGCGGCGACGTCCCAGCGCTGCGCGAGCAGGTCCGCGGCGCGCAGCGCCTCGGGCATCGACACCCCCGAGGCCAGTATCTGTGCGACGGTGCTGCGCTTCTCGCCGGCCGTGCGGTAGCGGTAGATGCCCTTGATCAGCCCCTCGACGTCGAGGTGCTCGGGCTCGGCCGGTTGCGGATAGGGCTCGTTGTAGATGGTGATGTAGTAGTAGACGTTCTCGGAATTCTCGCCGTACATCCGGGCCAGACCGTTCTCGACGATGTGGGCGATCTCGTAGGCGAACGCGGGGTCGTAGGCCACCACGGCGGGGTTGGTCGAGGCGAGTAGCAGCGAATGCCCGTCGGCGTGCTGCAGACCCTCGCCGGTCAGCGTGGTGCGTCCGGCCGTCGCACCGAGCACGAAACCGCGCGCCATCTGGTCGGCGGCGGCCCAGAAGCCGTCGCCGGTGCGCTGGAAGCCGAACATCGAATAGAAGATGTAGACCGGGATCATCGGCTCGTCGTGGGTGGAGTACGAGGTGCCGGCGGCGGTGAACGAGGCCGTCGAGCCGGCCTCGTTGATGCCCTCGTGCAGGATCTGTCCGGTCTCGGATTCCTTGTACGCCAACATCATCTGTGCGTCGACGGCGGTGTAGAGCTGTCCGAGCCGGTTGTAGATCTTCAGCGTCGGAAACCACGAGTCCATCCCGAAGGTGCGCGCTTCGTCAGGAATGATCGGCACGATCCGCTTGCCGATGTTGGTGTCGCGCAGCAATTCCTTGAACACCCGCACCGTCGCCATGGTGGTGGCCACCGCCTGGTGTCCGGAGCCCTCCTTCAGCGGCGCGTAGAGCTCGCGCGGCGGCAGCGTCAGCGGCCGCGACGCGTTGCGCCGCGACGGCAGGAATCCGCCGAGGGTGGTACGCCGGTCCACCAGGTAGCGGATCTCCGGCGATTCGGTGCCGGGATGGTAGTAGGGCGGCAGGTAGGGGTTCTCCTCGAGCAGGGTGTCGCTGATCGGGATGCGCATCGCGTCGCGGAAATCCTTGAGGTCCTGCAGGGCAAGCTTCTTCATCTGGTGGGTGGCGTTGCGGCCCTGGAAGTGCGATCCCAGTGTGTAGCCCTTGATCGTCTTGGCCAGGATCACCGTCGGCTGACCCTTGTGCTCGATTGCCGCGCGATAGGCGGCGTAGACCTTGCGGTAGTCGTGACCGCCGCGCTTGAGGCTCCATATCTCGTCGTCGGACATGGTGTCCACGAGGGCTTTGGTTTGCGGGTCGCGGCCGAAGAAGTGCTCGCGCACGTAGGCGCCGTCGTTGGCCTTGTAGGTCTGGAAGTCGCCGTCGGGTGTGGTGTTCATCAGATTCACCAGCGCGCCGTCGGCATCGGCGTGCAACAGCGCGTCCCACTCGCGGCCCCACACCACCTTGATGACGTTCCAGCCCGCACCGCGGAAGAACGACTCCAGCTCCTGGATGATCTTGCCGTTGCCGCGCACCGGACCGTCGAGGCGTTGCAGGTTGCAGTTCACCACGAAGGTGAGGTTGTCCAGACCCTCGTTCGCCGCGATCTGGATCTGCCCGCGGCTCTCCGGTTCGTCCATCTCGCCGTCGCCGAGGAAGGCCCACACGTGCTGATCGGAGGTGTCCTTGATGCCCCGGTCGTGCAGATAGTGGTTGAACCGCGCCTGGAAGATGGCGTTCATCGGGCCCAGACCCATCGACACCGTCGGGAACTCCCAGAACTCCGGCATCAACCGCGGGTGCGGGTAGGACGGCAGTCCGCCGCCGGGGTGGCTGTGCTCCTGGCGGAACCCGTCGAGCTGGTCGGCGCTGAGTCGCCCTTCTAGGAACGCACGCGCGTAGATGCCGGGTGACGCGTGGCCCTGGATGTAGATCTGGTCGCCGCCGCCGGCGTGGGACTTGCCGCGGAAGAAGTGGTTGAAGCCGACCTCGTAGAGCGAGGCCGAGGACGCATAGGTGGAGATGTGGCCGCCGACGCCCACCCCGGGGCGCTGGGCGCGGTGCACCATGATGGCCGCGTTCCACCGGATCCAGCGGCGGTAGCGGCGCTCGACCTCCTCGTCGCCGGGGAACCACGGTTCGAGTTCGGTGGGGATGGTGTTGACATAGTCGGTGGAGGTCAGCGCCGGGATGGCGACCCGCTGCTCGCCGGCCCGCTCCAGCATCCGCAGCATCAGGTAGCGGGCGCGGTCCGGACCCGATCGGGACAGCAGATCGTCGAAGGACTCCATCCACTCGGCGGTCTCTTCGGGGTCGTGGTCGGTCAGATACGACGCCACACCCTCCCGTATCACCCGGACCCGGTCGGAGTCCCTGGGTCCCAGTTGGCTAGTGGGACCCAGTTGGCTGGTAGTCAACGTCTCGCTCCTGATGGTCCGGGGGCACGTCTGGCGCCGTATTTCTATCGTGCCGCACTTGCGCCCCTCACGGCGGATACTCGTGATTACCGGTAACGTCTGCACCTGTGCTAACGGCGAGGGCGCGCACCGTGCGCGTCGGTGGACTGGTGATCGGAATCGCTGCGGCAGTCGCCATGGGGGTGGTCGGCTGCACCAGCGTGACCGGAGGCGATGCCACCCCGAACGCCGCCGACGCACCCGCCTACCGCACTTCGGCGGCGATGTCGTCCTCGGCGGCGGCCGCCAGTTCCAGCGCCCGGGAATCCCAACGCCAGGCGTCGGTGGCCACCCAGGCCGTTCAAGCCACCTGCGAGACGCTGTCGACGACGAGCGCGGACGCCATCGACGCGGTCAACGCCTACGTCGACGCCTACAACACCGAGGGCGGTGACATCGCGGGCACCGAGCGCCCGGCCGTGGACGCCCTGGGCCAGAGCGCGCAGGCGGTCCAGAGCAGCATCACCCCGGTGATTCCCCAGGATCTGGCCGATGCCTTCGGGGCGTGGATCGACGGGGCGGACGCCACCGCCCGGGCGATCACCGACAAGGCCTCCGCGGCGGAGTTCAACGACCTCATCGACGGGCTCAACGAGGCCCGCTCCACGGCCCTGGATCTCTGCGACAAGACCTACGGATGACCCAACTGCCGCGCCGCCGGCGGGCGGGGCGTGCGACGATAGGCGCCAGCAACACCGGTCCATATGCATGAGGGAGGCGCGAGGCTGTGGTCACCGCGGGTGACAGCGGGCGTAACTTCGCCCAGAGGCTGGGCATCCAACCGGATCAGATCGTCCAGGAACTGGGTTGGGACGAAGACTGCGACGACGATATCCGCGTCGAAATCGAGGACGCGTGCGGCAGTGAACTGCTCGACGAGGACGCCGTCGAGGTGGTCGACGTCGTATTGCTGTGGTGGCGTGACGGCGACGGCGATCTGGTGGACCGGCTGATGGACGCCATCGCCCCACTGGCCGAGGACGGGGTGATCTGGGTGCTCACGCCGAAGACCGGCAAGCCCGGCCATGTGCTGCCGGCGGAGATCGCCGAATCGGCGCCGACCGCCGGGCTGATGCAGACGTCGTCGGCCAACCTGGGGGACTGGGGCGGCAGTAGGCTCGTGCAACCGAAATCGAAAGCAGCGGGAAGGCATTCATGACTCTGGCAGTCGGCGCAAAAGCCCCGGACTTCACCCTTAAGGATCAGGACGGCCAACCGGTCACGCTGAGTGATTTCCGCGGCAAGAAGAACGTGCTGCTGGTGTTCTTCCCGCTGGCCTTCACCGGGATCTGTCAGGGCGAGTTGGACGAGGTGCGCGACAACCTCGCCGACTACGACAATGACGATGTGGCCACGCTGGCCGTGTCGGTCGGCCCGCCACCCACCCACAAGATCTGGGCCACCGAGAGCGGGTTCACCTTCCCGGTGCTCAGCGATTTCTGGCCGCACGGCGAGGTCGCACAGGCCTATGGGGTGTTCAACGCCGACGCCGGCATCGCCAACCGCGGCACCTTCGTCATCGACCGTTCCGGGGTGATCCGGTTCGCCGAGTGCAAGGCGCCCGGCGAGGCGCGCGACCAGACGCTCTGGACCGAGGCCCTGGCCACCGTCAAGGCCTGAACTGATTTCATGACCCCTGCCCGCGGCGGGTAACCTGCCCGGGCACGGGCGTGTAGCGCTGCCCGTGGCACGGGCGTGTAGCTCAGTGGTAGAGCTCTGGTTTTACACACCAGCGGTCGGGGGTTCGAAACCCTCCGCGCCCACCGTCGTTGCCGTCTTACGCGTTTAGGATCGTGCAATGGTGGTTGAGATGGACGTGAACCGTTGACCACACCGGCAGCAGGACCGCGAGGACCCCGGGACGAGTACAAGTCCGGCCTTCCTGACTCCACTACGGGCCTGCGCTGGGCATTGGCTGTGGTGTCCCTGGTCGCTGTGGCTGCAACCATTACCGCGGTCACGCTGTGGCTGAAACCTCGCCAGGTCGAGCAAGCTGCGCCACAGGACAAGGCCGAGCAAGCTCTGCCCACCAAGACGGCTCCCACCGATGTGCCCCGGGCGGACTTGGAGCAATTCACCGGTCAGGACCTCAGGCAGAGATTTCCCGGCCCACCCATTCGGATCACCTGCCCCGGTGACCTGCCTGCCAAAGTTGGCGCATCCGAGGAGTGCGTACTCCGCCGCTCCAACGAGGAGTTCCGCCTCACCCTCACCATCACCTCGGGCACATCGCCGTTCGACGCCGTCTGGAGCACCAGGTTGGGCGAGAGGATTTCGAATTAATTCTCAGCGTCGCGAGACGGCCTGACACACGCCGCCGAGGGGCAACGCGGTTGCTAAAGTCGGGCTCGACTCCGACGAGATGAGGATTCCGGTATGCCCGGGCCAGCTGAGGGTGAATTCCCACAGGGTCACGCCGAACGGTCCGCGAAGGACATCGGCCGGCTGCTGGTTCGCTGCGCCGACCGGCCGGGCCTGGTCGCGGCGGTCACGGCGTTCCTGGCCAACAGCGGCGCGAACATCGTCTCGCTCGACGAACACGCACAGCAGACCGGCGGCACCTTCATCCAGCGAACCGTCTTTCACCTTCCCGGCCTGGCCGCCGCTCGCGCGGAGCTGGAGCGCGAATTCGCCGAGCGGATCGCCGGCCCGTTCGAGATGGATTTCCGGCTCACCGAAGCCGCCAAACCCAAGCGCGTCGCGCTGATGGCCTCCCTGGAGGACCACTGTCTGCTGGACCTGCTGTGGCGCAACCGCCGCGGAGAACTCGACATGACGGTGGCGATGGTGGTCTCCAACCATCCCGATCTGGCCGATCAGGTCCGGCCGTTCGGGGTGCCCTTCATCCACATCCCGGCCACCAGGGACATTCGCGAGCAGGCCGAGCAGCGACAGCTGGAGTTGCTGCGCGGCAACGTCGACCTGGTGGTGCTCGCGCGCTACATGCAGATCCTCACCGAGAACTTCCTCGACGAGGTGGGCTGCCCGCTGATCAACATCCACCACTCGTTCCTGCCGGCCTTCATCGGCGCCGCGCCCTACCGGCGGGCCAAGGAGCGCGGCGTCAAACTCGTCGGCGCCACAGCGCACTACGTGACCGCGGACCTCGACGAGGGCCCGATCATCGAGCAGGACGTGGTCCGGGTGGACCACCGGCACAGCGTCGAGGACCTGGTGCGCCTGGGCGCCGACGTCGAACGTGCGGTGCTCTCACGCGCGGTGAAGTGGCACTGCGAGGACCGCATCGTCCGGTACGGCAATCAGACCGTCGTCTTCTGAGCCGCCGCGCCGTCGCCGAGTGCGGCCAGCTCGATCAGCCGGCGGCGCACCTCGTCGGCGATGTCCTGGGCGGACAGATGCCGTGGCGACGTCTGCACCTCGATGGGTCCGTCGATCTCGTCGGCCTCCAGGTAGGACGCCGCGAGCAGCGCCTCGATCGGCGAGCGCCCGTAGACCCTCGCCACCGCGATCGCCGTCTCGGCCTTGGGCCGAGTCTTGCCGAGCATCCAGTTGCACACCGACAGCCGGCCCACCCCGACCTTCTCGGCGATCTGCGTCTGCGTCTCACCCGCGGCGATGCGCCGGAGATACTCCGGCCACGTTTGTTTCATCAGATTCCCCTCCCCGCGACCACGTTAGAGATGGGGTCTGACAAGTCCGCGTGGCCGAATTGATGAACGTGCCCATTAAACCGAGGTGACCTTTGATCATCGCGATGTGCATCGGCATGGTGTGACTAGCAGCAATGCCTTCGGCCCGACCCGCATATGAGACGCTGCCGAGGTGATCACCCGGGCGCTCGGCATTCTCATTGCCGGACTCGCCGACCTTGCCGTCGGTGACCCGCGACGCGGTCACCCGGTCGCCGGATTCGGACGGTCCGCGAGCGCGCTGGAATCACTGAGCTATCGGGATGACCGCAGTGCCGGCGCCGTGCACACCGCGCTCCTCCTCGGAGCGGTCACCGCCCTGGGTGTGCTGGTGCAGCGGCGGGCGCGCGGCCCGGTGGCGTCGGCCGCGGTGACCGCCGCGGCCACCTGGACCGCGCTGGGCGGAACCACGCTGGTGCGCACCGCCGCCGCGATGGCCGGCGAACTCGAGAGCGGGGACCTCGAGGGTGCAAGGGCAGTCCTGCCCGCGTTGTGCGGGCGCGATCCCGCCGCACTCGACGAGCCGGGACTGGCCCGCGCGGCGCTGGAATCGGTGGCCGAGAACACCTCCGACGCGCACGTCGCACCGCTGCTGTGGGCGGCGCTCGGCGGGGTTCCGGCCGTGCTGGCGTACCGCGCGATCAACACCCTCGACGCCATGATCGGCAATCGCTCAGCGCGGTATGCCCGATTCGGCTGGGCGGCCGCCCGCATCGACGACGTCGCCAACCTCGCGCCGGCGCGGATCACGGCCGTCCTGACCGCGGTGTGCGCCCCACTGGTCGGCGGCTCGGCTGCCGGCGCGTTGCGGACGTGGCGGGCGGATGCCTCCCGTCACCCCAGTCCCAACGCCGGCGTCGCCGAAGCCGCGTTCGCCGGCGCACTCGGCGTGCGACTCGGCGGCCCGACCCAGTACCGGCACGAACTGGAGATCCGGCCCGCACTCGGCGATGGTCCGCCGCCCCAGATCGCCGATCTCCGCAGGGCGGTGCGGCTCTCACGGTGGGTGCAGGGCGCCGCACTGACTCTTGCGTTCGCGGTGGCGGTGGTCGTTCAGCGACGCCGGCCGTAGCGGTCGGCGAGTTTGTCCTCGACGCTCTGCGGTCCGGGTGACTGCTCGGCGGTGGCGCGTGCGGCGGCCTCACGGCGGCGGGTCCGGATCTCGGTGACGGCGAAGTAGCCCAACCCGATGGGGGCCAGGATGCCGAACGCGATCCACTGAATGCCGTAGGACAGGAACGGGCCGGCGTCCAGATGGGGCAACTCGAGCACACCGAGCCCACCGGGCTGGCCGTCCACCAGTTGCAGATATGAGCCCGTCAACGCCGTGCCCGTCAGCGATGACAGCTGGGCGGTGTCGATCGCGTACACCTGCAGCACGCCGTTCTCCCGCAGCGGCTTCTGCTCGGCCCCGGTGGTGACCTCCGAATCGCGCAGCCGCGCGGTGATGGTCACCTCACCCGGTGGAGGCGGCGGGATGGGCGGCACGGCGGTGCCCTGTTCGGGCCGCACGTAACCCCGATTGACCAGAACCACCGGGCCGCCGCGAACCGAGAACCCGGTCAGCACCTCGTAGGCGGGCGCGCCGCCGATGACCCGCAGCCGCACCAGCGCCTGCACGGCGGGCAGATAGCTGCCGGTGGCGGTGACCCGGCGCCACTGTGCCTCGGGTGCTGCCGAATCCTGCTGCGGCAGAAGCGAGGTCACCGCGACGGGTTGGGCCGACAGGGAGGCCTCGATCTGGTGATTCTCCTTCGACGTGCTGCTGTTCTTGCCCAGTTGCCACGGCGCAAGCACCGTGAAACACAGATACGCGAACGCCACCACGACCAGAGCGAGTGC
>Ga0194052_1000443_pt1 | contig 26885 bp, 23 predicted proteins | sample SepL226m_MetaG_FD_160117 | JGI IMG/M metagenome (GOLD analysis project Ga0194052, IMG submission 160117) | Anoxic zone freshwater microbial communities from boreal shield lake in IISD Experimental Lakes Area, Ontario, Canada - Sep2016-L227-6m | ecosystem: Environmental > Aquatic > Freshwater >...
GTTTAAAAAAAGCTGAGGGAATTAGAGCATATAACTCATTTTTAGTTTTTTTTAAACAGCAAATTGATTATCTTAATAGATTAAACACCACAGGAAAAATTACACTGAAAATAAACAGAAAAGATAAAACCATAGCGAGAGATTCTAGAATTTGTGCTTTTCGTGGTGGTCAGAGTAAGAACAAGCGTTTTGAATACATAGCTACTCTTGCAAAAAGCAAAAGTGAAAAAATTGGAGCAAAGAAATTGAACCCTAACACAACCATACAAACTCTTAGTGGTGAAGTTGGCAAAATAAACGAAAGATTAAAAAAAGACCTAGATTTAAGAGATGATTTAATTGTAAACAACAATAACTCTGGCTATAAAATAAATAAAGATTTTTACACAATTGAATTTTTATAGTTAGGCTGAACTTCTTGTTTATTGAACTAAAAATATCCTTACAAAGAAGGATATTTTTTATATTGCCCTTACTAGAACCTAACTATTTTGACTTACATATAATTGTTAATATCTTTTTATAACATTAAAAATTAAAAAAAATGAAAATGATAAAAGAACAAAATTTTTTTGAATGTAGTGATATTTCTTTGGCTTCCACTCTATTTTATTTTGGCTACAAAATTGAAACAATAAATAAAAACAATCCAGCTCGTGCAATATTTATTTTTGAAAGAGATAAAAAACTTGATGAATTAATTCAAGGTTTTTGGTCACATTCCCTAGTGGTCGACCCTTTGGGTTATTTTAATAGTTTAAAAGAAATAAAAACTAGATTATATCAATGAATCTAAATTAATAATGAAAATTAAAATTATATGGAAGAAAGATTAGAAAATTTTATATTAACACCTCGCTATCTAACTGACATGCTCCGTAATGGAAAAATCAGCGTTGTAGAGTATTTAGTACTTTCTTGGATAAGAAATAATGCTGACCCTTACGGCGTAACCACTACAAGTTTAGATGATTTAGCTAATGATTTAAACAAGAAAAGAAATTATATAAATAGAATCGTTCTTTCTTTAAAAAGTAAGAAGTTGATTGATTATAAAGACAGGACTGGTCGCAGAGGTTCTTTCAAAATTCATTTAGACTTTTGGATATTACCAAATAAGACTCTAAAGAATAGAGGTGAATTTTACGGAAGAGGTGAAATCAGAGATTTAGGTAATGTAAGTTCAGAAATTGAGTCAAAGCCTAATCAGAGCAATGACATGGATATTCAGAGCTTAAACAGTAAAAGGAATGAACTAATTAAAGGCTATTCTCCGTTTTCTAGTGATAGTGAAGTCAGAGGCTCTAATAACGATACTCATAAAGAAAATAAAATAGTATCGTCTTCTTTTAAAGAAAGAACGTATTTATCGGAATTTAAACCTAAGAATTCAGATGAAGAATGCTGTTTAAATATTGCCACAAAACTCGGAGAAAGAAATATTAATTTTATGCTGTCTGCTCTCAAAAAGTACGGTAGAGAATATATTGAAAAAGCGTGGCGTGCTTTTCAAGAAGCAGAACAAAATACCACGATAAAAAAACGTGGAGCATATTTTAATGCTTTACTTAAAAAGGCTTACGAAGAAGAAAATTAAAATGGAACTTACACCAGAACAAATAAAGAAGTTTATAGAAATACATAAAGGTTGTATTGATTTTAGTAAATATTCAGAAGAACAAATAATAGAAATTGCAAATGGGGTCGCTAATTATTACTTAACTTTATTTAAAATAAGCCAACGTATAAAAAAAGAAGAGGAAGAACTTAGAATTATAAAATGGTAAAAGTTAATAATTTTGCTTGTATAGAAAAGTACAGTATGATACTATAATAGTATGAATAAAAAAGAACAATTTTATACAGCTGAAGAATTAGCTAGTATACTCAAACTGAATATAATAACTATTTACCGATACATCAGAACAAAAAAAATCAAAGCATATAAATTTGGTAAAGAGTATAGAATTGATGAAAAAACTTTTAAAAACTTTATAGACAAAAATCAAGTAAAATGAAAACACAAATAAAAACAATAAAAAATGAATCTGTCATTTATTGCCGAGTATCTTCTAAAGAACAAGAAGATACAGGCTATTCCCTACCAGCACAAGAAAAGCTCCTTACAGAATATGCCCAAAGAAAAAATCTTTCTATTCAAAAAGTATTCTCAGTTGCTGAATCTGCCAGCGGAGCAAAACAAAGAAAAATATTTGGAGAAATGATGGACTATATGCAAAAAAATAATATTCAGATTTTACTTTGTGAAAAAGTTGACCGTCTTACTAGAAATCTTAAAGAAGCCGTAGTGGCTAATGATTGGATTGAAGCAAATGAAGAAAGACAACTTCATTTTGTTAAACAAAATCTTGTCATTCATAAAAACGCAAAGTCTGATGAAAAATTCCGATGGGATATTGAGATTGTACTTGCTAAAAAATATATTTCTAATCTTTCAGAAGAAGTAAAAAAGGGACAAGTTGAAAAAATTGCACAAGGTTGGCTTCCGACAAAACCACCAATAGGCTACAAAACTATTGGAGAGAAAGGACACAAAATACACATTATTGATGAAAAAACTGCTCCTCTTGTAAAAAAAATGTTTGAACTATATTCAACAGGAAATTATTCTGTGATAAGTATAGAAGACGAAATGTATAAATTAGGTCTTCGTTCGATAAACGGAAAAAGAATTTTACAAAGCAGAATATATGAATTACTACAAGACCCATTCTATTGTGGAAAAATGAAGTGGAATGACGAAGTGTACCCTGCTAAACACGAACCACTAATTACTAAAGATTTATTTGAAAAAGCTCAAAATATTCTTAAACGAAGAGGAAAAACTACCCTTTCCACAAAACATAATTATCTTTTTATGAGTAGAATTTTTTGCGAAGGTTGTGGAGGTGTATTAAGCTGGGAAACACAAAAAGGAACTCTATACGGTCATTGTAATAATCATTTAAAGTCCCGTCATTGTTCTAAAAAGACCTATATAAAAGAGAAAGAAGTAGAAGAGCAAATAAGTGTAGTTTTTGAAAAAATAACCCCTAAAAGCGAAGCTGTGCTTAATTGGATAGAGGAAATAATTATAGACGAAAATACTGACCAAATTAAATTCAGAGAAACTGAAATTCAAAGATTAAATGTATTACTTTTAAATATTAGAAAACAAAAAGATAAATATTTTGAAGCAAAAATTAACCGAGAAGTTGACCTTGAGTACTGTGAAAGAAAAATCACTGAATGTAAGATTGAAGAAAGTGTATTAGAGTCAGCTCTTGAAAAAATAAACAACAAAAGTGATGAGTACCAAGAACTTCGTTTAATAATTCATGACCTTGCTTTCAAAGCAAAAGAAATATATCAAAAAGCACTACCAGATGAGAAAAAATTATTATTCGCTCAATTATTTACGAACTTCACACAAAACGTATATGAAATAAAGCCAAATTATAATTTAGCTTGTGATTATTTACTTGAATGGATACCTAAGCTAAATGAAGCCTACGAACTACAAAAAACCCTTATGTCTCCAATACAAAAGAGTAATTTTGCACTAAGTAATACTATCCTGCTCCGAACATGGGACGATGTTCGAATGGAAATTATGAGAAAGAATTATTGATTTTAGATTGCAACTCTTTTATCTTTTCTTCATCTTTCTTTTTACTTATACTTTTATATAAATCAGGATGATAAACACGCAATGCATCATTGAGAGTTGATGGTATTTCTATTTTCTTATTAGGGTCGCTTCTTTCTTCAAAAGTCTTTAAATCAAAATATACCTCATTCCATATTTTTTCAGCCATTTCTTTATCTGGCAATGCATTAACTTTATCTAAAAACATATGACGATACTTCTCTATTCCACGACCAACACGAGCATGGAACATTCCAGAAATTGCAAAATCATTTTTAAATTGTGGTTCTTGTGATAATAATTTTTCTTTTTCTTCATCTGAAGCTTCATAAGTATATTTTTCCTCAAGCATTTTTTTATATGCTTTCATTTTATTATCATATTCAATCCGAGTATTTATATCATTATCTAGTGTTTGATTATCAAGTAACTTTGGTCTTAAATCACCATAATATTTAGATACCTCACCTTCTGGAATATTTAATGATTTTAGAAAATTATTACGATATTCTAATTCAACAACATCTTTACTTTTACCATTTTCTCCTTCTGGAAGAGTTTCTTTGTCTATATATAAAAAAGCATCAATATCACTTGTTTCTTTTGCTTGTTCACCTTTTATCATTGAACCATAAACAGTAGCCCCTAATACTTCAGGGTTTTGTTTTTGAAAATCTTTAATCCCATCTCTAAAATTATTTAATCTAGTCTTTGCAGATGTTTCAATTGCTGGTGTGAATCTTCGTTCATTATTATTTGTCTGATTGTTTAACTGTTCATTCATAGAAATATTTTACCATAGGTTCGAACTTCTACTAACCTCCAAAAAATAACCCTTATGAAATAAGGCTCAAAATTTGCTCCGAATTTGGGATGACGTTCGAATAATACTATTAAAAAATGATATAATTTAAAATATGAAAATAGAAATCCAACTTATCTCAGAGCGAGAAAATATACTAAAAAAGCTAGAAACATTATTTGCTGATAAAGCAGTTGAGGCTCATATTTTTGGGTCAATAGCTCGACAACAGGCAGACGCCTATAGTGATATAGATATTTGGTTTACGTTTAAAGATGAAGAATATATTGAAATATTTAGAAAAAGATTTGAGTATTATGGGCTTCTAGGGAATATTATTCATTCTTGTGAAGCACCACAAAATGCCCCTGTAAATGGAGTTCACACCGCTCTATTATTACAATACCGAGAAGTAATAACAGTTGTAGATATATATTTATGTCCACTATTATCCTCATACATAACTGATGAAAATAAAAAATTATTTGGTATTGATTTGCCAAAAATAAACAACCATGGTTTTAATCCACAAAAAGCAGAAGTGAATAATGATTATCGTATAGATTTTTTTATTGGTTTTATTTTTAACACAGTTAAGAAAATTGCACGACACCAACCAACCCCGCTTGAAGCCGTATTGCGTGAATATGAAAATTTAAACAAGAATTACAATATCGGAGTTGAACCGCTTAATACTGTAGAGCAAGATGTTACTACATTAGAAAGAATAATTGAAAACACTAAAAAGGTTTCTAATGAGAAACAAAAAAATACACTAGATGCAATTCTTAATTTTGAAAGAATAATCCTTTCATAGGTTCGAACTTCTACTAACCTCCGAAAAATAACCCTTGTGAAATAAGGCTAAAATTTTGCTCGGGAGGTAGGGATCGAACCTACGACCAATCGCTTACATGTAATCTCCTATTACTAGGGGCATGGACTATATCATCTTCATATTTATAAATTTCTTCATAAACTTAGAAGCAAGGCGCTTCGCGCTCTGAACTTAACCAGAGAGCTACTCCCATAAAGGGATAGTCTCTACACCTTCAACCAATAAAAATTGGAAGCTTGGCTCGGGATTGCCCTCTTTTAAAAGGGGTTCCCCGAATTCACCTTGTTTTTCAATCTACCTTTCGATAGAAAGCTGCGTAATGCCTGACTCGACTTCTCTGTGGCAATTTGCACACAAGAGAACGCATTTATCTAATTCGTTGCGAACTTTTTCCCATGATCTAGTGTATCCCTTATCACCAATTCCAAAAGATTTTTTATCTGATTGAATGTGGTGAAGTTCAAGTGCACCAATACATTTAGAATATTTACAAATTTGGCATTTACCACCTTTGTAATCAACTGCAAGCTCTTTTATTTTCTTGCGTCGTTTCGCTACGGCTTTGATAAGTGCTTCGCGCCTGTCAGCATATTTCCTATTATCTGGCATAATATTAATTATACCATTGGATGGAAATCTTCACAGGCGACCGCTCTACCGCTGAGCTACTCCCGAATATATTTAATTTCTCTATCTAAAAAGAACTTTCTGTATTTTATCAGAAACTACATAAAAAACAAGCATTTGATATATCCTTTATTTATAATGATATTTTTATCATTGACTTTTTATTAAAAAATGATATTATCATATAAAATTGCTCTTTAATATATTGTTTTTGTGTTGTTGATTGAATTACTTTGAACTTCTGTATGAAGGCTAAAGTAATTCAATCAACATTAATCAACACAAACAAAATGAACACAAAGAAAATATTACAATGCTTTTCGCATTGGAATTTAGAAAAAGATTGGGGCGTGATCGCGAATGCAGAAGTTGTACTTGTCTTGTCTTTCGGAGGAAGAGAAAGTGGACAAGGCTTAACAAATAAGTATCTTGCAAATATAATCTCCCAAAAAACTGATCTCCCTATTGTTGCACAAAATGAAATTGCAGAAATACTGCAAGATGAATCTGTTTACTGTGAATATGTAATCAAGGAGCATCAAACTTATGGTGCATATCTTGATACTTACGAAGTATTAAGACAATCTTTTGAATATTGCAAAACAAAAGGTTGGAGAAACGCACTTATCATTGCGCACTCCGATCACCTATGGAGGGCCGTAGAAACCGCAAAAAAGATTGGTTTCCATGCAACCGCCGCAGACACGAAAATGGTTCCTTATGACAAAAAGTCGAACCAATTATGGACAAGGAATAGATCGTTATTCATTTCAAGAGAAATCTTAACAAGGATAATGTATCTTGCAAAAGGCTGGATATAAAAACATTAAAACCTAAGTTGTTAAAAAATGACAGCTTAGGTTTTTTTATTTTACAAAATTCTAAAAAATAAACTTATAACAGGATACAAGACATAATCAAACCATTTCATATGGTATGCTTTTTTATCAAATACTTCTGTATCCTTTTCCCATTTATTAATGATTTTTAAAATTTCTCGAACTGCCGTAACATCTTTAAAGAAAATTCCAACTTCAGAATTTAATTCAAATGATAAAAAATCTAAATTATTAGAACCAACTATTGCTTCCTTTTTATCTATCACCATAAGCTTCGCATGATTCATCTGTGATTCCATGTGAATATTTACACCAAGCTTTGACAGTTCATACATGAAAAAATAATTTACACGATCAATAAAATAATGATCAGTATTTTTCGGTATCAATATTTCAACACGAACTCCCCTCAAGACAGCTTGATGGAGTGATCCGATAAGCCAGCGCTTCGGCATTAGATACGGAGTAACTAAAATTACATTTTCATGAGCCCTTGATAAATGTCTTTGGTAAATCTTTTTTAATCTATATTTGTTTTTAATTGGGAAATGTTCTATGAGCCAGTCATGCATCTTCTTTTTAAACTTTGCTTTATTGTGCATCAAAACTAATGGATCTTTACCACCGCATTCAGCATAAACCTTAGCAAAAGATTTTGTTATAAAATAAACCAACTTCCCTTCTACCTTCACCATCAAATCATTCCATAATGATGCACTTTGGTGAAAGTTCACTCCACCTATGAATGCAACATGCTCATCCACTATTAATATTTTACGATGAGTTCTGTTTAAGAAGTAACTTAGGAAAATTAATTCCACACCCACATACCTAAGTTCTTCAATTACTTTTTTACTTAAATTCGCACTACCAAAAGAATCTAGTACTACCCGAACCCGTAAACCACGCAAAGCTTTCTCTTCTAAAAGTTTCAGAAAATTATAATCAGTCATATCATCAGAAAAAATATACATCTCAAGATATATGGAAGTTTGCGCAGAAGAAATGGCCTCATACATAGCCTGCCAAGATTTCTGTGAATTAGCGAAGAATTGATAACGCATAAATGTATTGTAGCAAATTCAATAAAAAAACACCTTTCGGTGTTGTTTTATTGTGGACCCTACAGGACTCGAACCTGCCACCTCCTCATTGCAAATGAGGCGCTCTAGCCAGATGAGCTAAGGGCCCAGATAAAAGTATTCTACTTTATTTTAATAAAAATGCAAATGTTTTTATCTAAATTTGACTAAAAGCCATTTTTAATGTTAGAATACATACGAATTAAAAATTAAATTTGTATAAGATGGACAAGAAAAATCACCTGACTTCCAATAATAACGAGAAGTCCAAAGAAGCAGTTGTTGTTAACAACAAAACAAATATAAAAAACGAAATAAAAGTTATTGTTTACAATAACCATTCTTATCCCCCTGGGGTTCCACTACATTAGTAGTGATAAACCTTTCCGGCATTCGTTGCTAGAAAGATTTTTTATTTTAGAAAAAGATAAAATACAAAAGACCTAACAGCTTATAAAAACTGTTAGGTCTTATTTTTATTTACAATAAATAAATTAACATTTATTCTAATCCACACAATTCGTCCATAAGCTTAGCTACTGGAACAATTTCCTTAATACGATATGCATTTGAACCTACAGTAAAAAGTTCAGGCTCATTTGGTTCACATCCAGCTGACGCAAGTAAACCATTACAAGCACATAAATATTCGTTGCTTTCTTTCGCTTTACAATTTCCATTTTGAAGAATGTACCCCTTATTACATTTAGGTGCACGGTTTGCAGTGTACATAGGTGAACTTTTTAATATCCTAAATGGAAGTCCACAAGGAGAAGCAGGAATATAATCTGGGTGAGATACAACCATTATGTCATCCTCATTGCAATCAACTACAGCTTGTTTATAAGTTTGAGTAGCTGAATTTTCATCAGTAGCAAAAAAGCGAGTAGCCATTTGTACACCACTAACTCCAATTCTTAGAAATTTAATAATATCTTCATTTGTGTAAATTCCACCAGCTGCTATAACTGGGATATCTCCATACTTATGAGCAATATCAAGAACTTGTGGCAATAATTTTTCTAATGAAAATTCTGGATTATTAATATCTTTAAAACTAAATCCTAGATGTCCACCAGCTAATGGTCCTTCGACAACTATAGCATCTGGTCTGTAATGATAATTTTCCCAGCGTTTTATAATAATTTCTGCAGCTCTTGCTGAAGAAACAATCGGAATCAAAGCTGTATCACCTGGTGACTGAATACCAGGTAGAGGTAAAGGAAGTCCTGCACCACTAATAATTGCAGGTACATGAGCATCTATAGATGCCTTAACCATTACATTATAATCAGCAAGTGCATACATTATGTTAATGCCAATAGGGCGACCACCACTAAAGTCCATAGCTCTTTCGATTTCAATTCTCGTTGCAGTATAAAGATCTACTTTCTTTTTATCTCTATACGACACAATTCCTTGAACTCCGGCGCTTGAAATTATTCCAAATCCACCCTTTTTTGAAACCCCACCAGAAAGTGGGCCAAGTGAAGCACCAATACCCATGCCTCCCTGAAAAAGACAATAATCAAGAATTATGTCCTTGATCTTCAATCCTGGTAATTTTTCTTTCATAACAGTAAAATTTATTTATTATTTTTATTTATTTTTAAATTTACAAATTTTATATTTGCCAAAATAATAACATAAAAAGTTTATTATGTCTAGATATTTTGAGCTATTTTAGGAATCTTATTCAAACATATTTTTACGAGATTTTTCACGATAAAATTTTATCGCAAATCTATGCGCTTCGCTATTTGCAAGCAAAATATATTTTTTATATTTTTTTATTACTGTTTCATTACCCATTATCGCCTTAGCTTTATGTTTATCATCTTTTACAACACCGACAACTTCAATCTTAAATTGATAACGAGATAAAACTCTTTTTGCCACATTTATTTGTGCTGTACTACCATCTACGACGATCAGATTCGGCACTCCCCACTCTGTATGCCTTAATCTTCGTGAAAGAATTTCTTCAAGTGCTCCTGTATCATTTGCCCCAGACTGAGTTCTGATAATAAATTTTTTATATTCATTTTTAGAAATTTCACCATTCTCAATAACAGTCATCACACCTACCATATTTTTCCCTGACATATGAGCCACATCATATGCTTCGATACGGAAAACTGAGAATCTTTCGATTTCGAAAGTTTGAGGGTCCCGCCCGGTACTCCGGGAAGGGTGAAGAACTGAGAAATTGAAAGATTCGAGGTTTTCAGCTTTCACTAAAGAAATATCATTAATATGGTTAAGCGCAAAAATTTTATTTTTAATTTCTCCTGCTTTTTCAAATTCTTTTCTCTTGGCACAAGCAAGCATTTCCTTTTTTAAATTTTGAATAATTCTTTTCTTTTTACCTTGAAAAAATAATTTTAAATTTTCTATATTTTTTTTATAATCACTCAACCCTTCTGGTGTTAGGCCTAACTGTTTATAAAATTCTTTATTATTTTTCTTTATGGAATCATTATCAATATAAGGGAAAATACGACGAATTATTTTCATAGCTTCTCTCAATTGAGAACCATTCGTATATGGACCAAAAGTATTAACTGGTTCAATAAAAAGAGTATTCTTGTTTTTTAGCGCGAGGGTCCCACCCGGTACTCCGGGAAGGGTGAAGGGCAAAAAAGAAGAATGCTCTTTTTTTAGATCCTTTCCTCTGATTACAACAACCTTAGGAATCTCTTCATTTGTAATACAAACATAGTTCCAAGATTTATCATCTTTTTCTTTTACATTATATTTAGGTAAATGTTTTTTTATCAATGACGATTCCAATATCAATGCTTCAAGCACGCTATCTGTTTCCTGCCATTTTATATTATCAGCTTGCACTACCATATCTAAAATCATAGGCCCACGAGAATCTAAAAGCCTGCCTGTCCCGAGAGTAGTCGAGGGAAAATAGCTACGTGTCCTATCACGAAGTGAGGTGGCCTTACCAATATACAAAATCGTCTTTCCTTTCATGAAGAAATAAACTCCTGGCTTGTCCGGAATATTTATTTTTTTATGATCTTTGATCTTCATGTTTTTTAACTATTACGCAATACCTTTTTAAGATACTTACCTGTATGTGAATTTTTATTATTAGCTATATCATGCGGTGTACCTTTAGCTACGATATTTCCACCACCATTACCACCTTCTGGTCCTATATCTATTATATAATCAGAATTTTTTATTATATCCATATTGTGTTCGATAAGTACGACAGTATTACCTTTATCTACGAGCTTATTTAAAACATCTAAAAGATTTTTAACATCATCATAATGAAGACCGACAGTTGGCTCATCTAGTAAGTAAATTGTTTTTTCTAAGTGTGGACGATAAAGCTCAGAAGAAATTTTTACTCTTTGTGCTTCTCCACCAGAAAGTGTTGTAGCTGATTGACCAAGCTCTACATAACCAAGACCGACATCTAACATTGTTTTTAATCTGTCGTATATAGCTGGTATATCTTTAAAGAAAATATTTGCTTCTTCTACTGTCATGCGAAGAACTTCATGAATATTTTTATTTTTATATTTTATCGTTAAAGTTTCTTTATCAAATCTTTTTCCATTACAAACATCACATGTGACATACACAGTCGGCAAGAAATGCATTTCAACTGCAATCTCACCATTCCCTTCACAAGCTTCACAACGTCCACCTTTCACATTGAAAGAAAAACGATTCGCTTTCCAACCACGAAGTCGTGCTTCTGCGCTGGCAGCAAATAAATCTCGAATATGTGTAAAAGCTCCAGTATATGTAGCAATGTTTGAACGAGGTGTACGGCCGATCGGAGATTGATCGATCAAAATAGCACGTGATAAATATTCTGTACCGGTAAATGACGCACAATTATAAATTTGAGCTGTACGATGCTTTCTTTCATATCTACCTTGTAAATTTTTATATAAAATTTCATACATCAATGAACTTTTTCCAGAACCTGAGACTCCTGTGATAGTAATCATTTTACCAAGTGGAATTTCAACATCCATATTTTTTATATTAAAAACTTTTCCGCCAGTTATTTTTAATGATCCTTTATTTTTATCTCTGTATTCTTCTGGAATACCAATCTTCGCTTCACCTCGTAAGTATGATAAAGTACGAGACTTTGATGGATTCGTTTTTGCATCCAATAAATCATTTAAATAACCAGATACGACAACCTGTCCACCATGTATTCCAGCTTTTGGCCCAATATCTATAATATAATCTGAAGCAAAAATAGTGTCTTCGTCGTGTTCAACGACGATGATGGTATTACCTAAATCACGTAGATTTTCTAATGTTCGTATTAATCTTTCATTATCGCGCTGGTGAAGCCCTATAGTCGGTTCATCTAGCACATAAAGCGCTCCAACGAGCCTAGAGCCCAACTGACTAGCTAAACGAATACGCTGAGCCTCTCCGCCTGACAGGGTGTTTGCTTTTCTGTCTAGAGATAAATAATCCAAACCAACATTTAATAAAAATTGAATTCTGGCTTCTATCTCTTTTATTATTACTTTTGAAATTTCTTTTTCTTGTTCGTTCAATTCAAGCTCCACAAAAAAGTCTGCTACTTTTTCAATAGACAAACTTGTAATATTTACAATATTAAATAGTTCACCATCTGACCGCAAAAAAACATTCAATGCTTCTGGTCGAAGACGTGCACCACCACATGTATCGCATGGTTCTGTACCCATAAAAAATTTAGAACCTAAACCATTACAATCAGGACAGGCACCATATGGAGAATTGAATGAGAACAATCTAGGTTCTATCTCAGGAAATGAAAAACCATCACGGGAGCAAGCAAATTTTGTAGACATAGTAAACTCTTCTTCTTCGTTAAATGAAATTGTTACCAAGCCATCTGACTCAACAATAGCCAAATCTACGGCTTCAGAAAGTCGCATTCTTGTTTCATCTAAATTATCTTTAAATTCATGTAAGGAAAAAGAATCAACTTCTATATCAATATTGTGTTTTTTATTCTTAGAAAGATCTATACGGTCACGAAGATTTTTTATCTGCCCATCTAAACGGATTTTACTAAAACCTTTATTTAATAAATCATAGAGCATTTGATAGTACTCACCTTTTCGCCCACGAACAACTGGTGAAAAAATAGAAATTTTAGTTTCATTGAATTCAACACCCATAACTTTTTTCTTTTTTCCATCCTTCTCAAATTTTTTAATTTTTTCAAAAACGAAATTTAAAATTTCTTCATTAGAAAGTTTTTTAATTTCATTTCCACATACGGGACAATGAGGCCTTCCTACTCGTGCATACAATACACGCAAATAATCATAAATCTCTGTAATAGTAGCAACTGTCGAACGAGGATTGTTTGATCTTGATTTTTGATCAATAGAAATAGCTGGTGAAAGCCCTGTAATCTCATCTACATCAGGCTTTGGCATTTGATTTAGGAATTGTCTTGCATAAGCTGATAAACTCTCCACATAGCGCCTCTGGCCTTCAGCAAAGATAGTATCAAAGGCTAAGGATGATTTACCACTACCGGACATACCAGTAATCACCACCATCTTATTTCGTGGCATTTCTACGTTGATATTCTTCAAATTGTGCGTTCGTGCACCTTTTACTATTAATTTGTCTATTGGTTCTTTTTTCATTTTTTTATATATAACATAACGACACCCCCGCATATTCCATAGGGGTGTATATCAATATTTAAGTAGTATTATCATACCACATTATTACAAATAAAAAAGAGGCAACATATAGTTCCCTCTTTAGCTATTTACAAAATAGCGTTAGTCCTGATCATAACGAGATTCAATGATTTCTTTTGTCGTCAGTAAAAGATTTTCAAAAGATTCAACTGTCTCTTTTTTTTCAAAGACAACATTGTCTTGTAAACTAACAATGTCGTATTCCATTTCTAAACCAGTGTCTTCTAAAATATGCTCTTCAACTTTTCTTATAAGTTCTTCAATATTATTTTGAGAACCATCCAACATTGATGATGCACTATTTGTAGCAGAAATTGCTTTTCCTTTAGCGGTGTAAAATTGACCTAATGTAAACATAACTATATATATTAAATGAACAAAAAAAGATAATTACAAAAGGATACCACACACAGCAAAACCATGCAATAACTATTATTTAATAAGGTGAAAACTTAATAAAGAAATTTTAAAAATTAGGAGTTACATTCATTTTATATTCACTAAATATAAATTGTATTTGTTGATTTAAAGAATCTATCTTTGCATTGACTGCTGTAGTCAGATTATTCAATCGTCCATTATACACACTCATGTCAATACCTGAACCTGAGAGGTCAGCTATATTTTGATGATAATCCATTTTTGCTTGAAAAATTTGTTGATGTAAATCATCTAATTTATTTTCATAAATAATTGAATTATCTGTAACTGGAGTAAAAAGATCACTTTGAATTGCATTTTCATATTCACTTACATCTGCTCCTTGATTAGCATTTAATGTACACTTAGTTGCAGTTTCACCTCCAGCAAGCCCCATACATTCTTGACTTAAAAAGACTGCTGACAATGAATTATATTGATCCTGTAATGGTTTAATTTTTGCTTGAACTATTTGATATTGTGTCTGATATCTCTGTGTTGAATCATCTATCTGACAAGCTGTTCCAATACTATTTAAAACATAACCTGTTATACAAACACAATTATATTTTCCATTAATCATTGTTCCATCCCATGTCTCATTTGGAAATGTTTCACTACAAATTTGATAACCAGTTTTAGGAGTAAATGAAATATTTGAAACATTAGGAACTACATTTGTGCTTGTATTGCTACTATTGTTACTTTTTGTATTTATTATAGTATTTAATTTATTAGCCTGCACTCTTGTTAAAGAAATAAAAGAACCTGAGGCAGGTTTAATTCCATATTTTTTTTGAAAATCAATAACTGCTTTTTTAGTTAAACTACCGAAAGTACCTGTAATTGGTCCACTATATAATTTTTGAGCAGTAAGAAATGTTTGAAGTTCACTAACAGAACTTCCCTTAGAACCAGATGCTAAATTTTTATCAAAAGATGCAAAAGCAAAAACTGGAACTAAAATACCTAACATAAATGCTAGTAATAATACTTTTTTCATATAATTAATATTTAAATTACTAATGCCTTAAGCATACAACTAAACTACAATAAATCAACTATTATTTTTGCTTTTAATAAATACTTAATTCCCCACACTCAGCCTTGATGAGTAAAAAGTCAATAATTTCAGCGATAGCAGAAAATGTTGACTGAATACAATAACACTTTTAGACGATAGGACAAAAGTGTTGATTTTTCATATATACGCTATCGCTGATATATGTAATTCTTAATTTTATTCTTTTTTCTCTAGCTTCCCCTTTAGTACAATAATTTCATCACGAAGAATTGCTGCAGTTTCGAAGTCTAATTCTTTCACTGCTTTATTCATTTCCTTCTCTTTCATTTGGATTATCTTTTTATAAACGAATAAAGTTCGCTCTTCGTCTGACAGCATTAGATTCTTTATTGAATCACTTTCATTCTTACCTTTATTGCTTTTATTTTTAGTAAAGGCTTTTTTAAATAATTCCACATCAAGATCAAGCTCAGCGTTTACGCTCTTTTCGTGTTTGTTTTCTAACTCTTGTGTTATGTCTTTTATTTTCTTTATAATTGTTTTCGGAGTTATATGATGTTTTTTATTATAAGCAATCTGAATACTTCGACGACGATTTGTTTCATTAATAGCTTTTTCAAGTGAGCCAGTCATAACATTTGCATATAAAATAACTTTACCTTCCACATTGCGGGCAGCACGACCAATAGTCTGAATCAGTGAAGTTTCACTTCGAAGGAATCCTTCTTTATCTGCATCCAATATTCCAATCAAAGCTAATTCCGGCAAATCTAAACCTTCACGAAGCAAATTCACTCCAACTAAAATATCTATTTCTCCCCTTCTAAATGAAGTTAAAATTTGAATACGCTCTATTGTTTTTATTTCACTATGTAAATATTCTGCTTTGATTCCTTTTTCTTTTAAATACAAAGAAAGATCTTCAGCCATTTTTTTAGTTAAAGTCGTAGCAATAACTCGAAATCCTTTTTTAATTGTTTGTTCTGCTTCTGTTATAAAATCTTGCACTTGACCCGGATACAGATTCCCAATATTCTTGGAAGAATATTCGCTGTGAATTGAGTTAGGTTTCCTAGCATTCTCGCCGGAATTCGCACTCTGTCTTGGAAGGGCAAGATCGATCTGGTCGTTGCGAATATTCCTTTGAGAATACTTGGAAACCTTTCCTGCTGAAACTGGACGTACAACAACTTCAGGATCAATCAATCCGGTCGGACGAATTATTTGTTCGACAACTTGCTCGCTTGCTGATTTTTCTTTTTCAGATGGAGTTGCTGATACATAAATAGTCTGCCCTGTACGCTTTTCAAATTCATCTATCTTAAGTGGTCTATTGTCGCGTGCTGAAGGTAAACGAAAACCGAATTCAATCAAAGTATTCTTACGAGATGCGTCACCTGCGTACATGCCACCCAACTGTGGCAAGGTCACATGTGATTCATCAATAATCGTAAGAAAATCGCTTTTAAAATATGCTAAAAGTGTCTCAGGTGCTTCACCCTCTTTTTTACCAGACATATGTCTTGAATAATTTTCTATGCCATTACAATAACCAACTTCCTTTATCATTGCCAAGTCATATGTTGTTCGTCTTTTGATTCTTTCTGCTTCAAGTGGCTTTCCTTCTTTTTCAAATTTTTTAAGCTGTAAAGATAATTCTGCTTTAATTTTTTTAACTGCATCTTTTAAATGAACTTCATCGGTGATGAAATGTTTTGCTGGAAATAGGAAAATTCCTTTTTCTTCTTTTATTATATGAGAAGACACAGGATCAACTTTTGCAATTCGAGATACATACGAGGCCGGACTTAGGGTCTTTTTTTCTTTAGAATTTGTCCCTAAGTCCGGCCTCGAGGAACTGAATTCAATTTGAAAAACAAAAGTGTCTGATATTGGCATCACTTCAACTTTCGAACCGATTGAACGAAATTGTCCTGGAGAAATATCTGCATTTGTACGTTCAAAATGCACATCGATTAATTTCTTCATTAAATCAATCCGATTTAATTTCATACCAACTTCTAATTTCAAATTTACTTTTTCATATTCCTCCGGACTTCCTAATCCATAAATACAAGACACAGAAGCGACAATAATAACATCCCTGCGTGTTAATAGTGACTGAGTAGTAGCATGACGCAAACGGTCAATTTCTTTATTTATCTGTGCATCTTTTTCTATATATGTATCAGACACTGGCATGTATGCTTCTGGTTGATAGTAGTCATAGTATGAAACAAAGTAATGCACCGCAGCATCTGGAAAAAATTCTCGAAACTCTTGAGCAAGTTGAGCCGCTAGTGTTTTATTGTGAGCTATTACCAATGTCGGTTTATTCCATTCTTGTATTACATTTGCAATAGTAAAAGTTTTACCTGTACCAGTAGCACCGAGTAATGTTTGTTTATGCATTCCCTTTTTTAATCCTTGCAGTAACTCCGAAATAGCTTTGGGTTGGTCGCCGTCTGGTTTGTATATGCTTTTTAATTTAAAAACTTTTTCAGACATACAATTTAGATTACATCATTTTGATAAATATGAAAAGGTGAAATAAAATATTCTCGAGCGAACCCTTGGTAGGCGCGACGGCGCTGGAAAGAGAAAATTTTCAGCAGAAAATTTTTGTGGTGAGTCCGAGAATATTTTATTTCACCTTTTCTATTGTGGCACAAACGAAAAAACACCTTGCGGTGTTTTTTCGGGCACTTATGTTGTTTACGATTTATGTGAGACTTACCTCTCACTCACACAAAAAGTATAGCATACTTGTAAAAAAAAAGCAAGTGTTGTAGTATGTTTAAATAGGTATCAGATAACTGCCCTTTAAAATCAAGGTTTTTTAGGGAGGAAAGTCCGAACACATATCCCAAAACGCAAGTTTTAGGAACACGTAGCGGGTAACGCCCGTCGTCCGCGAGGATAGAGTTGCGAACAGTGACGAACCGATTTAGTTCGGGTGAAACGGCAAAATACTTACGCGTGTGCAAGATCGTGCCTAGCCCTAAGTCTGACTTAGAGCTGGGAGAATCGCTTGAGCCTAAAAGTAATTTTAGGCCTAGATAAATAGTTATCGCTTTGACCTCGGTCAAGGAACAGAATTCGGCTTATAAATACCTATAAATAAAAAACTCCCGCCTAAAGCAGGAGTTTTTTATTTTATTAAATTTAATTTTCAGTGCCACTTGTCTTTTCCTTTTGAGCGTCCTCTGCCATCACATCATCAATAGAACAAACTCCTGAAACACAAGCAAATTCTTTTGCACCGACAGTATTGTCTTCTTGTTCATAATACATAAGTTTAGAAAAATCTATGTATTTAATTTCTTTCATTCTCTTTTCGTATTCTTCTTTATTTATTTCTTCATAAGGTGCAAGCTGGTAAACATGTTCTGATCTTGGCAAGAAAGAAAGTCCTCCAACTATATCCCAGTTTTCGTAAACAAAGTTTGCAACTTTGATCCATTCATCACTTCCTACATAAATAGTAACTGATGGATTGTGTTCAATATAATTTACTTTTAATCTTTTCCATTCTTCAAGTAAATCAATTGCTGAAACTTCATTACGAGTTATAGCTCCTTCTGGTGCTTTGATTGGAAATTCCAAAACTGCAACAGTTGAGTTTGCGGTTGAATAACCAACTTCTGGTTTCCAAGGCACTCCTTGATCTTTCATTAATTCAAACAATGAATCATTTGTAGCGATACGAACTCTTCGAATGAAATATTTTCCATACCAAGGATGCATACCGGAACCTACATACAAAAGCTGTCCTGAATTTCCGTGTGGCTTGATTGTAGTAATACATGTTGAATGATTAATACCAAATTTCTTTGCATAATCTTTGTTTGTTTTAATAGCTTCTTCACGTAATTCATTTAAAACTTTTTCGTTTCGGATTGTCTTGTTGTCATAGTAACCAGTTATTGAAACTCCAAGCAATGCTTCCGCTTCACAATTTTCTTGCCACTCTTTTGATAGATAACCAAAATGAGTTAGTGTTGCTTGATAAGTACCCAAGATAGTAGAAAGTCTTACTTTTCTCTTTAGATCTTCTACTGTGTCTTTTGGACGCACTACGATTGATGTTAGGTTACAGAACTGTTTTGATCTTAATGTAATCTCTCCGCATGGATTTGATCCAGGAAGACCAACGATAACGTTCTGATCATCTATGATTCCAGCCTTCTTCCAATTGTCGATTCTACGCTTTGGAAGCTGTGTCAAAAGACCACCACGATTGAATATGCCTCTTTCGCCTGTTCCTGATTTAATAAGTTCTATCCATTCATTCAAGAATTCTGAAGCAGTTGGCTTTTGATTGTAAACTGCTGAGTTGTTTGCCATTGAGCGCTGACCATTGTCGATCCAGAATTGACCTTGTTTACTTTTTCTCATTGCTTCATCATCAATATCTGACAAAGAAATAAGTGCACTGCGTCTGACACCACCAGCAACAACGATCAAACCAATCTGACAAATGATATCATGAATATCAATATTACTTAATCGCTTTGCTTGTTTTGCTAATATTTTTGTTTTAGTAAAATTCAAAACATCGATAAGTGGTTGTGGTCCTGAAGCACGACCTCCTGCTGTTTTTAATCTTGCACCAGCTGGTCGAACATTTGAAAAATCAAAATCAATATCATAACCATCTGCCCAAGTTTTACATGCAAGAACAAATGCATCTGCCCAACCTTCCTTACTATCTTCTACTACATGCTTCGCTAATTTTTTTCCTGTCTGTCTTCTTATCTGTGGAAATTTTTGAACTGTTTCTGATTCAACAGAAAAACCTAATCCTGCTCCACACATAAGTATGTACATTATTTCTCCAAAATCTTGCCATGCTGTCGGCGCAATGAAAGAACAATTGTATGCCCAAACATTTGTTTTCCTGCAAGCATCTCCTGCTGACCAAAGCAAACGCATCGATGGACAAACATCTTGTTTCAAAATTCCTTCACGAACTTCATCAAAATCTTTTTGCGATAATTTTTTTCCAAGATTTTCTTTCATATACTCCATGAAACGATCGATAGTCTCTACCCATGTCTCTCTTCTACCTAAATTATCTTGCCATTTTGAATACGTACGGTAAAAAATAAATTCTTCGTATGAACCTTTGAAATAAGAACTTGATTCTTCGAAAACTTTTTTATTTTCTTCTGGTACAATACCAACTTCTTTTCTTAATTCTGCTCTTTTTGATCTATATAGAATGTATGACTTGGCTGTAGCATGGTATCCAAGGTCCATAAGTTCTGCTTCAACTAAATCTTGAACCAATTCAACACTAGGAATGAATTTTTTATCTTCGTTATGTTCTTTTACATGTATTAGCTTATGAAAAACTTTATCGGCAACACTTTTTGCATCTTTTTCATTACCTTCTCCTGTTGCAGTAAATGCTTTTGAAACTGCATCAATTATCTTTTCAATATTAAAAGGCATTGCGACCCCCTCACGATTTCTAATACTAGTAATTTTGACTAACGACTTCTTGTTTTTTAATTCACTCTTTTTCATAGGAGTTATTTTACTCCGAAACCATACTTTCTACCAGTGAATAACCTAAAAAAAACAATTAAAATTAATAAATAAAACAGTAGTAAAGAACTGTAAATAGCGTTTCTTTTAAACTCTTTAATAGCAACGACTTTTAGGGCAAAAATTTTACTTTTTCACCAACTTTTAAATTATTTTTTTCGGAAAAATTGGCTTTTACCTCAAGTACATACTTATAATCTTGATTTGGACCAAAAGTATTCGGATACGAACTTGGGTCAACATTTTTTTCTATGTAGATTATATTAGAATCACTATCAATCCATATCATATCTACAGAAAAATTCATATCCTTCATCCAAAATTTATCATTTGATAATTTTTCAAAAATAAAAAGCATTCCAGCATCATCATTAATATTTTTTCTACCGGAAAGTCCTTTTATTTGTTCACTGTGAGTCAAAGCAAGCTCAACTTTTATTTTTTGTCCAGCAATCTGTATGAATTTAATATTTTGCGACTTTAAAAAAAGTCCTAAATTAAAATATGAAAATAAAAAAACACTAAAAACTATAAAAATAGAAATTAGTGTTATAAAAAATATATTTTTTTTATTTATGATCTCCATTCCAGCCGAAAATTTTACCTAATTCTTCTGGTGTTTGTCTTTTTCTAGAAAGTTTTATCTCTCCATTCTGACAGACTACTAATGCTGGTTTTGAAATTAAACAATGATTATTACTTAAGGTGTACTGATATGAACCAGTATCAAAAACTACTACATATAAATCTGGAACATCATCATCAACTAATTTTGGTAAAAGTACATAACTTCCAGAAGCAGTATATCTATCATCAGCATCACAAGTATTTCCTGCCAACCAAACTTTTTGTAAACGACGAGCATTCAAATGATTGGCTGGTGCAAAATGCCATTTGTGACGAACCACTGACCAAGTGTCTGTAAGATTTGTAATAAAACTACCATCAATAAAATACCACTTCGTATCACTTTTATTACTGATAGATTTTTCACCTAGAACTTTAAAAATTGTAATTTGTGATGGAGCTGTAAAATAACTTCCCCATTCACAAACTAAGTTTGGATGTTTGATTCCTAATTTGTCACTTTCTTTCTTTGCAGTCTTAATCATTTGATTAACCAAATTTTTTACAGAAATTAATTTCTTTCTTTTTTCATAAGGCACAGGCATACCTCCTCCGAAATTTATCGTATCTAAGTTTGGATTATTTTCTTTTAACTTTGCATACAATGATATAGCGCGCTTCAGTGGTTTTATAAAACCTTCAACTTTTTCATTTTGAGTTGAAATATGATAATGCAACATTGAAAGATTTCTAATTTTTCCAATCTTTAATAATTCCTCTTCTTCAAAACCAAAATGGTTATATTTTTTATCCCAATGCGCATCAATTTTAACATCTAGATTAACTCTTACTCCAACTTCGCCTTTGAATTTTTTTAATCTATCTAATTCATGATCATTTTCTATTATTGGAATTATTATCAAGCCTTTATTGCGAAGTTCTTCAATTAAACTTATATATTCATCAGTTTTAGGACCATTACAAGAGACTCTAACCTTGCGATTAAACTTACCTTGTTCAAGCATTCTTTTTACTAGGAAAAGTTCATTAGCTGAAGAAACTTCTATGTTTGATCCTTCAGCGATCGCTGGTAAAACGAATTCGCGATTCTGGTTGGACTTCATTACGTAATGGTAATAAAATTTACCTTTGTAATTTAAAATTCTTATATACGCATTAAAAAGACCAATGATGTCATTGACTCTATGTTCTAAAATCGACGGAAAAAAAACTTCTGTGGATGTGCCGTACTTTTTTACGATATCCATTATGTTGTACTGATAGTAACCTTCCTTCACAACCATATCACCGTTCGCATTCACATCAAAAGGCTGGGTGTTGAATTCTTCAATACCAAGCTTCCATATTTTTTTATAGTTCTTCCCGGTTTTTTTGTGTTTTTTCTTAGCCATTTTATTGAGAATATTATTATAGCAACTTGACAATAAATGTAAAGATATGGATTAGCAAAAGTGTTAATTACTCTTACTTTCCCAATTTTTTAAAAACTCTTCTTTAAAGTCAAAAAACTTATCATCTAAGATAGATTGCCGAATATTTTTTACTAAATTAACTATAAAATGTAAATTGTGAACTGAAGCGAGTGTTCCTGCTAACATTTCTTTACCATGAAATAAATGTGCAATGTAGGCCTTTGTGTAATTTTTACAAGAATAACATTCACAATCATTTTCTATTGGAGTGAAATCTGTTCTGAATTTTTTATTGGTCATTATTATCTTTCCTGTCTTTGTATACACTGTTCCATTGCGTCCTAGTCGAGTCGGCAAAACACAATCAAAAAGATCTACGCCATTTTCTATTCCCATAAATAAATCTTCTGGTTCTCCTATGCCAAGTAAGTGTCGAGGCTTTTCTTCAGGTAAAATTTCATTTACCCATTTTACTGCTGTCGACATATCTTCTTTTGCAAAAGATCCACCAATACCAAAACCATCAAAATATTTTCCATCAACATTAATTTCAGAAATTATTTTCGCAGATTTTTTTCGCAAAGATTCTTCTCGCCCACCTTGCACAATTCCAAAAAGTGCCTGAGGAGAATTCAAAATTGTGTTTTCTGTTGAATTCTCTTTTTCATTTTCTAACTTAATATGTTCAACCAAACATCTCTCTGCCCAGCGATGTGTTCGCTCAAGTGCTTCTTCTTGATATTTCAAATCTTCTGCTGGACTAGTACATTCATCAAATGCAAAAATAATATCTGCACCTAAATTGTGTTGAATCTGAATGGATTTCTCAGGAGTAATATAATGTATCGAACCATCTAGGTGTGACTTAAAAGAAACACCGTCATGACCTATCTTTGCCAATCTCGGTGCATCACTATCATCAAAGCGTTCTGGTATTAAAAGTGATGGATCGGTAATTTTCGTAATTTTAGAAATATCTTTTCCGTAAGCTGCACCTAGTGAAAAAACTTGAAAGCCTCCAGAGTCAGTCATCGTAGGACCCTTCCAATTCATAAACTTCCCTATACCACCAGCATAACGAACTATTTCATCACCTGGTTGTAAAAATAAATGGTAAGTATTACCGAGAACTATTTGTGTGCCTTCATCACGAACTTGTTCAGGGTTTAAAGATTTGATAGTTGCCTTCGTTCCAACTGCCACAAAAGCCGGCGTCAAAACATCTCCATGTGGAGTTTTTAAAACACCAACTCTTCCGAGTGCCCCATTCAATTTTTTCTCAATTTTAAATTCCATTTATTTTTCTATTTGAACAAACTTTAGATTTTGAATATTTACCGGACTGGCAAGTAAGGCTTTGGTAAACGAATCACGTGGGTCGGAAACTGTTTTTACAACAGTAGCCACTACATATGGAGTAATACCTGGTAAAACAACTTCAGTACCATCATCTAAGCTAATATCCTTCGGTAAAATAATTTCAAAATTTCCACCACCACGTCCTATGATTTGCATAAAATTATTTTTACCAGAAATTACTATTTCAGTTTTTTCACCTGGATTTGAATATAAAATTACTTTAGAAGAATTCGCTTCTACTTCAGCCACTCTGCCTATTGGTATATTCCCTAATGCAAAAACTTTTTGATCTATCACCACTCCTTGGTTTTTTCCAGCATCAATAATTAAAGTATCATATAAAGACTGATTGGGTTTAGATAAAATCGAAGAAAGTATTATTTCTTGATTTGTCTTTTTTCTTCCTAAAATTTCTTTCAAAGAAATATCATCTTTTACAAGAGAATTGTAATTTAACATTTGTGCTTCGTTTTGACTTATAAGTAATTTTAAATTTTCATTTTCTTTATAAAGAATTTGCTTAGAATAAAAATAAGATTCAAAATTTAAAAATCCTTGACCAACGAAGTTTCCTGCAACTAAAACTGGTCTAAATATGGAATGACCTGCATATGAAAAACCTTTTGAAATACCAGCTCTAAAATATAGCAGCAACACAAAAATTACAATGCCAAACATTAAATATGAAAACTTTTTTCTTTTATTTTTTTTATCTAGGAGGTAACTCATCTTGATTACGAATCAAAACTTCCTTAAAATATTCTAAATCATCTAAAATAATTCCAGTACCACGAGCCACAGCAGAAAGTGGATCATCTACTACATAAATAGGAATACGAAGTACATTTTGTAAAAGTTTATCTAAACCTAAAAGCAATGCACCACCACCTGAAAGCGTAATACCATTACGCATTATATCAGACAAAATTTCAGGAGGAGTAGTTTCTAAAACATCTTTTACTCCTTCTACAAGCTCTCTTACAGACAATGAAAGTGCTTCACGAATATCGGAATCAGTAACAACAACTTCCCTAGGTAATCCAGTTAAAATATCTCTTCCACGAACTTCTATTTCCATATAATCTCCGGGGATAGCAGAACCAACAGCTATCTTTACTTGCTCAGCAGTTCTTTCTCCGATAAGTATTTTAAACTCATCACGCATATATGTAGTGATATCATTATTGAATCTATCACCAGCAATTTTTAAATTTTTTGATTTTACAATTCCACCCAAAGATATAACTGCTACGTCTGTAGTACCTCCTCCTATATCCACAACCATAGAACCTACAGCTTCTTTCACAGGAAGTCTCATTCCCACAGCTGCAGACATCGGCTCTTCAACTAAATAAACTTCGCGAGCTCCGGCTGAACGAGCAGCATCATACACTGCCCTTGTCTCGACATTTGTTGTACCTGAAGGAACTCCAACCAAAACTCTTGGTCGAATCATTTTTTTCGACATTTTATCTGCTTTATTAATTAAATATGAAAGCATTTCTTCTGTGACTTCAAAATCAGAAATAACTCCATCTACAAGCGGACGAATAGCCTTGATATGACCTGGAGTTCTTCCAAGCATTTCCTTAGCTTTTGCTCCGACAGCAAGAATTTGATTTGTTTTCACATTCACTGCCACTACTGATGGTTCATTTATCACAATACCGTGACCCTTCAAATAAACTAAAGTATTTGAAGTACCTAGGTCTATACCAATTTCATTCGAAAATAATTTGTAAAATTTTTCAAGCATAATAAAATACAGGCTCTAGGCTTTAGGTTTTAGTAAACTTAGTAATTCATCCAATGTAACTATTTTTCCTTTTTCTTCTGTTCTTTTCTTTAATTCAATTCCGTTTTCTTTAATACTTCGAAGTGAGACAACTGCTCTATGTGGTATTCCAAGCAAGTCAGCATCAGCAAATTTTTCTCCTGCAGACATACCTGCTCTGTCATCAAATAAAACTTCAATTCCATTTTTCAATAATTTTTCATAAACATCACTTGCTTCTTTTGTAACATTTTCATCATCTCCAAGTGAAAGTAAGTGTAATTGAAATGGCGCGATAGATTCTGGCCAAATTATTCCTTTATCATCAGCCAAGGCTTCTACTACAGTACCCATAAGCCTACTAAGACCTATTCCATAACAGCCCATTAATACAATGTGCTTTTCACCCTTTTCATCAACATAAGATAAATCGAATGGTTCAGAATATTTAGTTTTTAAATCAAAAATATTACCAACTTCAATAGATTTATTTTCAACTAATTTTTCTTTCTTAAGTCCTAAACTTTCCAACACTTCATCATTGTAAACTTCCTTATTTACAGCCACAGCACTTTCTTCGTCTATATAAATAGTATCTTCTCCTGCTCCAGTTATTGTCTGGAACTCATGAGAATATTTAGAAAAAGTTCCACCAGAAGCAAAAGTTAGATAAGTTAAATGCCCTATTCCAACTCTTTTGAAAATATTTTTATATACCTCTTTCATTTTGTTATAAAAAATTTCAAAATCTTCTTGTGAAGTATGAAATGAGTACATGTCCTTCATAAGAAATTCTCTACCTCTTAACATTCCGGATTTTGCACGTAGTTCCATTCTAAATTTATTTTGAATTTGATAAACAGCAATTGGAAAATCTTTATACGAAGAAACATAGTTTTTTAAAATTGGAACAACTATTTCTTCATGAGTTGGAGCAAGCGCAACTTCTCTTCCAGATGAATCACTTACTTTATATAAGTCAGTCATTGAATCCCATCTACCAGTTTTTTCCCAATTCTCTTTTGGATGAAAAGATGGCATTAAAATTTCTTGCCCACCCACAGTATTCATTTCATCTCTAATTATATTTTCAATTTTTTTAACAACTCGAAACCCTAATGGTAAATAGCTATAAACCCCTGCCATTTCCTTATGAATAAAACCTCCACGAATAAGAAACTCAGCATTTTTGGACACTTCGTCAGAAGGAACT
>Ga0194052_1000446_pt1 | contig 26799 bp, 29 predicted proteins | sample SepL226m_MetaG_FD_160117 | JGI IMG/M metagenome (GOLD analysis project Ga0194052, IMG submission 160117) | Anoxic zone freshwater microbial communities from boreal shield lake in IISD Experimental Lakes Area, Ontario, Canada - Sep2016-L227-6m | ecosystem: Environmental > Aquatic > Freshwater >...
CACGGTCGGGAAGCCGATCGCCAGCGGCAGCGCGAGCATCACCTTGCCGAACGCGTGGGCGAGCGGCAGCCACAGGTAGTTGAGGTCGCGGTCGGAGAGCACACCCATGGCGTCCATCGCGGCGGCCGTGTAGGTCCACGACTCCTGAACGAGCCGCACGCCCTTGGGTTTGCCGGTGGTGCCCGAGGTGTAGATCAGGGTGGCCAGCTGATCGGGACGGATCCCGTCGACCCGCTCGGTCACCGCGTCGGGCGACTCCGCCAGCAGCTGCTTGCCGCGCTGCTTGAGGTCATCGAGGGTGATAACCCAGTCGCCGTCGCCGGCACCGTCGATGAGGACCACCTTCTCCACGGCCGGCAACTCGGCGCGGTGGGCGAGCAGCTTGTCGACCTGTTTGTGATCCTCGGCGATGACGATGCGGCTGCCGGAGTTGGCCACGATGAAGGCGACGTCCTCGGCATTGGTCGTCGGGTACACCGTGGTGGTGGCCGCCCCGGCGGCGAGGATGCCGAAGTCGGCAACCACCCACTCATAGCGGGTTCCCGATGCCAGGGCGACCCGGTCCTCGGGGTTGATGCCCAGTGCGATCAACCCGGCGGCGATGAGTTCGACCTGCTCCCCCACCTGCTGCCAGGTCACGCTGGCCCATCCGCCGTTCTCCGGGTACCGGAACGCCTCGGCCGCCGGAGTGGCCGCGACCCGGTTGAGGAACATCTTCGGCACCGACGCCGCCCGGTTCTCGATCTTGCCGAGGTCGAAGCGTTCTTGGGATTTGTGCAGGCCTGCCATGGTTCGAGTCTATGGAATGGCGGCGGGGTCGGTGTGGCGGAATGGCCAGAACCGGTCAGCGGCCCACGTCAGCCGTTCGGGCTAGCGCAGCGGCGGCGGCGGAAGGCCGGGGGCCGAAACGCAGGCCTGGCTCGTTCCGTCGAGCAGAGTGCCCGGCGGGCAGGCGGGCACGCACTGAAAACCGGGCGCCTGGGTGTCCTGGACCAGGCCGGGTGGACACACCGGCACGGCGCCCGCCACGGGGACACCGACCATGAAGCCACCGACGCCGACTGCGACGGCAAGCGCGGCGACGACGAACCCGATCCGGCTCGACATGGGCATATCGTATCGCCGTTCCGGAGTATCGCCGGGGAGGCGCACCGTGACATCGTGACCCCTATGAGGACATCGTGACCTCTGTGGACTGGCAGGTGAGGGATGCGACGACCTCCGATGCGTCCGAACTCGCACGGGTGGCGGCGGCGTGCTTTCCGCTGGCCTGTCCGCCGTCGACCGCGCCCGCCGACATCGCGGCGTTCATCAGTGCGAACCTGTCCGAGGACCACTTCAGGCACTACATCGCCGACCCTGCCTGCAACGTGCTTGTCGCCCGCAGTGCTGAGCGGATCGTCGGGTACGCCATCGGGATCCGGCACCCCGACGGTCAACCCGCGGAGTCGTCAACGATCGAGTTGTCCAAGCTCTATGTGCTGCCGGAGTTCCACGGCGGCCCGGCAACGGAGCTGATGCAACGGTGCATCGACTGGGCCACCCGGTGCGGTGCTCCGGCGCTGTGGCTGGGCGTCAATCGCCACAACGAGCGCGCGCAACGGTTCTACCGCAGGCACGGCTTCGAGGTCACCGGGACGCGGTCGTTTCAGGTCGGCGAGGCCCTGGAATCGGACTTCGTCATGGAACGCCGGTTGCCCGACTCGAGGCCGCAGGACTAGACAGCGCCAGCAGGCGGGAGGTGGCGCGCAGATATTTCTTGCGGTATCCGCCGGCCAGCATGTCAGCGGTGAAGATCGTGTCGATCCTCGCACCGGATGCCACGACGGGGATGCCGGCGTCGTAGAGCCGATCGGTCAGCGACACCAGGCGCAACGCAACGCTCTGGTCATCCAGCGGGTGCACCCCGGTGATGTGTACCGCTGTCACACCCTCGATGAGGGCGAGGTAGCGCGACGGATGCATGGTGGCCAGATGTGCGCACAGGGCGTCGAAGTCGTCGAGTGTCGCGCCGGGACATGACTCGGCGCGCGCCCTCACCTCTGCGTCGGACAACGGCTGTGGCGCCGGTGGCAGATCCCGGTGGCGGTAGTCCGGGCCCTCGATGCGGACGGTGGTGAAAATGTCTGCCAGCGTGTTGATCTCCCGCAGGAAGTCCTGTGCGGCGAAGCGGCCTTCGCCGAGTTGTTCGGGCAGCGTGTTCGACGTCGCGGCGATCGACACGCCGCGCTCCACCAGTGCCGACAGCAGCCTTGAGATCAACGTCGTATTGCCCGGATCGTCGAGTTCGAATTCGTCGATGCACACCGCGGTGTAGTCGGCGAGCAGATCGATGCATTCGGCGAATCCGAAGACACCCGCCAGTTGGGTCAGTTCACCGAAGGTCGCGAACGCCCTGGGACGTTCGGCGGAGTCCGGCAGCTCCCAGTAGACCGATGCCAGCAGGTGGGTCTTGCCCACCCCGAATCCGCCGTCGAGGTACAGGCCGACTCCGGGCAGCGGGTCGCGGCGGCCGAACATCCGCTTACGGCCGGCGCGCCGGCGTTGCGCCTCGGAGCAGAACGCACGACACGACGTCAGCGCCGCCGACTGGGTCGGCTCGGACGGATCCGGGCGGTAGCTGTCGAACCTGACGTTGGTGAAGGTCGGCGGTGGCACCAGTTGGTCGATCAACTGATCCGGTGACACGGTGGGGTGACGATCCACCAGACGGCCCGGCATGTTGCAATCGTGGCATGCAGAAGGCCGAAGCGGTTCGGTTCACGCTGCTCGGCGGCCATGATGCCGTCGACGACGACCGGCTTCGAGACCTCTACACCTATCCCGCGACCGATTCCGGTGCTGTGGTCCGCGGCAACGCGATCGTCAGCCTCGACGGGGGCGCGACCACCGCGGGCACCTCCGGCGGGCTCGGCGGCCCCGGTGACCGCCGGCTGTTCGCCACCCTGCGGGAGCTGGCCGACGTGATCGTCGTCGGCGCCGGCACCGCCCGCGCCGAGAACTACGCCGGCGCCCGCATGACGGCAGCACAACGTCGACGCCGGCAGGAGTGCGGCCAGAGCGAGGTCCCGCCCATCGCGCTGGTGACCCGCAGCGGAGTGCTCGACCGCGACCTGCCGGTGCTCGCCGACACCGAGGTCCCCCCGCTGCTGCTGACGTGTGCGAATTCCGCCGCCGGCGTGCGAGCCCGATTGGGATCGGCCGCCGAAGTGCTCGACTGCTCCGGCCCCGACCCCGACCGGGTCGACTTGTCGCGCGCACTCCGGCTTCTCACCGACCGGGGCCTGCGGCGGGTACTGACCGAAGGCGGGCCGAGTCTGCTGGGCGCCTTGATCGCTGAGGGCCTGATCGACGAACTGTGCCTGACGACGGCGCCGATCATGGTCGGCGGCGCGGCGTTGCGGATCGCGACGGGAGCCGACGACGTGCTCGCCCGGATGCGGCGCGCGCACGTCCTCACCGATGAGGACGGCTACCTCTACAGCCGCTACATCGTCGACCACGTCAGTCCTCAGTAGGGTGGTGCCCATGCGTCGGCACGGTCGAATCATGGCTGCGGCCGCCCTGGCGACGATCGCGGTGACACTGACGGGCTGCGCGCCCTGGCTGGCCGCCGACCCGCAATTCGCCAGCGACTCCGCTCGCAATCCCGGCTCGGGTCCCACCACCAGCGCCTCGGCGGGCGGACCGGCCGAACTGGTTTCACCCAGGAACGACCTGCCGTGGCGGGACTGCACCTCGAAGGCTCTCGATGATGCCGGCGTCCCACCGATCCCGGGCGTCGTGCTGGAGTGCGCCGACTTCGACGCCGACCTCGACCCGATCTCCGGGGCCAGTGGAACGCTGACCATCGGCGCGATGCGGGCCCGCTCGGTTCAGACTCCCCCCAACGCCGGACCCCTGGTGTTCACCACCGGTTCGGACCTGCCGTCCTCACTGCAGCTGCCGGTGTGGCTCTCACGCTCGGGTGCCGACGTGCTCAAGACCAGGCCGATCGTCGCGGTCGACCGGCGCGGCATGGGTCGCTCGAGTCCGATCAACTGCCGCGATCAACTCGATCGACAGGAGATGCGCGAGCAGGCACAGTTCCTCTCGGGCGATGATCCGGTGGCCAAGCTGGGTGCGATCACGACGACGGCTACCACCGGATGCACCGACGCGATCTCGCCGGGCGATTCGGCGTACGACACCGCCCGGGCGGCGGAGGATCTCGAACGGCTGCGCTCCACCTGGGACGTCCCCGGCCTGGCGATCCTCGGCATCGGCAACGGCGCGCAGATCGCGGTGGCCTACGCCGGCTCGCACCCCGAGAAGGTGGCCCGCCTGGCGCTGGACTCGCCGCTGGCACCGGCCGTCGCCGCCGAAGCCGCCGCCGAGGATCAGGCCAAGGCGCAGCAGAGCGCCCTGGACGCGTTCGCCGGCCAGTGCGTCGCGGTCAACTGCGCGCTCGGCCCCGATCCGAAGGGTGCCGTAGATGCACTGCTGAGTTCGGCTCGTGAGGGCCGGGGACCGGGCGGGGCCGCGGTGTCGGTGTTGGTCAATGCGATCGTCACCGCGCTGGGCTACCCGAACGGCGATCGGGTCGGCAGCACGGTGAAACTGGCCAACGCTCTGGCCGCCGCCCGCACCGGCGATCTCAATCCGCTCAACAGCCTGATCAACCAGGCCGAGGCGGTGCGTCTGACCGACGGCCAGTTCGTCAACGGCTGCAGCGACGCTCTCAACCGCCCGACGCCGGACCGGGTGCGCGAACTGGTCGTCGCCTGGGGCAAGACCTACCCGCAGTTCGGCGCCGTGGCCGCGCTGAACCTGGTGAAGTGTCTGAACTGGCCGAGCGGTTCGGCGCCCAAGGATCCGAAGAACTTCAAGATCGGCGTTCTTCTGCTCGGCGTGCAGAACGACCCCATCGCAGGATCCCAAGGTGTGCCGGCGACCGGAGCGACGATGATCAACGCCGGCGCGACCAGCAAGCGGGTGATGTGGCAGGGCATCGGCCACGGAGCGTCGGTCTACACCGGTTGCGCCCTGCGGCCACTCCTGGACTACCTCAACACCGGTAAAACACCGGAGGTCGACATCTTCTGCCCCGCCTGAGCGTCAGAGGCTTTGCCCGGGTGTACGGTGCCGTCGTGGTCGCTTCGCTCCTGCGCGATGCATTTCGCCCGCGCACCAGCCCGCCGAGTACCCAGACCGTGCTGCGCTCGGCGCTGTGGCCGATCGCCATCATGTCGATCATCCACCGCAGCTATGTGCTGACCTCCAACGGCTACATCACCGACGACTGGGCACCCGTCTACCGCGCAGCCCGCAACTTCCGCGCCGGTGTCGACATCTACAACGAGCACTTCGACTACGTGGACCCGCACTACCTCTACCCGCCGGGCGGCACACTGCTGATGGCACCGTTCGGCTACATCGACAGCGAGTTCGCCGCCCGCAACTGGTTCATCGTGCTCAACACCGTGGCGATCATCGCCGCGGCCTGCCTGTTGGTCCGGCTGTTCCGCTTTCCACTCACCTCGGTGGCGCTGCCGGCACTGCTGGCGGCCATCTTCGTCACCGAGTCGGTGACCAACACCCTGGTCTTCACCAACATCAACGGCTGCATTCTGCTGGCGGAGGTGCTGTTCTTCCGGTGGTTGCTCGCCTCCGACGAGCCGGGAGGCACCAGCCGCCAATGGCTGGCCGGCGTCGCCATCGGGTTGTCGCTGGTGGTCAAACCGGTGCTCGGAGTGCTGCTGCTCCTTCCGTTTCTCAACCGGCAGTGGCGGGCGGTGGTGGCCGGTATCGCGGTGCCCGTGGTGATCAACGCGGCGGCGTGGCCGCTGGTGGCAGACCGCGGCAACTTCGTGAACCGGACGCTGCCCTACATATTCTCCATCCGGGATTACTTCAACTCCTCGGTGCTGGGAAACGGCGTGTACTACGGGCTGCCGATGTGGTTGATCACCGCGCTGCGCCTGCTGTTCCTCGCACTCGCGGTCGGCAGTCTGTGGCTGCTGTACCGCTATTACCGTGAGCGTGACCAACTCTTCTGGATGCTGACCTCATCGGGTGTGCTGCTGATCGCGTCGTGGCTCGTGTTGTCGCTGGCACAGGGCTATTACTCGATGATGCTCTTCCCGTTCCTGATGACGGTGGTGCTGCCCAACTCAGTGCTGCGCAACTGGCCGGCCTGGCTGGCCACCTACGGCTTCTTGACCCTGGACCGCTGGCTGATGTGGCGCTGGCCGACCACCGGCCGGTTCCTGGAGTACATGAAGATCACCTACGGCTGGTCATTGATGCTTGTCGTGGTGTTCTGCGTGCTGTACTTCCGCTACCTCGACGCCAAGGCCGACAACCGCATCGACGACGGTATCGACCCGGCGTGGATGCACCGCGACGGCGGCCGCGCTAGCGTGAGCGCATGAACATTCCTGCGCCCAGACTTGCACTCAGCGACGCCGAGTGGCGTGAGCGGCTCAATAAGGCGGAGTACCACGTTCTGCGCGAGGCCGGCACCGAGCGGCCCTTCACCGGCGAGTACACCGACACCAAGACCGCCGGCGCCTACCAGTGCCGGGCATGCGGGGCAGAGTTGTTCCGCAGCACCGAGAAGTTCGAATCGCACTGCGGCTGGCCGTCGTTCTTCGACCCGGCTGATTCCGACGCGGTGATTCTGCGGTCGGACGACTCGCTGGGTATGCGTCGGGTCGAGGTGCTCTGCGCCAACTGCCACAGCCATCTGGGGCATGTGTTCAGCGGCGAGGGCTACCCCACGCCCACCGATCAGCGTTACTGCATCAATTCGATCTCGCTGAAACTGGTGCCTACGGAGAGCTGACGCTCTCGCGCGATTTCATCGCGACGAGGTGCCCGGCGGTCACCGGTGCGCTGTAGTGGTATCCCCGAATCACGTCACAGCCGTATCCCGGTTTTCCCATCACGGCAGCCTGCCGACGAGCTCCTCCACGCTGACCCGCGGACCGGTGTAGAACGGGATCTCCTCACGGACGTGCAGGCGCGCCTCGGTGGCGCGCAGATCCCGCATCAGATCGACGATGCGGTGCAATTCCGATGCCTCGAAGGCCAGGATCCACTCGTAGTCGCCCAGCGCGAAGGCCGGCACGGTGTTGGCGCGCACATCCTTGTAACTGCGGGCCGCCATGCCGTGGTCGGCCAGCATCTTGCGGCGTTCGTCGTCGGGCAGCAGGTACCACTCAAGCGAACGCACGAACGGGTAGACGCAGACGTAGTTGCCCGGCTCCTCGCCGGCCAGGAAGGCCGGCACATGGCTCTTGTTGAATTCAGCAGGACGATGCAGCGCCACACTGCTCCACACCGGTGTGACGGCGCGGCCCAGTGTGGTGGTGCGGCGGAAGTCGCTGTAGGCGTGCTGGAGCGCCTCCACACGTTCGGCATGGGTCCAGATCATGAAGTCGGCGTCGGCCCGCATACCGGCGACGTCGTAGAGACCTCGGACCACGACGCCGCTGTCCTCCTGTTGCTTGAGGAAGGTGGTGGTCTCGTCGATCACCCGGGCGCGGGACTCCTCGTCGTAGCCCAGCACGCCGGGCCGGGTGGCGAACGTCGAGAACATCACGTACCGGACGGTGGCGTTGATCTCGTCGTAGTTGCGTCGGACCATGCGATCAATGGTGCCACGCGGGGCGGCTCCTCAGGCGCGGCGGTTGACGTTATCGCTGCTCAGCGCCGCCTCAGCGGCATGCCCTGCGCTCGCAATACACGCCGGCACCCCTACCCCGTCGAGATAGTTCCCGGTGACGGCCAGACCGGGGGGCAGGCCGGCACGCAGTTCCGCGACCAGTGCGCCGTGGCCCGGGCCGTACTGCGGCAGTGCGTCGATCCAGCGATGCACCAGCACTTCGAGGGGATCGGGGTCGACGCCGAACACGGTCCGAAGGTCCTCCCGTGCCCACTCGGTGAGAGTGGCCTCGGGCACCGTGCGGGCGATGTCGTCGCCGTACCGGCCGAAGGACATCCGCACCAGTTCCGGACCGCCGTGGCGCCCCCATTTGCGACTGCTCAGCGTGATCGCCTTGGCGTGCACCATCTCGCCGGTGGCCACCAGCACACCGGACTGCGGCGGCAGCGGGGTGCCGGCAGGCAGAGCCATCGCCAGCACCGCCGACGACGCGTGCCGGATCCGGGCCGCGAGCGCGGCGGACTCCTGCGCCAACGGTGCGAGCAGTTCGGCGGCCGCCGGCGCAGGCGTGGCGAGCACCACAGCGTCCGCACTCCAGGACCGGCCGTCCCCGGTTGTCAACGCCCAGCCCGTCGCGTCGGTGTCGATTGCGGTGACCGCTGAGGCCACCCAGTGCGGGTTGCCGGCGCGCACGAGTGCCTCCAGCAGTACCCGGTACCCGCCGGCGATCGCGCCGAACACCGGACCGGCGGCACTGGGCGGCAGCGACGTTCGAACCGCTGCGCTCAGGCTGGGGGCGCCGGCGTCCAGTGCGGCCGCCACGGCGGGCACCGCCGACCGGATGCCGATGGTGTCGCCGGACCCGGCGTACACCCCGGACAGCATCGGGTCCACGCAGCACCGGACCACCTGCTCGCCGAACCGGTCGGCCACGACCGCACCGACCGGCGGATCCTCTCCGGGCTGCCACCTGAGAGCGCGATGGGGTTCGTCCTCGATCTTGGCGACGGTGGCCGAATCGACCAGACCCGCCACCGACTGCGCCGAGGCCGGGATGCCGTTGACCGCGCCCGCGGGCAGGGGGTGCATGCGGGCGCGGCTGTACACGGTGGGCCGAACCCCGGTGGTGGCGATCTGCCGGTCGGCCAGTCCGAGTTCGGCGAGCAGTGCCGGCACCTCCGGCCGGCGGGCGACGAACGCCTCGGCACCGATGTCCAGCGGTTGGCCGCCGAGATGCTCGGTGCGCAGCACACCACCGAGCCGGTCGGCGGGATCGAACAGCAGGATGCGCGCCTGCGGCCCCGCCTGCCGGCGGATCCGGTAGGCCGCGACGAGCCCCGAGATACCGCCGCCGATGACGGCGTAGCCGGGCGCGGCCGCCGGACTCACAGCGAATGCACCAGAGCCACCAGGTCGGTGATGATCTGCGGGTCGGTGCCCGGCAGCACCCCGTGGCCCAGGTTGAAGATGTGACCGCCGGCGCCCGCGTCCACGGCGCGCCGGCCGTCGTCGACCACGGCGCGCGCGGCCCGCTCGACCACCGGCCACCCCGCCAGCAGCACCACCGGATCGAGGTTGCCCTGCAGGGCCTTGCCGGGTTCGACCCGCGTGGCGGCGTCGGCCAGCGAGGTCCGCCAGTCCACGCCCACCACGCTGGCACCCGCCTGGCCCATGGCACCGAGCAGTTCGCCGGTGTTGACCCCGAAGTGCGTCATCGGCACCCCGTGCCCGGCCAGTGCGGCGAACACCCGTGCGCTGTGCGGCAGGACGTAGGTGCGGTAGTCGGCCGGGGACAGCGTTCCGGCCCAGGAGTCGAACAACTGGATGGCGTCGACACCGGCGTCGAGTTGCACACGCAGAAAACCGATCGTCAACTCGGTCAGCACTTCCATCAGCGCGTGCCACGTCGACGGCTCGCCGAGCATCAGCGTCTTGGTGCGCTCGTGGAGCTTGCTGGGTCCGCCCTCGACCAGGTAGGAGGCCAGGGTGAACGGTGCGCCGGCGAAACCGATCAGCGGCACCTCACCGAGTTCGCCCACCAGCAGGCCGACGGCGTCGGACACCGGCGCCACCCCGTCGAGCCGGCACGCTTTCAGCGCCCGCACGTCCTGGGCGGTGCGCACCGGCGACGCGATCACCGGGCCGACGTCGGCGACGATGTCGAGGTCCACCCCCGCCGCACGCAGCGGGACCACGATGTCGGAGAACAGGATCGCCGCGTCCACACCGTGACGGCGCACCGGCTGCAGGGTGATCTCACAGATCAGCTCGGGGTCGAAGCAGGCCTGCATCATGGTGTTGCGCGCACGCAGCTGCCGGTATTCCGGCAGCGACCGGCCGGCCTGGCGCATGAACCACACCGGGATGCGGGACGGCTTTCCGCCGGTGGCCGCAGCCAGGTACGGCGCCTCGGCCAGCAGGCGACGGGTGCTCACCGCGTCCATGCTGCCACGGGGTCCGGCGCGCCTGCCTGCGCGGTTCGGCCGTTGGGGCTAGCGTCAACTGAGTGACCAGTGCCGAGCCGGGCGAATTCCGCGAGGCGGTGGCGGCGATGAACGCCGCCGCGGTGCGCCCTGAGATCGAATTGGGTCCCATCCGTCCGCCCCAGCGACTCGCACCGTTCAGCTACGCGCTGGGCGCAGAGGTCAAGCGTGACGACACCGAGGCCGAGCCCGCCGAGGGCGCCGATGGCGAGGCCTTCGGCCGGCTGATCCTGCTGCACGACCCCGACGGCTCCGACGCATGGGACGGCACCATGCGGCTGGTGGCCTTCATCCAGGCCGACCTCGACCCGAGCGAGGCAGTGGACCCGCTGCTGCCCGAGGTGGCGTGGAGCTGGCTGGTGGACGCACTCGAGGCACGCTCCGAACACGTCACCGCCCTCGGTGGCACGGTGACCGCGACCACGTCGGTGCGCTACGGCGACATCTCCGGGCCCCCGCGTGCCCACCAGTTGGAGATGCGGGCGTCGTGGACGGCGACCACGCTCGCCCTCGACGCGCATGTGCAGGCGTTCTGCGAGGTGCTCGAGCATGCCGCCGGACTGCCCCCGGTGGGCGTGACCGACCTCGGCTCACGCTCGAGTTCGCGCTCCCGCGCCTGATATGGCGCACACCGAACCCGGCGAACCGAGCGTCGTCGAAACTGTCCCCGACGAACCCGAACCCACACCACTGCTGTGTCCGGCCGAGGGCGTCCCGCAGGTCTCGGTCAGCGCCGATGACATCGCCGCCGCCGCGGACCAGCTCGCCTCGGGCAGCGGACCGTTCGCCGTCGATGCCGAGCGTGCCTCCGGTTTCCGCTACTCCAATCGCGCCTATCTGATCCAGATCCGCCGCAGCGGTGCCGGAACGGTGCTCATCGACCCGGTGAACCACGGCGGCAGCCCCATCGACGTGCTCAGACCACTCGCTGAGGTGCTCGGTGCCGACGAGTGGATCCTGCATGCCGCGGACCAGGACCTGCCGTGTCTGGCCGAAGTGGGTCTGCGGCCGACCGCCCTGTACGACACCGAACTGGCCGGACGCCTCGCCGGTTTCGAGCGCGTCAACCTCGCCGCCATGGTGCAGCGGTTACTGGGCCTGGGCCTGGCCAAGGGGCACGGCGCGGCGGACTGGTCCAAACGGCCCCTTCCCGCAGCATGGCTGAACTACGCCGCACTCGACGTCGAAGTGCTCATCGAGTTGCGCAACGCCACCGCGGATCTCCTGGGTGAGCAGGGTAAAATGCATTGGGCGAGTGAGGAATTCGAATACCTGCGGTGCGCGCAGAGCGCCCCGACGCGTCGCGATCGCTGGCGGCGAACCTCGGGGCTGCACAAGGTGCGCACCCGGGAGGGCCTGGCGGCCGTGCGCGAACTGTGGACGGTGCGCGACCGGATCGCGCGCCGCCGCGATATCGCACCGGGCCGCATCCTGCCCGATTCGGCCATCATCGACGCCGCCCTCTCCGGAGCGACCACGGTCGAGCAACTCACGGCGCTGCCGGTGTTCGGCGGACAGAAGCAACGCAAGTCCGCACACGTGTGGCTCGAGGCTCTCGAGGCGGCCCGGCACGCCGACCCACCCGAGCTCACCGAAGCGAGCGACGGACCACCACCGGTGATGCGCTGGAGTAAGCGCAAACCCGAGGCGGCGGCCTACCTCGAAACCGCTCGCGCGGCGATCACCGAGGTGTCGGCCCGGGTGGGGGTGCCGGCGGAGAACCTGGTGTCGCCGGACCTGGTGCGCCGGCTGTGCTGGGACTGGGCCCCCCGCGCCGGCGTCGACGACGCGGTGGAGGAGTTCCTGTCGCGGGGAGGTGCGCGCGGTTGGCAGCGCGCCCTGGTGGCGCCCGCCCTGGCCGGCGCGCTGAAGAGCCCGCCGCCGGCGAGTCCCTAGTCGATCCGCTCGGTGACGGACTCGTCCCGCGCCTCGAGAGCGGCCACCCACCCGGTTATCTGACGGGCGATGTTGCGTTCGGTGAGGCCGACGTCGGTCAGCACCTCGCTGCGCGAGGCGTGCTCGAGGAACTGCTGCGGCACGCCGACGTCGCGGCACGGCACGTCGATCTCGGCGGCGCGCAGGGCGGCGCTGACCGCCGAGCCGACGCCGCCACGGACGCCGTTGTCCTCGACGGTGACCACGAGCTTGTGCCGGAGCGCCAGGCCGTTCAGTTCTGCGGGTACCGGCAGGACCCAGCGCGGGTCCACGACCGTCATCCCGATGCCCTGGTTGCGCAGGCGCTGGGCGACGCGCAGTGCCATACCCGCGAACGAGCCGACCGACACCATGAGCACATCGCTGCCCAGTTCGTCCGACGGACGGGCCAGGATGTCGACGCCGCCGAGCGGCTCCAGCGCCGGGATGTCCTCGCCCAGTTCACCCTTCGGGAACCGGATGGCGGTGGGTCCGTCATGGGTGTCCAGCGCCTCGCCGAGTTCCTCACGCAACCGCGCGCCATCGCGCGGCGCGGCCACCCGGATTCCGGGAACGATGTTGAGCATCGATAGATCCCAGACGCCGTTGTGGCTGGCGCCGTCATTGCCGGTGACCCCGGCGCGGTCGAGCACCATGGTGACGGGCAGCTTGTGCAGCGCGACGTCCATCATGACCTGATCGAATGCTCGATTGAGGAACGTGGAGTACACGGCCACCACCGGATGCAGCCCGCCCATCGCAAGACCGGCCGCCGAGGTCATCGCGTGCTGCTCGGCGATTCCGACGTCGAACAACCTGTCCGGATAGCGCTCGCCGAACGCCGCGAGTCCGGTCGGACCGGGCATTGCGGCGGTGATCGCGACGATGTCGCGGCGCTTGGCCGCATACGCGATGAGCGCGTCGGAGAACACCGACGTCCATCCGGGCGCGGACGCCGTGGCGGCAAGACCAGTCTCGGGATCGATGACGCCGCAGGCGTGCATCTGCTCGGCTTCGTCGTTCTCCGCCGGTGCGTACCCCATGCCCTTGCGGGTCACGACGTGCACGATCACCGGCGCGTTGAATCCACGCGCATGCCGCAGAGCGTTCTCCACGGCGTGCTCGTCGTGACCGTCGATGGGGCCGACGTACTTCAGCCCGAGATCGGTGAACATCGCCTGGGGTGACACCGCGTCCTTGATGCCGGCCTTGATGCTGTGCATCGCCTGGTAGCAGACCTCACCGATCACCGGCATGCCGCGCACCACCTGACGTCCGCGCTCGAGAACGCGTTCATAACCCGGTTGCAGCCGCAGACCCGCGAGATGGTCGGCCAGACCACCGATGGTCGGCGCGTAGCTGCGCCCGTTGTCATTGACGACGATGACGATCGGGCGACGCGCAGCGGCGATGTTGTTCAGCGCCTCCCAGCACATGCCGCCTGTCATGGCCCCGTCGCCGACGACGGCCACCACGTGACGGTTGCGGTGCCCGGTGAGTTCGAAGGCCTTCGCCAGTCCGTCCGCGTAGGACAACGCCGACGACGCGTGGCTGGACTCGACCCAGTCGTGCTCGCTTTCAGCACGCGAGGGATATCCCGACAGTCCGCCCTTGGATCGCAGCGTGTCGAAGTCGCCGCTGCGCCCGGTCAGCATCTTGTGCACGTAGGCCTGATGGCCGGTGTCGAAGATGATCGGATCGTGCGGCGAGTCGAACACCCGGTGCAGGGCAAGCGTGAGTTCGACCACACCCAGGTTGGGACCCAGGTGTCCGCCGCTGGCAGCGACCTTGTGGATCAGGAACTGGCGGATCTCGTCGGCGAGGTCGCTCAGCTGCTGCTGGTTGAGGTGCTGCAGATCAGCGGGGCCGCGGACCTGTTCGAGCATTGCCTCATTCTACGCATCACGCGCGGCCCCGCCCGGTGACGGTCGGTACACGTCGGGCACCCCGTCGTGGTCGTCGTCGGCGGTCTCGAGGGTGAAGATCTCCCGGTAGTGGCGGTTGCGGATTCGCAGCACCACCGCCGCGCACGCGGCCGCCAGCAAAGAACCGATCAGCACGGCCACCTTGACGGTGTCTGCGCGCGGGGTGCCGGTGCCGTAGGCAAGATCCCCGATCAGCAGCGATACCGTGAATCCGATGCCGGCCAGCATCGAGACGCCGACGACGTCGATCCAGCGCAGTGACGGGTCGAGATCGGCCCGGGTGAGCGCGGCCAGCAGACGGCTGGTGCCGAACACCCCGGCGGTCTTGCCGATCACCAGACCGCACACCACCCCGACGGCGATCGGGTCGCTCAGCGCTGTCACCAATCCGTCATAGCCTCCGAAACTCACGCCCGCCGCGAAGAAGGCGAACACCGGGATCGCGAAGCCGGCCGAGACCGGCCGGATCAGATGCTCGAAGTGCTCGGCCAGCCCCGGCCCGGCTTCGGGCCCGCCGTTCTTCTTGCTGCGCATGACCGGAACGGTGAAGCCGAGCAGCACACCGGCGACGGTCGCGTGGACGCCGGATTCGTGCATCAGCACCCAGGTGGCCGATGCCAGCGGAATGAGCAACCACCACGATCGCACCCGACGCTGTACCAGAACCGCGAACAGCGCCAGGGGCACCACCGCACCCAGCAGTGCGGCGAGGTTCACCTTCGCGGTGTAGAAGATCGCGATCACCGTGATGGCCAGAAGATCGTCGACCACGGCGAGGGTGAGCAGGAAGGTCCGAAGCGCGGCCGGCAGGTGGGTCGAGATCACCGCGAGCACCGCCACCGCGAACGCGATGTCGGTCGCGGTGGGCACCGCCCAACCGCGGGTGGCTCCGTCGCCGGCGCGTGCGGCGAACGCCACGAAGATCAGCGCCGGCACCACCATGCCGCCGATGGCCGCGGCGATCGGGAGCGCGGCCCGTGCAGGATCCCGCAGATCTCCGGCGACGAATTCGCGTTTCAGTTCCAGACCGACGACGAAGAAGAAGATCGCCAACAGTCCGTCGGCCGCCCATGCCCCCAGCGAGAGATCGAGGTGCAGACCGAGAGCGTCTGTGCCGACACGAAACTGGGTCAGCGCGTGATAGGACGCCGACCACGGCGAGTTGGCCCAGATGAGTGCGATCGCGGCGGCTGCCAGAAGAATCGCACCGCCGACGGTCTCCCTGCCGAAGATATCGATGACGCGGCGCGTTTCCGACCATGATCCGCGGGTGAAAAGTCTCTCGGGCATCGTGACATCCACCCTAGTGGCGCACGTCAGGCTCAGCGCGTCAGTAGCGCGAAGCACTCCACGTGATGGGTGAGCGGAAACGCATCGAAGACCCGGATGGATGCCACCGTGTAGCCGTGACGCCGATAGAGGCCGATGTCGCGGGCGAACGCTGCGGCTTCACAGCCGATGTGGATGACCGCCGGCACTCCCCCGCCGGCGAGCAGTTCGATGACGTCTGCACCCGCGCCTGACCGCGGCGGATCGAGCACGGCGATGTCCGCCGCACCCTCGGCGCGTTGAAGGAACAACCGAACGGAGTCACCGACGACTCGCACCTCGGGAAGGTCTGCGAGAGCCACGCGTGCGGCTGCCGATGCGGTGCGCGCCGTGTCGACCGTCACGATTTCGGTCTGCTCCCCGAGCGCTCCGGCCAGTGCGGCGGCGAAGAGACCCGCTCCCCCGTAGAGATCCCAGGCCACCCCGGCGCCGGGCGCCATCGACGCCGCCCACTCGGCAACCAGGGCGCTGTAGAACGCGGGCGCCTCGCGATGGGACTGCCAGAAGGAGGTGAGCGGAAGCCTCCACTGGCGTCCGCCGACTCGCTGGACTGCCTCACGCGGCCCCTCCACGGTGGCGACGCCGCGCCGTCGCCGGGCTGTCGTGGCGACATGACGCACACCGTCGTCGTCGAGGACGACGTGGACGTGATTGGCTCCCGCCCAGCGCGCCTTGTCGAGTCCGTCGACCAAACCGGGAACCAACTGCCCGCAGTGCAGATCACCCACAAGCTCGTCACTGTGAAACCGATGGAAGCCCGCCCGCCCGCCGGGGCCGACGGCCAGGCGCACCCGGGTGCGCCAGCCCCGGGCCTCACCGGCCCCGACCGGTTCGGCCGCACCGGACCACTCGTAGCCGCCCAGCCGGGCCAGCTGATTGGCGACCACCTCGCCCTTGAGCGATCGCAGCGCCCGCGGCTGGGCGAACGCCAGATCGCAGCAACCCGATCCGTCCGGTCCGGAGATCGGGCACAGCGGCTCGATACGGTCCGCCGACGCTTCGAGCACCTCCACGGCGTCGGCGTGCCAGTACGAGCCGCGTTGCGCGCTCACCCGGATACGCACGGTCTCCCCCGGCAGTGCGTACCGCACGAAGATCACCCGGCCGTCGTGGCGGGCCACACAGCTGCCGCCGTTGGCCGCCGGACCGGTGGTCACCACCAGATCTGCCGGACCGTCCGGACCGGCCTCGGCCGTCATCTGCCGGTTCGACCGAAGCCGCGCCGCACGTCACCGGGGGCGCCCTGCGCCTCGAGTTGCCGGACACGGGCAGAGGACTCCAGCTGCCAGGGCACCGACGTCATCATGACGTTGGGCATGAACAGCAGTCGGGCCTTGATGCGCAGCGCCGTCTGGTTGTGCAGCAGGCTCTCCCACCAGTGGCCCACCACGTACTCGGGGACGAACACCGTCACGACCGTGCGCGGCGCCTCCCTGGTGATTTCGCGCACGTATTTCAGAACCGGACCGGTCACCTCTCGGTACGGCGAGGCAAGCGCTTTGAGCGAGACGTCGATATCGCTCTGCTCCCACTCCGCCTTGAGTTTCTCGGTGTCGCCGTCCTGCACGTCGACGGTGACGGCCTCCAGTTCGTCGGGATTGGTGGCCTTGGCGTACGCCAGTGCACGCAGCGTCGGCAATTGCATGTTGGAGACCAGGACGATCGCGTGGTTGCGGCTCGGCTTGATGATCGAACCCCAGTCTTCGGCATTGGGTGTCAGCTCGCGGGTGACCGCCGCGTAATGGCGGTTGATCGCCTTCATGACGACGAACAGCAGCGTCATCGCGACGATAGCGATCCACGCCCCGGCCAGGAACTTGGTCACCAGCACCACGATCAGCACCGTGCCGGTGGAGATGAAGCCGATGGTGTTGATGACCCGGGACCGCATCATCCGGCGCCGCTCGGCCGGGTCGTCCTCGGTGCGCAGGTGCCGGTTCCAGTGCCGCACCATGCCGATCTGGCTGAGGGTGAACGACACGAAGACGCCCACGATGTAGAGCTGAATCAGGGCGGTCACCTCGGCCCGGAACGCCACGATGAAGGCGATGGCCGCCAGCGCCAGGAAGACGATGCCGTTGGAGTAGGCCAGCCGGTCACCGCGGGTGTGCAGCTGCCGCGGCAGGAAACGGTCATCGGCGAGGATCGAGCCCAGGACCGGGAACCCGTTGAACGCGGTATTGGCGGCCAGCACGAGGATCAGGGCGGTGACCCCGGTGATCAGATACAGGCCGGGCGGGAAGTTGTGGAAGACGGTCCCGGCAAGCTGCGCGATCAACGTCTTCTGGTGGTAGTCCGCCGGTGCGCCGATGAGCTGCTCAGCGGGGCGCTCGGCGATCTTCACCCCGATGTCGACCGACAGCGCGATGATGCCCAGCAGAAGCGCGACGGCGATGCTGCCCAGCATCAGCAGCGTGGTGGCCGCATTGCGGGACTTGGGTTTGCGAAACGCCGGCACACCGTTGCTGATGGCCTCCACACCGGTCAGCGCCGCGCAGCCCGAGGAGAACGCCCGGGCGACCAGGAACACCAACGCCAGCCCCATCACGTCGCCGTGCTCGGAGGTCAATTCGAAGCGCGCCGACTCGGCTTGCAAATGATCGCCGAGCACATGGATCTGAAACAGCCCCCAGATCAGCATGATGAACATGCCGACGATGAACGCATAGGTGGGGATGGCGAAGGCGGTGCCTGATTCGCGGATGCCGCGCAGGTTGATGGCGGTCAGAATGATGATGGCGGTGACGGCGAAGGCGACCTTGTGCTCGGCGATGAGCGGCACCGCCGAGCCGATGTTGGACATGGCCGAGGCCATCGACACCGCGACGGTGAGCACGTAATCGACCAGCAGTGCGCTTGCCACCGTGAGCCCTGCGGTGGGCCCGAGGTTGGTGGTGACCACCTCGTAGTCGCCCCCACCGGAGGGGTAGGCGTGCACGTTCTGTCGGTAGGACGCCACCACGATGAGCATGACGAAGGCCACCGCCACACCGATCCACGGCGCCAACGCGTACGCGGACAGGCCCGCCACCGAGAGGACCAGGAAGATCTCCTCGGGGGCGTAGGCGACCGAGGACATCGCGTCCGAGGCGAACACCGGCAGGGCGATCCGCTTGGGCAGCAGGGTGTGTGCCAGCTTGTCGGATCGGAAGGGTTGCCCGATCAGTACCCGGCGCAGGCCGGTAGAAAGCTTGGACACGGTAGCCAAGGGTAAGCCCTGTTACGAAAAGCGGTAGCGTTCCCCTGCGGCCCGACCGGGTTGCGGAGGCCTTCCAACGCGAAGCCGAGAGGACTTCAGGTGCGGGTTGTGGTGATGGGATGCGGGCGCGTCGGCGCCTCGCTGGCCGATGCGCTGTCCCGACTGGGCCATGAGGTGGCGATCATCGATCGCGACCCGGCGGCGTTCAACCGGCTCTCGCCGGAGTTCTCCGGCGAACAGGTGCTGGGTATGGGATTCGACCGGGATGTGTTGCTGCGCTCCGGCATTGAGCGCGCGGATGCCTTCGCCGCGGTGTCCTCCGGAGACAACTCGAACATCATCTCCGCGCGGGTGGCCCGCGAGACCTTCGGAGTCAAGCGGGTGGTCGCCCGCATCTACGACGCCAAGCGCGCCGCGGTGTACGAGCGCCTGGGCATCCCCACCGTGGCGACCGTCCCGTGGACGACAGACCGGCTGCTGAACACGCTGGTCCGCGAGGCGGAGACCACGGCGTGGCGGGACCCCACCGGGACGGTCGCCGTTGCCGAACTGGACCTCAACGAGGGCTGGGTCGGCTGCCGGGTTACCGCGTTCGAGGAGGCCATCGGTGCCCGGGTGGCGTTCCTCCTCCGGTTCGGCGCGGGCGTGCTGCCGGATCCCAAGACCGTCATACAGGCCGGCGACCAGGTCTACGTGGCGGCGGTGTCGGGACGCGCCGGCGAGGCACTGGCGATCGCGGCGCTGCCGCCGGGAGACGAGGTCGATCAGTGAGCGCGAAACTGAAGGTCGCGATCGCCGGCGCCGGCGCGGTGGGCCGTTCGATCGCCAAGGAACTGGTGGAGAACTCCTACGACGTGACGCTGATCGAGCGCAACGTCGACCACTACGACACCGATTCGATCCCGGGTGCGCACTGGCAACTCGGCGACGCGTGTGAGCTGAGCCTGCTCGAGACGATGCATCTTGAGAATTTCGATGTGGTGGTCGCCGCGACGGGCGATGACAAGGCCAACGTTGTGCTTTCGCTGTTGGCCAAGACCGAGTTCGCCGTCCAGCGGGTGGTGGCCCGGGTCAACGATCCCCGAAACGAGTGGCTCTTCGACAGCGCCTGGGGCGTCGACGTCGCGGTGTCCACGCCGCGGATGCTGGCCTCGGTGGTCGAGGAGGCCTTCGCCGTGGGCGACGTGATCCGGCTGATGGAGTTCCGCAAGGGCAACGCCAACCTGGTCGAGATCACCCTCCCCGACGACACGCCCTGGGGCGGGCGCCCGGTGCGCAAGCTCACACTGCCGCGCGACTCCGCTCTGGTGACCATTCTGCGTGGACAGCGCGTGATCGTGCCGAAAGCCGATGAGCCCCTCGAGGGCGGCGACGAGTTGCTCTTCGTGGCCAACCCCGCCGTCGAGGATCAGCTGCGCACCCTGATGCTGCAGGGTGAGTTGTAGCCGAACCGGGCCTGCAAGGGTCCGGAAGGGTCCCGGAAAGGGTCCCGGAAGGAGACTAGGCCGCCCCGTGGGCGGCGTGCGCGGCGTGCATCGCGCGCTGTGCGGTCCGAATGGCCAGATAGGTCACCAGCGCCCCGACGGCCGCCAGCGGCCATCCCATCGCGATGCGGGCCACACCGAGCCAGCCGGTCTCGTCGGCGTCGTAGAGGTGGTGCTGAACGACGAAGCGCGCCGCGAACACCACCACCCAGGTCAGCGTGGCCAGGTCGAATGCGAGCACCGCACGTCGTGACTGACGCCAGCCGCGGTCATGGCCGTTGACCCAGCTCCACACGTAGCCGACGACCGGCCGGCGCGCCAGGATGGAGAGCGTGAACACCACCGCCCAGATCAACGACGTCCAGATGCCCAGAAGGAAGTAGCCCTTCGATGCGCCGACCAGCCAGGCGATCAGTGCGCTGATGCCGACGCCGATGAACCCGGCCACGGCGGGCTGCACGGAGTCCTTGCGGATCAACCGCCAGAGCAGGATGACCGCCGCCACGGCGAGGGCCGCCAGCAGCGCCGGCATCAGTCCGAACGCGGTGTTCACCGGAACCAGAACGGCCACCGGCAGCGCGGAGTAGATCAGACCGCTGACGCCACCCATCTGGGCGAGTAGCGCCTGCCCGGGCGTCGGTTTGTCGGCAGGGCTCAACGCTGGATCTCGTAATGCGGGTTGTAGATCGCCTTGCGGCCGTTGTCGAGGACGCCCAGCCGGCCGTGCACTCGAAGCGTGCGGCCGCAGGCGATTCCCGGGATGCGTCGCTGGCCCAGCCACACCAGGGTGACAGTGTCGGTGCCGTCGAAGAGCTCCGCGCGGATCCCGCCGGCACAACCGCGGGCATTGGTCTCCACGCTGCGCAACTCCCCGACCATGGTCACCTCTTGGCCGCGCTGGCAGTCGACGGCGCGCTGCGCCCCCGTGGTCTGCGCCTCTCCGCTGAGTTCCGCGGCGTCACGTTGTTCTGGACTCTCGGTCAGCCGTCTGGCCAGACGGCGCACGAACCCCTCGGCCGTAGCCATGGGTCACTCCTCGGTTCGGACGTCGTGGCACCTTCTGGAGTGCCGTTGCCACCCGCCACCGTAGACCGTGCGGCCCCACGGCGCCACGGCGCCACGGCGCCACGACGGGTTGGGAACCATGGGGCACGATCAGGGCGTGGGTGTGGACCTGAGCACGGTGGTCACCGTGCTGTTGCCCGGCACCGGCTCCGACGACCTCTACGTCCGGCGGGTGTTCGGGGCGGCGTTTGCCGAGGCCGGGGCGGTGCTGGTGACCCCCGAGCCCGACCCGCGCCGGCTGATCGCCGGCTACCTCGACGCGCTCGACGACGCCGCACGCCACGGCCCGATTGCGGTGGGCGGGGTCTCGCTGGGGGCCGCCGTCGCCGCGCGCTGGGCGTGTGAGCATCAGCACGCCGCGGTCGCGGTGCTGGCAGCGCTGCCCGCCTGGATCGGCGAGCCGGCCGATGCACCGGCCGCGCTGTCGGCCCGCCACACCGCCGCGCAGTTACGCCGCCACGGCCTGCAGGAGGTGACCGCGGCGATGCAGTCCTCCAGTCCGGCCTGGCTCTCGCGCGAGCTGAGCCGCTCTTGGCGGCGCCAGTGGCCGCATCTGCCGGCGGCGATGGAGGAGGCCGCCGGCTACCGCTCGCCGACGCCGGCCGAACTCGCAGGCCTGCGCGTGCCGATGGGAGTCGTGGGCGCACCCGACGATCCGATCCATCCGATCGAGGTCGCCCGTCTGTGGGCGGGGGCCGCACCGCGGGCGGCCTTGCGCACCGTCACCCTCGAGCAGTTCGGGCCGCAGCCGCAGCGGCTCGGCGCCGCCTGCCTGGCGGCGCTGGACTCAGCGCACTGAGCCGGCTATCCCGATGCCGCGCCCTCGCCGGGCTCTTCGGGAGAGACCGGCGGCTGTTGTGTGGGTGGCTGCGGAGTCAGTGGCTGCGGAGTCAGTGGCTGCGGAGTCAGTGGCTGCGGCATCGGTGGCTGCTGGAACTGCTGCTGGGCCACCTGCCGCTGGGCCAGCATGGCCTGTTGCGCGGCCAGCATCGCCTGCTGCGCCTGTTGGGCCTGTTGGGTGGCGGCGGCCTGCAGTTGGGCTGCCAGTTCGGGAGGAAGCTGAACCGGAAGCGGAGTGCGGGCCGGCATCGGGGTGTCTCCGCGACGAATCACCGTGTCCTCCAAGGCTTCCCGCGCCTCGGCAACAAGCGCCTCCATGGACTCCTGAGCCCCGTTCACCACGCAGCGGATCATCCAGCGGTAGCCGTCGACACCGATGAAGCGCACCACGCCGGCTCCCGTACCGACCACCTCGCGACCCCAGGGGCCGTCCTGGATGGAGACAGCGGCGCTGTCGTTGCGCAGCGCGTCGGCGAGTTCGCTGGCCACCTCGCGCCATAACCCGGGTGACTTCGGCGCCGCGTACGCCGCGATGGTGAACCGCCCGTTCGGCGTGACGACCCAGATCGCACTCGGCACCCCGGTCGGGTTGAGTTCGACCTGGACCTGTCCGCCCGGCGGCATCGGGATGAGCACGGACCCGAGATCCAGGCGGGCGACGAGCGCCTCCTCGGGATCGTCGAAGTCCTCGATGTCGAACGGGCCGTCCGGGCGATCCTGCTCCGGTTCGGATCCGTAGACCGCGGCTGCGGACACCGCCTTGGGCTCGTCAGTGGATTCCTCAGTCGCGGTCTGCTCGGATTTACGTCTGCCGAATGCCATCACAAGCTCGCATGTCCGCCGGAGGAACCGTGGCCACCGTGACCACGGGTGGTGTCATCGAGTCCGGCTTCATCGAATGAGGAGACTTCGACGAATTCAGGCAACTCGACCTGTTGGATCACCAGCTGAGCGATCCGATCACCGCGCTTGATGGTGATGGGCTCCTCCGGATCGAGATTGATCAGCGCCACCTTGATCTCACCGCGATAGCCGGCGTCGATGGTGCCGGGGCTGTTGACGATGGAAAGTCCAACGCGCGCAGCCAAACCGGAACGCGGATGGACCAGCCCGACCATGCCGTACGGGATGGCGACGGCGATACCGGTGGCGACCAGTGCCCGATGTCCCGGTGCAAGTTCGACATCCTCGGCGCTGTACAGATCGACCCCCGCATCGCCGTCGTGCGCGCGGTCGGGCATCGGGAGATCGCGGTCCAGGCGAACCACCGCGAGACTGGTCGGCACGTTGGGAGAGACTACCCTTGGCCGCGTGCCCGACTCGCGCGTGACCTCGCAAACCATGCGATACCGGGAACGCTTATGGGTGCCGTGGTGGTGGTGGCTGGTGGCCGCGGTGCCGGCCGGCGTCTTCGGCGCAGAAGTCAACATGGGTGTGCGGAATCTGCCCACCTGGCTGCCCTTCCTGGTGCTGGCCATCGCCGCGGCGGGCGTCCTGCTGTGGCTCAGCCGCTACGAGGTGCGGGTGGTGGAGGACCAGGCTGGTGTCGAACTGTGGGCGGGCGAGGCGCACCTGCCGGCGTCGGTGGTAACCCGATCGGCCCCCATTGCCACCAGTGCGAAGTCCGCCGCCCTGGGCAGGCAGTTGGACCCGGCCGCGTTCGTCGTGCACCGGGCCTGGGTGGGGCCCATGGCGCTGGTCGTTCTCGACGACCCCGACGACCCGACGCCCTACTGGCTGCTGAGCACCCGCAGACCGGAGAAGCTGATCTCGGCCCTGCGGAGCTGAAACTTTCAGGCGGCGCAATCGGTGCAGATCATCCGGCCGCCCTTCTCACTGGCGAGCCGGCTGCGGTGATGGACGAGAAAGCAACTGGAGCAGGTGAATTCGTCGGCCTGCTTCGGTATGACACGCACGGACAGCTCTTCACCCGAGAGGTCGGCACCGGGCAGTTCGAAGTTCTCCGCGGATTCTGATTCGTCGACGTCGACGACAGCCGACTGAGCCTCGTTGCGGCGCGCGGTGAGCTCCTCGAGGGAGTCCTCGGACACGTCGTCGGTCTCGGTGCGCCGTGGGGCGTCGTAATCCGTGGCCATCGCCGGTCTCCCTCATCGCTTTATCCCTGATCAACCTCAGCAGAGGTTTGTAACACCGCAGAACGCCTGCGCCAAATGATTCCTGCCGTGCGCAGCGGCAATTCGGCTGTGATTTAGCTCACACTGACTCTACTGCGCCCCGGCGACCATAACCCCCGGGGCAATTACAGTGCTGGGGTGGTCGCTTCCATCACCGAGGGCTCCGCCTACGACAAGAACGGCCAGCCGTTCCGGCGGCGCAATTACCGTCCCGGCATCATCGCCGCCGGGGTGCTCGCCGCGGTCACCGCGATCGTCTGGGCCTTCGTCCTGTCCCGGCCGGTGCAGATCGGCGAAGCCGCCGCCTGCAACGCTCCCCCAGCCCCGACCGACGCCGGCGCACCCCGGCTCGGCGACCGGGTATCGGGCTCATCGTTGATCGACGTCGCGCCCGCGAAACTGGCCGAGACCAAGATTCGCGTGCTCAACGCCAGCGGCCAGGGCGGACAGGCCGGCGAGGTGGCCGGCACGCTGCGTGATCTCGGGTTCGCCGCGCCGACCGCCGCCAACGACCCGATTTACGCCGGGAGCCAGCTCAACTGCCAGGGGCAGATCAGGTTCGGCGAGGGCGGCAAGGCCGGGGCGGCCGCCGCCTGGTTGGTGGCGCCGTGCGTGGAGTTGTATCGCGACGACCGCAAGGACGACTCGGTGGACCTCGTGATCGGCACCGATTTCACCTCCCTGTCCAACAGCGACGACATCGCGGCGGTGCTCTCCGGTCTGCGGCCCGGAGCCACCGAGCCCGCCGACTCCGCGTTGCTCACCAAAATCCACAACGGCACGTGCTGAGACGGCATCCGCGCGGCGTCAGCTGAAACGACGCAGGGCTTCTCCCAGCTGTTCGGAAACGCCCGGCGCCGCGGCCACCAGCAGACCGTCTGGCGAGTCGGGCAGGGTGAGGATCGCGCCGGCTTCGGCTGCGATGAGCGCACCGGCCGCCCAGTCCCACACATTGAGACCGTGTTCGTAATGCGCATCGAGTCGCCCCGCGGCGACCCAGCACAGATCAAGCGCGGCCGCCCCCACTCGCCGAACGTCGCGAACCAACGGAAGCAGCTGCGCCAATAACGCCGCCTGGACCGCGCGCCGCGCCGGCTGGTAACCGAAGCCGGTGCTCACCAGAGCCATTGACAACTCGGAGACCTCGTTGCACCGCAGTGCGCGTCGCTGCTCTCCATCGGTGACCGTCGCCCCCCTGCCGATGGCTGCAGAGTAGATCTCACAACTGCAGACGTCGGCGACCGCGCCGGCGATCGACCGGCCATCCACCTGCGCGGCCAGAGACACCACGTAGGCGGGTATCCCGTAGAGGAAATTGACGGTGCCGTCGATGGGATCCACGACCCAGCGCACGGCACCCGGTTCTGCAGCGCCGCCGCCCTGCTCCTCGCCGAGGATCGCCTCACCGGGTCGCAGCACCGCCAGACGCTCGCGCACCAACCTTTCGGTCTCGGTGTCGGCCATCGTCACGGGGTCGGTTCGCGTGCTCTTGGACCGCACCCCACCGGCCGTCGCGAGGACTTCCGGACGGCGGCGGCGCACGAAATCGCCAGCCTCGGTGACGACGAGTTCGGCGACCTCCCGGAGATCGTCGGCCTTGGTTTCGTCCACGCCTGATATCGCAGCACAATCAGCAGTTCGCGGTGGCGGTGACCCACTATGGTGGGCAACCATGACAGCCAGCATCACCGGTCAGGCCCTCGGCGTCGACGTCGGCGGCAGCGGGGTCAAGGGCGCCATCGTGGATCTCGAGACCGGGAAACTCGTCGGCGAGCGACTGCGCCTGGAGACGCCGCAGCCCGCCACCCCCGAGGCGGTCACGCGCACCGTGGCCGAGGTGGTCCGGCACTTCGACTGGACGGGCCCACTGGGGGTCACCTACCCCGGCGTGGTGGTCGACGGGGTGGTGCAGACCGCCGCCAACGTCGATAAGTCATGGATCGGTGCCAATGTGGCCCAGGCGTACAGCAAGGCGCTCGGCGGACGTACGGTGACGGTTCTCAACGACGCGGACGCGGCCGGACTGGCCGAGCAGCGATACGGGGCGGGCCGCAACCACAACGGCGTCGTGGTCCTGCTGACCTTCGGCACCGGGATCGGATCGGCGGTCATCCACCACGGGACGCTCCTGCCGAACACCGAATTCGGGCACATCGAGGTCGGGGGTAAGGAGGCCGAGCACCGGGCCGCCTCATCGGTCAAGGAGCGCAAGGAGTGGAACTACCAGCGGTGGACCGAAGAGGTCACCAAGGTGCTGGTGGCCATCGAGAACGCGATCTGGCCTGAGTTGTTCATCGTCGGTGGCGGAATCAGCAAGAAAGCCGACCGCTGGATCCCGATGCTGCGGAACCGGACCCCCGTGGTAGCGGCGGAGTTGCTCAATACGGCCGGGATCGTCGGGGCCGCCATGGCTGCGGCCGACGCTGCTCAGCGGACTCCCGGCCGGTAGTTACAATGGTGGGCGGCGGGCATCACGCCGACATCTTCCATAGCCGACTTCTCGGTGAGGTACGCCTGCGCTGTGAGCAGCGCACGAGTCAATGATTGAAAGGGTGTACGTGCCAGCGACCAAGGCAAAGCCGGTGAAGCGCACCGTTGCGGCCAGAAAAGCACCCGCTAAGAAGGCAACCGCCGCCAAGAAGCCGGCCGGAGTCAAGAAGGCGGCTCCCGCCCGCAAGCCCGCTGCCGCCAAGAAGACGGTGGCCGCCAAGCGGACGGCGGCGGCGAAGAAGGCCCCTGCCAAGAAAACCGCAGCCGCCGGAAAAGCGGTGAAGAAA
>Ga0194052_1000447_pt1 | contig 26770 bp, 36 predicted proteins | sample SepL226m_MetaG_FD_160117 | JGI IMG/M metagenome (GOLD analysis project Ga0194052, IMG submission 160117) | Anoxic zone freshwater microbial communities from boreal shield lake in IISD Experimental Lakes Area, Ontario, Canada - Sep2016-L227-6m | ecosystem: Environmental > Aquatic > Freshwater >...
TTTCAATACTGTTTTAAAAAGTTGACATTATTTTGTAATTTGCTAATATGAAGCATAGCTCGGTTTCGAGCTGTTTTAATATTATTTATGACAAGATCAATAAAAAAAGGAATAAATGTTGACGAAAAGCTACTTAAAAAGATAGCTGGCAAAAACCCTCTTCAAACTCCAATGATAAAGACTTGGAAAAGAGCATGCCAAATAGCCCCAGAAATGGTCGGCTTTACTTTTGGTGTACATAACGGAAAGACTCATGTCGAAGTTATTGTTACAGAAGATATGGTTGGTCACAGATTAGGGGAGTTCTCATTAACAAGAAAGTTTATAAAACACGGAGGAAAGATGCAGAAAGAGCTAGAACAGAAAAAGAAAGAAGCAGAAATAGCTCAAGCAAAATCAGCATCTGCTGCAGCCGCAGACTCAAAGAAAAAATAGTTCGACAGGTTCACTATAAATAATTTTAGTAAATAAAAAAATCCATGAAAGCATTTTTAAACAATTACAGACAGTCTCCAAGAAAGGTTCGCTTAGTTGCAGGCCTAATTAGAGGTAAAAAAGTAGACGCCGCATTGGTAGAATTAAATTTCTTACCAAAGCGTGCAGCAGAACCTATGGAAAAACTTTTACTTTCTGCTATTTCAAATGCAAAAGCTCAAGGATTTGAACAAGAAAATCTTTTTGTAAAAGAAATATCTGTCGATAAAGGAGTAACTCTACGAAGAATGATGCCAGCTGCCATGGGTAGTGGACACAGAATCAACAAGAGAACTTCTCATGTTGCAATAATACTTGGAGAAAAAATTACAGAAAAGAATGCAAACAAAAGATCAAAAAAGGAAACAAAGAAAGTAGAAGTAAAAAAAGAAATTAAAAAAGAAGTTGTAAAAGAAAAAAAGGTTACAGCAGAAAAAGTCGAGAAAAAAACAAAGAAAGTAACAAAAAAGACCAAATAATTTTATGTCAAAAATAGTACATCCATATGCACATAGATTAATAATACTAAGAGACTGGAAGTCTCGTTGGTTTGCTGATCCTAAAAAATACTGTGATTATCTAAAAGGGGATGTATTAATTCGTGAATATTTAGAGAAGAAACTACGAGGTATGTATGTTTCTACAATCGAAATTGAAAGAAGTCAGAAAGCTACTCGTTTTATAATTAAAACTTCAAGACCAGGTTTGATCATTGGTAGAAGTGGAGAGGGAGCTACAAAACTTAAAGAAGATATTTTGAAAAAGATGGAAAAGTTAAAGTTGACTAAGTCAGAAGACTTTAAACTTGAAATCGTTGAAATAACAAACCCAGAAGCTGATGCTGCTATTGTTGCTTATATGATTGCTGAAGGATTAGAGAAGAGAATGCCTTATCGCCGAGTCATCAAGCAAGTGATTGAAAAAGTAATGTCCGCTCGTGGAGTAGAAGGAGCAAGAGTTGTGCTTTCAGGACGATTAGGTGGAGCTGAAATTGCTCGAACAGAAGAACTAAAACGTGGATCTATTCCACTTCAGACATTCAGAGCAGATATCGATTTCAAGCGAGAAAGAGCAACACTACCTTACGGTGTAGTTGGTATTAAAGTTTGGATATACCGAGGTAAGATTTTTGCTGAAAAGAAAAACGCACCTGTTTATAAGGCTTCATTAAATACAAAAGAAAATAATTAATTTAAATATATGTTAGTCCCTAAAAAAGTAAAATTTAGAAAATGGCAGACTGGTCGCATAAATCCTAAAGCTAGGACACCAGAAACAAGAGGCATCAAATTAGCCTTCGGTTCTTATGGGTTGAAAGCAACTACCCAAGCTCGAGTAAAGTCAAACCAAATCGAATCAGCCCGAAAGGTTATTTCAAGAACATTAACTAAGGCCGGAAAATATTGGATTCGTATTTTCCCAGATCGTCCTTATACTGCAAAAGCTGCAGAGGTAGGAATGGGAAAGGGAAAAGGAGATCCACAAGGATACTGTTTCGAGGTTTTTCCAGGACGCATAATTTTCGAAGTTGATGGAGTTGATGAAGCTACAGCAAAGGAAGCATTAAGAAAGGCAGGCTCAAAACTTCCAATGAAAACAAGAATAGTATCAAGAGCACATAACAAATAATTTTATGAAAAAGAAAGAAGATTTTAAAAAAATGAATGTTGAAGAATTAGAAAAGAACCTTATTGACTTACAGGAAAGTATTCGAGTCGCACATTTTAAGTCTGAAGGTTCAAAATCAAAAAATGTTAAAGAAGTTAAATTTTTGAAAAAACAAGTAGCTCAAATTTTAACTGAAATAAATAAATAATTAATAAAAAATATATGGCAACAAAAGTAAAAAAAGAAATAAAAGAAGAAAAAGGAAAAACATTAAAGGGTGTTGTTGTTTCTGACAAAATGGATAAAACTGTTGTTGTTTCTGTTTCAAGATTTGTTAAACATCCTAAATACGGAAAATACTACAATACTACAAAGAAATATAAAGCTCACGATGAAGAGAATGCATGTAAAATAGGGGACAAGGTAGAAATAGTCGAAACCAGACCTATTTCAAAAGATAAAAAATTTAAAGTAGTAAAATAATTTTATGATTCAAACAGAAACATTAGTAAAAATAACAGATAACGCCGGAGGAACAATTGGAAAAGTTTTCAAGGTTTTAGGCTCTTCAAAAAAGAGATATGCGACTCTAGGTGAAAAAGTTATCATCTCTGTAAAAGTTGCACAACCAAGAAAGGGTGTTAAAAAGAAAGATGTTCACCAAGCAGTTGTTGTCCGAACAAGAAATGCGTTCAGAAGAAAAGACGGATCATACATTCGTTTTGATGACAATGCTGTTGTTATATTAGAAAAAGGTAAAATGGATCCAAAAGCAGGACGTGTTTTCGGTCCAATACCAAGAGAGCTTGCAGAGAAAGGTTATCAAAAAATAATTTCTCTTGCACAAGAAGTAATTTAAATAATAAAAATATGAAATTAAAAAAAGGAGATCATGTAATAGTAATAGCAGGAAAGGACAAAGGCAAAAAAGGAAAAATTGTGCGTGCTTTGCCTGCGGAAAATAAAGTTGTGATCGAAGATGTTAACGTTTTCAAAAAGAGTCAACGTCCACGAAGATCAAATGAAAAAGGACAAATCATTAACATTGCAATGCCTATCAATGCTTCAAATGTTATGATCATAGATCCAAAAACTGGAAAAGGTACAAGAATTGGTAAAAAAGAAGTTGCAGGCAAGATGGTCCGAATTGCTCGTAAAAGTAATCAAGAAATTTAATTTTTAAATATATGGCAAACATAACAGTAAAAGAAAAAGAAGCACAAATATACGAAACCATGAAAGGTGCTTTTAAATATAAGAATAAAATGGCTGCGCCTAAATTAATGAAGGTTGTTTTGAATGTTGGTACAGGTACAATCATGAAGAGAGATAAGAATAAGAATATTTTTATTGCTGAAAGATTAGCAAAAATTACTGGTCAAAAAGCATCTCTACGTGGAGCAAAGAAATCAATTTCATCATTCAAAATCAGACAAGGTGATCCTGTAGGAGTAGTCGTTACTTTACACGGAGCTCGCATGTACGCTTTCTTGGAAAAACTTTTCAATGTTGCACTACCTCGAACCAAAGACTTTAGAGGAATTTCTAGAAAAGTTGTTGATAATATCGGAAACTTAACTATCGGAATCAAAGAACATACTATTTTCCCTGAAACTGCTGATGAAGATATAAAAGATGTATTCGGACTTTCAATTACAGTTGTCTCAACTGCTAAGACTCAAAAGGAAGGATTCACATTTTTTGAAAATCTAGGAGTTCCGTTCAAAAAAGAAGACGAAAAGAAAAAATAGTTCAAATTAATTTAAATAAAAAACCCTCTGGTGTAAACCGGAGGGTTTTTGCTTTTAAGCTCTTTGTGTGGTAGTTTTAAGAAAAAGTTCATAACATGGAAAAAAATAAAATAAGCGTAAAACCTCCAAATGATGGGGTTTTAGCAATAGCCTTAGTGGGCTTAAGTGAAGAAATTATAGACCAACAGTTTTTACTAATCCAAGATGTTGATGATCATGGTTTAGGTGATGGTCTTAGAAAATTTGGTATTGCTGGAGGAGGTATAGAGAAATCTGATGCTACTATAGTTGCAGCTATGCAACGTGAGTTTGATGAAGAAGTTGGCATTAAATACAAAAAGGTTTTATTTAAAAAATTTGGTTGTTATAAAAAAAATAGATTCGGTGGATATACAAACGACAATCATCTTTTTATTATAAAATTAAATTTTCCACCTAATCAAAAGTTTTCTACAAACGATACTGCTGAAGTTTCCGACATACATGTTTTTAAATTAAGAGAAATAATAAGTATGGCAAAAGCAGGAATGGTGCACGAAGGAAGTATCAGGTTGATATTTCTTTATTTACTGGGAATCAAAAAGGGATCATTAAATGATCCTGTAACATGGAACGGTTATACATTTTAAATATATTGCCATGCTCTTTTTAAAAAAGAGCATGGCAATTTTTTATGCTATACTTTTTTTATGAAAGCTGTAATTTTATGTGCTGGAGAGGGGACAAGGCTGAAACCAGCTACCGAAACAATACCAAAACCACTTTTGCTTATAAATAACAAGCCAATATTGGGTTATATTTTTGATTCTTTACCAGAAGATATTACAGAAGTGTATTTAATAATACAAGAAAAGCATAAGCATTTATTTGAGGAATTTTTAAATACTATTAAAATTAAAGTAAATATTTTATTTCAAGATAAAGAAAAAAACGGAAGTTATTTTGCTCTAGATACAGCTCGAGATTTTTTAATTAATGAAGATAAATTTTTAGTATTAAATGGTGATGATATCTTCTTAAAAGAAGACCTTACAGAGCTTGTTAAATTAGATGCACCTGCGTATGGTTTATCTATGAAAAAACTAGATGGAAGATATAGGACTTGCGATTTAGATTATGTAAATAAAAAAATCATTTCTTTCAGAATGCAAAATGAGGAAGAAAAAGGGAAAGACATACCTTGTTTCTCTGGAGCATTTACTTTAAATAAAGATTTTTTTTCTTATGTTCCAGTTTACATACATACTACTAATTCAAGAGAAGGGGAGGCTGGTATTCCGCATACACTTTTTAATTCAAATAAACAGGTATCCTTTTTTATATTGAATGAATGGCTACAAATAAATACTAAGGAAGATTTTGAATTTGCTCAACAAGTTTTAAGCAAGTAATTGACATACTTTACATTTAGCAGTATTTTTAAGAAAAAAGTACAACATAAAACAATACACGATGGAAACAGAAAAAACATTATTAAATGCCACAGTTTGTCTCTTGGTTCAAAGAGATGAAGTTCAGCTTGGTATTAAAATGGGAAAAATAGGAAAAGGTTGTCGAAACGGTCCAGGTGGTGGAATTGAGGAGGGCGAAACAATTAAGCAATCTGCGATAAGAGAGCTTGAAGAGGAGACCGGTAAAAAAATAGGCAACAAATACATCACTACATCTGTTGAATTTTTGGAAAAAGTTGCCATTATTGATTTTCACAATACGAAAACTAATGGAGAAACTTTTATATGCAAAGTTCATTTTTTTATTGTAAGGCAATGGAAAGGTGAAGCAGTAGATACCAAAGAAATGACAGATTTAAAACCTTTTAAAATTTCCGAATTACCAGTCGATCAAATGATGCCGGCTGATAGAAAATTCTTTAAAAAGATTTTATCTGGGAAGAAAATAGTCGGTATTGTTAAATATGGCCCATACCAAAAAGAACTTTTGGAAGAGCCTATATTTATAGAAGTCGATTCGTTTGAAGAATAAAGCCTACCACTCATTATGAAGTTCAAGGCTTTTTTTATTTTGTTAAATCTAAGGATTGACTTAATTGGTTTCGTATTATAGTATGCGAGTGGATGTAAGTTTACATCTGTTATTCGAAAATAATAAATAATTAAATTTTTTCAGATTATGAATGAAACAATAGAAGAAAAGACTATAAAAAATGGTCTTCTTTTGAAAAATCAGGTTGCGGAAAGTCTACTTTATCCAAAACCTTTATGGGTTATTTTTAATGATCTAACGGGGATTCCTCGTCCATCTAGACACGAGCGTTTATGTATTGATTATGTAAAGGATTTTGCAAAACAATTAGGTTTGAGTGCAATAGAAGACAGTGTTGGTAATGTAAGTATTTACAAACCAGCAACTGCCGGAATGGAAAATTGTGAGTTGGTAATTCTTCAATGTCATTTAGATATGGTGCCAGAAAAGAATAAAGATAAGGTTCATGATTTTTTAAAGGATTCAATTGAAGCATATGTTGATGGAGATTGGGTAAAAGCAAATGGAACAACATTGGGTGCTGATAATGGACTTGGTGTTGCTGCTGCCTTGGCGGTACTTGCATCAAACAGTATTCAACATGGACCACTTATGTGTTTGTTTACAATCGATGAAGAAACTGGATTAACTGGGATAAAAGCAATTGGACCAAATGATTTTGTTAAAAAAGCAATTTTATTAAACCTTGATTCAGAAGAAGAAGGTGAATTGTGTATTGGTTGTGCAGGCGGTGCAGATATTTTTGTTGATTATGCTTACGAACAAGAAGTTTCAAGAAAAGATTCTGTTGCGTTTAAAATTTCTATTAGTGGCTTGAAAGGTGGGCATTCTGGGGTTGATATCAATCTTGGGAGAGCAAATGCTAATAAAGTACTTTTTAAATTTTTAGATGTGGCTGATGTTACTTTTAATTTTCGTATATCTTCGTTCAAGGGAGGTAATATGCGGAATGCAATTCCTAGAGAAGCCTTTGTAATTATTGTAATGCCTGTTGAAGAGTCTGAAGAATTTATAAATTTTGTTTCAGAATATGAAGATGGTTTATTTAAAGATTTTTCAGGAATTGAGACAGATTTAATTCTTAGTGTTGCAGGCGTAGAACTACCAGAATTTGTAATGAATTCTGAATCACAGGATAATTTTATTAGTTCAATATGTTCTTCTGAAAACGGTGTGATCTTTTTTGATAAAGATATTCCTGACCTACCTAGGACATCTTCTAATATGGGTATCGTTGAATTATCACACGGAACTGCCAAAGTTGTATTTTTGGTTCGTAGTTTTGTGGATGCTTCAAGAGATGATTGTGTTTCCAATATATCTTCAAAATTTGAAAGAATTGGTACGGTTAAGATTGAGGTGACTGGTAATTATCCAGCATGGAAGCCTTCTGTTCATTCAGAAATTCTTGATATTTGTAAAACTACATACATAGAAATGTATAATAAGGAACCAAGAGTTTATGCAGTCCATGCAGGACTTGAAACAGGTTATTTGGGTGGTGTGTATCCAGATTGGGATATGATTTCCTTTGGGCCAACTATTAAATATCCTCACAGTCCAGACGAAAAAGCTGAGATTCCTAGTGTTGGACGTTTTTGGAATTTCTTAATTGAAGTTCTAAAGAGAGTTCCGTTGAAAAAATAATAAGTTTCTTAAATTTAAAATATAAGCTGTTTCAAAACCAATAGGTTTTGAAACAGCTTTTTTATTTGACCCTGTAGTGAATTTTTATGACATGCAAAGCATGCATCAAAGATGTTTCATAAAAACTCACTACAGGGTTTGACTATTTTATTGGAATCTGCTAGTATCTAGCTAAGGGAATAAGGCTTTGATTAATCCACTTTTCTCCTTATTTTTTCACTTAATGTGAAGGAGTAAGAAAAGAAGTGAGATATTACAAAGTAATCCCATTTTAATTTTTATGGCAAAAACATCAGTAATAGCTAGATCAAAAAAGACCCCAAAATTCTCTACACGAGCAAAAAATCGTTGTTTTCGTTGTGGACGAGGTAATGCTTTTATGAGAGATTTCGGTACTTGTCGTATTTGCTTCCGTGAGTTAGCAAATGAAGGTATGTTACCAGGAGTTAGGAAATCAAGTTGGTAAATTAACAGTCCCTATGTCAGACTTAGGGCTAGCCCTAAGTCTGACATAGGGACAAATAAATATAAAAAAATGGATTCAATTTCAAACATGATAATATCGATCAAGAATGCTGGCGCAGTTAACAAGCCAGTTGTTTGTATTCCTTATTCAAAAATAAAGAATGCAATCGCATTATGCCTTAAGAAGGAAGGATATGTAGGTGAAGTTACAAAAAAGGTAAAAGGCGGACAAAATATTCTTGAAATCGGTTTGGTTTATGTAAACAACAAACCAAGAATTGCTGAGGCTGTTAGAATCTCAAAACAATCAAGAAGAGTTTATTTAGGTATGAAAGAAATTCATTCAGTAAGAAATGGTTCAGGACTTCTTGTTCTTTCAACACCAAAAGGAATTTTATCAGGTAAAGAAGCAAGAAAGGAACAAGTTGGCGGTGAAGCTTTGTTCAAATTATGGTAATGTAAAAAAGTCCCTATGTCGGACTTAGGGCTAGCCCTAAGTCCGACATAGGGACAAATAAAATTTATGTCAAGAATAGGAAAACAAGAAATACTAATACCAAAAGATGTTAAAGTCACAAGAAATGGCGATGTTATTACTGTAGCTGGCCCAAAGGGAACAGTTACTAAAGTTTTCCGTGATGATATAACCATCACCATAGCTGAAGGTATGATTACCTTAAAAGCAAATAGAAATGATAAGTTTTCAAAATCACTTTGGGGTACTTACGCTTCACACTTAAAGAATATGATTGCTGGAGTAGTAACACCTTACCAAAAGAAATTAATCTTAGAAGGAGTTGGATTCAAATCAGAAGTTAAAGGAAAAGAAATAGTTTTCGCTCTTGGTTTCTCACATCCAGTTATTACACAAATACCAGAAGGTCTTACTGTTACAGCTGAAAAAAATAATATCACTATCACAGGTATCGATAAAGAGATGGTTGGAAGTTTCGCAGCTGCTGTTCGAGCACTAAAGAAGCCAGAACCATACAAAGGAAAAGGTATGAGATATGAAGGTGAAGTTATCAGACGTAAGCAAGGTAAGAAAACAGCTTAATTAAATTTTTAATATGCAAAATAAACAAGACAAAAGAATAAGATTAAAAACAAAGATTCGAGAGAAAATCAATGGTACTTCCTCTCGTCCTCGACTTTCTGTTTTTCGTTCAAATAAATTTATTTATGCACAAGTCATAGACGATACAACAGGCAAGACTTTAGCTCAAGCAAGTGATATGAAAATTACTAAAGGCACTAAGACAGAAAGAGCAGGGGAGATCGGTAAAATGATTAGTGAAGTTTGTATCAAATTAAAAATTACCCAAGTAGTTTTTGATAGAAACGGATTTAAATATACAGGACGTATCAAAACAGTTGCTGATAGAGCTCGCGCAGGCGGATTGAAATTTTAATATAATAAATATATGGAAAAAACAAACGACAAAAGAAATACTGGCCATCGATCTTCTTCATTTGGAAGACCAAAACCTGAATTTGATCAAAAGATCTTAGATATCCGACGTGTTACTCGTGTTGTAGCAGGAGGACGAAGATTTTCTTTTTCTGTAGTATTGGTAGCAGGTGATAGAAAAGGTGGAATCGGTTTAGGCTTAGGAAAAGCCGGAGATACATCTCTTGCTATAAACAAAGCACTAAGAAATGCAAAGAAAAATATGGTTAGACTAAATCTTACGAAGACTATGTCTATTCCTCATGAAATTTCTGCAGATTTCTCAAGTTCATCTGTTGTAATCAAACCAAATAAAGGAAGAGGATTAGTTGCTGGTTCTGTTGTTCGAGATATTGCTAAATTGGCCGGAGTAAAAGATGTAACATCAAAAATTTTGTCTGGAAGTAAAAATAAATTGAACAATTCAAAAGCGGTTATGTTAGCATTTTCACAAATTTCAACAAAATATACTAAATTACCTGAGACTACAGTTGTCGCTGGTAAAGAAGAAATAGTAGATAAAAAATAATTTTATGCAAATACACGATTTAAAAAGAACACATAAGAATAAAAAGGATCGCATAGTTGGCCGTGGAGGTAAACATGCTAAGACTTCAGGTCGCGGAGGTAAGGGTCAAACAGCTCGTGCAGGTAACAAGCGTCGTCCAGAACTTCGTGATATCATCAAGAAGTTACCAAAGAACCGTGGATACAGATTTAAATCTTACGAGATCAAGCCTGCTTGTGTTTCACTTTACAAAATTTCACTTGCATACCCAAAGGGTGGGGCAGTTACACCACAAGGCTTACTTGATTTGAAAGTTATCAAAACAAGAAAAGGATGGTTACCAAAAGTAAAAATCTTAAATAGTGATATAGACTTAGCTGTAAAGCTTCAAGTTTCTAAATGTTTAGTTTCAGATGCAGTTAAAGAAAAAATTCTAAAAGCTGGTGGAGAGGTCATTTTATAAATAATAAATAAAATTTATTACTGATATGCAAAATTTTTCGAGCAAAATGAAATTAATCTGGACAGACATATCTTTAAGAAAAAAGATATTGTTTGTATTTGGTGCATTGGTAGTTTTTAGATTACTTTCTGCAATACCAATACCAAGTATTGATACAGTTGCTCTTACTCGTTTCTTAACCAATAACCAATTTTTTGGTATTTTAAATATTTTCTCAGGTGGTGGACTTTCAAATCTTTCTATAATAATGCTTGGAGTTGGTCCATATATTACTGCATCTATCATAATGCAATTGCTGACTATCATGGTTCCTGCTTTGAAAAAAATGTATAACGAAGAAGGAGATGCAGGAAGAAAGAAATTTACACAATACTCAAGACTTCTTACAGTTCCACTTGCTGCTATACAAGGTTTTTCTCTTTTAATGATTTTAGAAAGTCAGAAAATTTTAGTTAACTTAACTCCATTTACAAGGATAACAAACTTAATCATAGTTGTTGCAGGAGCATTGTTCATGATGTGGCTTGGAGAACTTATGACAGAATTCGGTATTGGAAATGGTGTTTCACTTTTGATCTTTGCTGGTATTGTATCTAGACTTCCTGCAGAAGTTAGTCAAATGTTGTTCTCATTCGATGTTTCTCAAGTTCCACTTTATATATTGTTCGTAGTGCTTGGAGTACTTGTTATCGCTGGTGTGGTAGTCGTTACTGAAGCAGAAAGACCAATTCCAGTGACCTATGCAAAACGAGTACGAGGTATGAAAACATACGGTGGTGGATCTACATACCTTCCACTTCGAGTAAACCAAGCTGGAGTTATTCCAATAATCTTTGCTCTTTCAATATTACTTTTCCCTCAAATGATCGGTAACTTTTTAGCAAGCTCTACAAATAGTGTAATTATGAAAATATCACATGCACTTGTCGGATTCTCACAAACAAGTCTTTTGTATGGAGTTCTATACTTTATCTTAGTTTTCTTGTTTACATATTTCTATACTGCTGTTACTTTCGATCCTGAAGCTCTTTCAACAAACTTACAAAAGAATGGTGCATTTATCCCAGGTATTCGTCCAGGAGCATCAACTTCATTGTATATTTCAAAAGTATTAAATCGTATTACAATGGTGGGTGCATTATTCCTTGGAATAATCGCAGTTCTTCCACTTATCATGCGCGCAGTTACAGGTATTACAGCTATAGCACTCGGAGGTACAGCATTGTTGATCGTTGTTTCAGTCGTGCTTGATCTAATCAAAAAAATCGACGCTCAGATTTCAATGAGAGAATACTAAAAAATATAAATAAAAAAAATCCCCGAATTCGGGGATTTTTTTTATTTATTTTGATATTTTTGTATTGCTTTTTCGATATCTTCTGCGACTCTTTCTATGGATTGATTACCATTTATTTTTTTGAGCTTACCTAAGCTTTCGAAATATTTTTCAGTTTTAGATACTTGTTTTTTGTAGTATTCAAGTCTAGTTTTTATTATTTTTTCTGTATCAAAAACTTTATAAAGAGCTTTTACTTTTTTGTCAGCTTTGCGTTTTATTGATCTTATGTAAACTTCTTTTTCTGGTAGGGTAATATATAAAACAAAATAATCTTGTTTCTTTGCATCAAGCATTTTTTTTAAAAGCTGTGCTTCTGGTTTTAATCTTGGCCCTCCTAAAAAAAGAAGGTCTTTGCCTTTTGGATGGTTGTTGATATTTTTGATTAAAAACTCTTTTAATAGAGGTACAGGTAATGGTTTTCCTTTGCCTGCAGTTCTTCTGGCCCAATCTCCATCAGGCCCTTTTTTCTTTAAAAATTTTCTAGTATATACACCGGTTTCAACAAACTTAATTGAATATTTATTTTTTAATATATTTGCTTGTGTTTCTTTACCAGAAGCTGGTTCTCCCAATAGGACTAGATTAAAGCCAAGTTTTTTCATAGATTGATTCTATTACATTATCCTTGATTATTCAAGCTAAATTTTGTATTCTAAATATATGGATACACAAACAATTGTTTTCTTTGGAATTATTGGCTCAGGTAAAGGAACTCAGATAGAGCGCCTAATGAAATACTTCCAACAAATGGATTCTTATAAAGAACCTGTCTATGCAGGCACAGGAGAAGAATTCAGAAAACTTGTAAAATCCGAAGGTTTTCTTGCAGAAAGGGTCAGAGAAACTATGGTAAAAGGAGAGCTTCAACCAGATTTTTTAACGACATCACTTTTCACTAATGTTCTTACTAATAATCTAAATGATGATAAACATCTTATCACTGACGGTTTTCCTAGAACAGTACATCAGTCAGAAAGTTTTGATTCAATGATGAAATTTTTCAAACGAGAAAATATAAAAATAATTCATATTGATATATCTGAAGATGAAGTTGTAAAAAGAAATACATTGCGTGGCAGAGTAGATGATACACCAGAAGGCATCGAAAGGCGAATACAAGAATATAAAGACAATGTTGTTCCTTCTATGGAATATTTCAGAAACAAAGAAGGTTATCAAATTTTTAAAATAAATGGAGAACAGGCTATGGATCGAGTTTTTGAAGATATTATTAATGTACTAGAATTATAAAATGAAAGAAGAAACAATTGTTATCTCACTCGGTGGGTCGTTAATTATACCTGACAACTTAGACATAGATTTTTTAAAAGACTTTAAAAAATTAATTCTTACTCACGTAGAGCAAGGTAAAAAGTTTCTTATCATCACTGGAGGAGGGAAGTTGTGTCGTAGATATCAAGACGCCGCAAAACAAGTTTCAGAAATTTCAAATGAAAATTTAGATTGGATAGGCATTGCATCATTGCGGTTAAATGCTGAACTTGTACGAACTATTTTCGGTGATTATGCACACCATGAAGTTATCTTTAATTTATCAAAAGATTTTCCTTTTAATAAACCTATAGTTATAGGAGCAGCTTATGAACCAGGACAAAGTACGGACTGGGACGCAGTGCTTGGAGCAAAACATATAAATGCAAAAAAGGTAATAAATATTTCAAACATTGATCATGTGTATGATTCTGACCCAAAGAAAAATCCGGATGCAAAAAAGATAGATAAAATTTCTTGGACGGATTATAGGAAATTAATACCTGCAGAATGGAATCCAGGATTGAATTCACCATTTGATCCGATAGCTTCAAAGATGGCACAAGATGCAGGAATGGAAGTAATAATAATGAATGGTAAGCCAATAAGTAATTTAGAAAATTGTTTGAATGGTGAAAGATTTCAAGGGACAGTAATAAGTTAATGTGGATAAAAATACAGACGTCCAACGTCTGGAAAAAATATGTCAATAATAATTAAAACAAAAGAAGAAATAGAAATAATTCGAGAAGGAGGGAGGCGATTGGCTACTGTTTTGCAGAAAGTTGCAGAAAAAGTTGCTCCTGGTATTTCAACTTTAGAATTAGATAAATATGCCGAGAAATTAATAAAAGATATGGGTGATTATCCAGCTTTTCTAAATTATAAACCAGAAGGTGCTGACAGTCCTTACCCAGCCTCAGTTTGTATTTCTATAAATGATGAAGTCGTTCATGGTATACCGAAAGCAAATAGAATCGTAAAAGAAGGGGACATAGTTTCACTTGATCTTGGATTAAAACACAAAGGTCTTTTTACTGACCATGCTGTGACTGTCGCAGTTGGTGAGATAAGTAATTCTTCTAAAAAATTAATTGAAGCCACAGAGAAATCTTTATATATAGGTATAAGTGCGGCAGTGAATGGTGCAAAAACAGGGGACATAGGTAATGCGATAGAAAAATTTGCAAAACCGTTAAAATATGGAATCGTAGAAGTTCTTGCAGGGCATGGAGTAGGAAAAGAAATTCATGAAGATCCATATATACCAAATTTCGGTAAAGCAGGCACTGGAGTCAAATTAGTCCCTGGCATGATCATAGCTATAGAGCCGATGTTAAATGCAGGAACAAAGCATGTGGACATAGATGATGATGGTTGGACATTCCGCACGGCTGATAGAAAAAGAAGTGCGCATTTTGAACACACAATTCTGATCACCGAAGGCGAACCAGAGATACTAACTAAAATATAAATAAAAAAAGCTTCCAGATGGAAGCTTTTTTTATTTATATTTTAGTTTACATTCCGCCAGCTATCACTCCTTCTTTGATAACTATTTCATTCGTTTTTTTATCATAGAAGGCACTTCTGATAAGTTCTCCTTTGATTAATTTTTCACACATTTCTTTTTTGCCAGCTTCATTTTTACTGTTATAGAATTCTCTCCATTTTTCAGTTGCTCTGCCTGAAAGGAAATTATGAGCTGCTTGCAATTGTTCTTGTGGTACTTCTTTTTTCTTGAATATCTCTCTTATTCTAGCAGTAAGGGCCATTATTGTTTTTTCATCTTTTTCTTTGGTATCACTTGCTACATAGATATTTTGTTTAGCCTCACTACTTAAAGTTTCAGGCTGTCTTGCTCTTTCCATTCCTTCTTCTGCAAGTTTCTTGGTTTCCTCATTGCGTGCACTTGGTGCTATCCCGGGTACATTTTCCATTTTTTTAATAATTTTATTTTAATAAAGCGACTTTTACTAATGACTATATTATAGACCTTATTGAATATTATACAAATATTTGGTGAATATCTTTTTTTCTTGTTATAATTACATTAATGGAAGGATCATTCTTAAAAGAGATGCCAAAGTTTAAAACTCCTGAAGAGGAGCTTGGTTATTTGCGTGAGCATGTAGCAAAGAGGGAACAAGAGCTTATGCATGCTGGGCAATTTGAACACGCAGACAATGTGGCTCATAATCTCATTAAAGAGTATAAAGAAATTCCAGCTAGAGATGTAATACATAAAGATAATTTGTTAAGTAAAAAGGAATCTGATGTAATTGTGTTGAAACTTAAACCAGAAACTCATGATGTCGTTATGGAAGAATTGCTTGGTTTGGTTATAACAAAGGGAATAAAAAACGCAATTGAAGTTGCCGAATCAATGAACAACCCACACGTGGATGATGATTTTCATAGATTACTTATTCAATATATAAAAACAGGGCAAGCAATACCAGGGTTAAGAGAAGGCACTCCGCTTTACAAGTCATTGCATATGACACTTTTTGAAATAACTCTTCCTCCACCTCAAGATGAAGCAGACAAGAGTAAAGGTTTTAAGGAATTTATCAGTGCCATGGAGCAATTTTATGCTGGTATGAATTCTATTTCAGAAGGAGAGAATAATGAAAAAGAAAATTATTTTACTATTGAAGTCGCATTAAATAATGATAGCGATCAAGTTATTATCTATGCAGCTATACCAAATAAGCATGTTACTCTTTTTGAAAAACAAGTTTTGGCTTTTTATCGTGATGCAAAAATAAAAGATGTTCCAGATGATTATAATGTTTTCAATGAAAAGGGTGGTTCAGCTGGAGCGTATGCGTCTTTTTCTGAACGCGGAGTTTTGCCTTTAAAGACTTATGACAAAATCGAACACGACCCGATGAATATGATTTTGAATGTATTTTCTAAATTACAGACTGTGGGTGAGGGTGCAGCTATTCAGTTTGTGATTGCTCCAGCAGGGAATAAATTCATGTATGATTTCCATAAAATATTAGATGATGTAAAAGATGGATATTCTGTGAAGAATGCTTCTGATAATTTCTATAAATTCCAGCATGGACTTTTGAAGGCTGGAAAAGAAATTATTTTCGGAATGAAAGAACAAAAAGAAAAGAAAGAAAAATACATGAGAGGACGAAGGGAGGTGGACGAAGGTGCAGCGGAAAAAATCGGAAACAAAATAAAAAGTACGGTAATGAAAGCAAATATTCGCGTTGTTGCTTCAGCGGGGAATAAAGAAAGGGCAAGTGCAATTCTAAAAGAAATAGAATCATCATTTAATCAATTCACTGAAGCGGCAAGCAATTCAATATTTTTTGAAGAAATGTCCGGTGGTGATTTGAAAAAACTTTATCATGATTTTTCTTATCGAACTTTTTCCAATGATAAAGTTTTACCAATGAACTTAAAAGAACTTGCTTCAGTGTTTCATTTTCCAGTTGGTATTTCAGGCCAAGGTCAACTTAAAGAAGCAAAGGCTGGCATTGCTCCTGCTCCACTTGAAATGGGTAAGGATGGTATCGTTCTTGGAGTGAATAGCTACCGAGGTAGAGATACAGAAGTACATTTGGCTCGTGAAGACCGTATGCGTCATATGTATGTCATAGGTCAGACAGGAACTGGTAAAACGAACATAATGTTGAATATGATTACTCAAGATATCAAGAATGGTGATGGTTGTTGTTATATTGACCCACACGGCACTGATATTCAGACGATATTGTCTCGTATACCAAAAGAACGTATTGATGATGTTATCTATTTTGACCCTGCCTATACTGCCCGTCCCATGGGCTTAAATATGCTCGAATTTGATCCAGCTTATCCTGAACAAAAGACATTCGTCGTAAATGAATTGATGGGAATTTTCAATAAATTATTTGATATGAAAGTTGGCGGTGGGGCAATGTTCGAACAGTATTTCAGAAATAGTGCATTCCTTGTGATGGAAGATCCAGATTCTGGTTCTACTTTACTTGAGATTACTCGAGTGCTTGGTGATAAGGAATTTCGTGATATGAAATTAGCAAAATGTAAAAATCCAATTATTAAACAATTTTGGGTTTCAGCTGAGCAGACGACAGGAGATCAGAGTTTGGCAAACTTCGTACCTTATATTTCTTCAAAGTTTGATAATTTTATTTCCAACGACATTATGCGTCCAGTCGTGCTTCAACAAAATTCAGTTTTCAATTTTAGAAAAATAATGGATGAGAAAAAAATTCTTTTAGTAAATCTTTCAAAAGGACGACTTGGAGAATTGAATGCAAACCTTATCGGTTTAGTGCTTGTCGGAAAAATCCAAATGGCGGCACTTTCTCGCGTAGATATGTTTGGTAAACCAATGAATGATTTTTATTTATATATCGACGAGTTCCAAAACGTTACAACTGATTCCATATCTTCGATTTTATCTGAAGCTAGAAAATATCGTTTGTCATTAAACATTGCTCACCAGTATATTTCTCAATTAGAAGAAAAAATTAAAAATGCTGTTTTCGGTAACGTCGGATCGATGGCAGTATTTCGAGTAAGTTCTGAGGATGCGACATTCTTGGAAAAAAGATTTCAGCCAACATTCAAAGCACAAGATATTATGAAATTAGATAACTATAATGCGTATGTAAATATGCTAGTAAATGGTCAGCCAACTAAGCCATTCAATATGCACACTTTGGCACCAGAGAAAGGAAACCTAGAGCTTGTAGATAGCCTAAAACAACTTTCATACTTAAAATATGGCCGTGAGAGAGAAGAAGTCGAAGGAGAGATAATGGAAAGATACGAAAAATAAATAAATACTAATTTGTTTGAAATTAAGCTTATATCTGCTAAGATATAGCTATTATTATAATTAAAATATAAATTTTATGACAAGACCAATAGAAGAAAAATCTTTAATAATCATTAAACCAGATGCTGTTCAGCGAAACCTAGTAGGGGAGATAATAACTCGCTTTGAAAAGAAGGGGCTTAAAATCGTTGGATTAAAAATGCTAAGTATTGAAGATACTTTACTAGAAGAACATTACTCTCACATTAAAGATAAACCATTTTTCCCTGGAATCAGAGATTTTATGAAATCATGTCCAGTCATCGTAATGGCTATCGAAGGTATAAATACAATTTCTTCAGTTAGACTTTTAGTAGGTCCAACTAAAGCTTGGGAAGCTACTGCAGGTACTATTCGCGGAGATTATTCACTTTCAACTCAATCAAATATTGTTCATGCATCTGATTCTGTGGAAAACGGAGAGATAGAAGTAAAAAGATTTTTCGCTGATAGTGAATTGTATAATTACAAAAAAATTGACACTGATTTTATCTACGCAGAACATAAAGAATAATTTTAACTATTGTTTTTGTAAAAATTTTGTGTTTTTTTAAAAATTTTTCTTGCAAAAGTTTTTATTTAAGATAAACTTTTAGTAGGGTTATTTCCAATTATTACCTAGAACACTTTTTTTAGGGAATCCAGATCATGACTGACCTTGGTCTGTCATGTCAGATACCCACTTAGCTATGTAGCTACGGTAATATATTGGAAATAGCCCTAAAAAAGAACCGCTCTCGTAGGCGGTTTTTTCTTTGCAAAAATTTTCTCCCGAAGTCAGACTTAGGGGATTCCCCTAAGTCTGACTTCGGGAGAACCTAAGGAAAGAAATTATGTATATATTAAAAAATACGATATAATACAACAATGAAAAATGAAGCAAAAGTAACGTTTCATGGAGGTACGGGCTCGGTAACGGGCGCGAATTTTCTTTTAGAAGTAGATGGTAAAAAGATTTTAGTCGATTGTGGTCTTACGCAAGGTTTTAAAGTTGCAGATGATGTAAACTGGGATCCATTCCCATATAATGTGGTAGAAATTGATATATTATTTATTACTCATGCACACGTGGATCATATTGGTAGAATTCCAAAATTAATTCACGAAGGATTCCGTGGAAAAATTTATTCAACTCTTCCAACGAAAGCTATTGCAGAAATAATTCTTGAAGACACTGCGGGTATTCTTTCAAAAAATACTGAATTTGATTTAGCTACAATATATTCTCCTGAGAATTTAAAAATGATGATGACATTGTGGCAAGGTTTTCTTTATCATGAAAAAATAAAACTAACTGAAAATCTGGAAGTATCATTCCGTGATGCTGGGCACATACTTGGCTCAGCTATGGTTGAATTTATTTTCAATGGAAAGAAAATTCTTTTCACAGGAGACTTGGGAAATAGTCCTTCGCCACTTTTACCTGATACTGAAAAAATTACTGATATTGATTATTTAATAATGGAAAGTGTCTACGGAGATAGAAATCACGAATCAAGAAATGATAGAAGAAAAAATTTAGAAATTGTTATAGAGGATAATTACAAGAGAAAGGGAACTCTTATTATTCCAACTTTCTCTCTTGAACGTTCCCAAGAACTTCTTTTTGAATTAGATGAGCTAGTAGAGCAAGATCGTATTCCTGTTATGCCAATATATTTTGATTCACCACTTGCGATACGACTTACTGAAGTTTTTAAAAAGTATAAAGATTATTTTAATGATACTGCTAAAAAAGCAATATCAAGCGGAGAACATATCTTTGATTTTCCAGGATTGCATGAGACATTAAGATCTGAAGAATCAAGAACGATAAATACAGTTCCAAATCCTAAAATAGTTATCGCAGGTTCAGGAATGTCATCAGGTGGAAGAATCATACACCATGAAAGACATTATTTACCAGATCCAAATAATACTATTTTACTTATGGGATACCAGGCAGTCGGAACTCCAGGACGTCTGATTCAGGAAGGCGTAAAAACTGTTCGAATAACTGGAGAAGATGTCACTGTTCGTTCACATGTCGTAACTATATCTGGATATTCTGGACATAAAGATTCTGAACATTTGATAAACTTCGTAGAAGATTCTTTTGAAACATTGAAAAAAGTTTTTGTTGTAATGGGTGAACCAAAGTCATCAATGTTTTTGGTTCAAAAATTACGAGACAATTTGGGTGTTGAAGCATACGCACCAGAAAAAGGGGATGCCGTTTCTCTTATTTGTTAATTAATATTAAAAATATATAATCATTTATTATGGATAGATCAGCACAAAATATTTACGAAAAGCATGGACATCAACAGATTAAAATCTGCGTGTCAGGAGCAGCTGAGACAGGGCATTGTGGATTAGGAGCATTGGAATTAGCAAAAGAACTTGGAAGAGAAATAGCCCGACAAGGAGCTGTGATAGTCACAGGAGCTACTACTGGATTTCCATTTTGGGCTGCAATGGGAGCAAAAGAAGTAGGTGGAATATCAATCGGTTTTTCTCCAGCTGCAAACGAGCGTGAGCATGTGGAGACTTACAAATTACCACTTGATTATATGGATTTGATTGTCTACACTGGTTTCGGTTATCCTGGAAGAGACTTAATACTTACAAAATCTACTGATGCTGTCGTTTGTGGTTGTGGACGAATAGGAACAATTCATGAATTCACAATTGCTTTTGAAGATGATAAAGTTATTGGAATTTTCGAAGGTCCATGGGAGATGGGAGCAGAGTTGGAAGAAATTTTAGAAAAAGGTCATCGTCCTTATTCTAAGGTTGTAAAAGGTAAAGAACCAAAACAGTTGGTTGCAGATATGATAGCTATGGTAAAAAAGTACAAAGTAGATGAATATAAAATTAGTTAATTTATTTATTAAAAAAATGTCTATCGAAAACAAAAAGAGAGGGAAGAGTGTCTTTATGTTTTTTATATATGTATTTGCTTTTGTGGGATTAACTTTCGCCGCAGTTTTTTTAGCAATGCAATTTAATTTATTGAATGTTAAAGGCTCAGCATCTTCTAGGAATTCTTATTTCGATATTAAAAAAGTTTCTTCCGTAAAACAAGATAGTAGTTTGACTGTAGTTTGTCGTATAAATGCGCTTGGTAGATATGCACCTTTTACAGCAGTTAATATTTACAAAACATTAACTAATGGAGCAAGTGATGCACTACTTGAGCAAATGATAAGTACTGCTTCAAAAAGATTTGCTGGAGATTCTTCATTTGAATCTACTATGAAGAGTTGTGACAATACAAATGCTGAATCAGTGAATTTGCCGATGACAGCATATTCTTGGGCGGATACCGATGAATGGAATTTAATGAAAGGAGTTTTTATCCGTGATCAGGAGGTTATAAAAAAAGCTGCTCATGATGCAAATATTTCACCAAGACTTTTATTGGGTGGTGTGATAGGGGAGCAATTTAGATTTTTCAATAATAGTAGAGAGTCCTTTAAAAAATATTTTGAGCCAATGAAAATTCTAGCATCATTATCTAAATTCTCATTTGGTATTGCCGGATTAAAACCTGAGACTGCTACGCTTATAGAGGAACATCTAAAAGATAAAAATTCACCTTACTACTTAGGTCCAGAAATGGAAAATGTATTAGATTACCAAGAAGGGGCAGATGTGGTCAGTGAGCAAATGAGTAGAATTACAAATTCAAAAGATCCTTACTATTCATATTTATATGTTGGATTGTTCATGAGACAAATCGAAGCACAATGGGCAAAAGCCGGTTATGATATTAGTTATCGTCCTGAAGTTTTGTCTACTTTGTATAATCTTGGTTTTTACAGATCAGTACCAAAACCTGATGCACAAGCTGGTGGGGCAGTGATAAATGTAGGAGGTATTGATTATACATTCGGAGACCTAGGTTACGAATTCTATTATTCGGGTGAACTATCAGATATCTTTCCACTTGATACTAAACAATAGTAATAATAAATAAAAATCCCAGCCCTAAACCCGGTTTAGGGCTGGGAAACAAAAAATCCTTTACCAATTGGTGGAGGATTTTTTGATTATATTGGAGTATACTTAAAGTATTATAATGTTTGATTAAAAAATAATTTTTTATGAAAAAGATATTATTAAGTATTTTTGTTTTTAGTTTAATGTTTAGTTTTGCAATCAAAACCTGGGCAATGCCTACTGATAGGTATGTTAGTGAAGTTCCTCCAAGAACGTTGATGGTAGGAATTAAAGGTAGCGATGTTCAAGTCTTGCAACAAGCATTAATAGATAAAGGTTTTCTTTCTGGTAAAGCAGATGGTTCTTTTGGACAGAAGACAAGAATGGCTTTAATAGCTTTCCAAAAAGCAAATAATTTAAAACTTGATGGAAAAGCAGGAACTCAGACTTTTAAATTATTAAATACTGATAAGCAAGCTTCAGTTGGTTGTACTCCTGCTAGTACTCCTTCAATTACAATTCTTTCACCAAGTGGTGGAGAAGTATTTATAGCAGGACAACAGATTACTGTAAAGTGGAAAAGTTGTAATGTTCAAAATCTTTATATAAGTTGGGCAACTGGTGGTCATGATCTAGGTTCTTTAAGTGAGGCACCTATTGCTGCATCTTTAGGTTCTTATCAATGGACACTTCCAAGTTCATTAGCGCTATCTTCATATAGCAATAATGCATATGTGATTGGTATTGAAAGTGAATCACCTTCTGTTGCCTTAGTAAAAAGTAATTCATTTACAATAAATACTTCTACAATATCAACAACCTTACCACAATATGTTGGTACTCATTCTGATTGTGATGGGCAGTCGCAATGTTGGCCTCCAATAATTTCTAATTCAGCTACTGCTTATTCATGCACTACAAAAATAAATAGTGGTGATGGAGTAAATGATGTTATTGAGAAAAGTATTAATAACCGAACTTATTGTGTAAAAAGGCTTAGTGATGGTTATGCTGGAGGTATTGGATGGACATACACATATACTACTCCCAAAATAGGTGGAATTAAAACTACGACTTTTGGCCTTACTTATCAAAGTTGTGGAGTGTATGGTGGTCCAACTGACCCTATTGTTATTCAATGCCACACAAATCAAAATAACTTCGCCAATAATTTAGATAATCTTATAGATAGTTTAATGCAATAAAAAATAAATATCAAAACTAAAAAATCCCCGTTAGGGGATTTTTTAGTTTAGTTTATTTTAGACTTGCTAGAACTTTTGCGAATGTTGTTGGATTGTTTTGTGCTAGGTCGGCTAGGATTTTTCTATCAAGGTCAATTTTATTTTTCTTTAGAGCTCCGATTAGTTTTGAATAAGTCATTCCTAATTCTCGTCCTCCTGCGTTGATCTTAATATTCCAAAGTGTTCTGTTGTGTCCTTTCTTGTCTTTTCGGTGAGCGAAGGAATAATTTCCAGCATGAAGCAATGCTTCTTTTGCTTGACGCTCCTTGGTACTTCTACCATGGCGCATTCCTTTGGTTTGCTTTAAGATACTTCTTCTTCTTTTTAGTGCGTGTACTCCTTTTTTTACTCTTGTCATGTTATTTGTTTATCCCGCTATAATTGAGGGGAAAATTATTTTTAATTATGAAAATGGTAGTAGGTGACTTTTTGGTTTATTTTTTATTACAAAAATACCTCCTTTGCGACCAGCCAATTGTGTGCTTCTTGATTGTTTTGCATTGAAATGATTAAAACCTGGCTTTCGAGAAATAATCTTTCCATTTTTTGTCAATTTCAATCTTTTTGAATATGACTTATTTGTTTTCATTCCTTTCATATTATTTTGCTTTTTCTATTGTAATAAATAAACCCTTTGGACCTTTTTTATAAGAGTCTGACACTTTATAATTTTCTGTTATTAAATGTAATACTCTGTCTAATCTTTCTTTTAAAAACCTCTCATCCATATATTTTGCGCGTCCGGCAAGGAAAAGTTCTATTTTAATTCGATGTCCTTCCTTCAACCATTTTGAAGCAGTCTTTGCTTTGAGCTCTAAATCATGGTCTCCAGTACCTATTTTAATCTGGATTGATTTAGTTTCAGTTGTCTTAGCTCCAGCTTTTGCTTTTTTAAGCTTTTTACTGGCTTCATATTGATATTTACCGAAATCCATTATCTTAGCAATTGGGGGATTGGCATTTGGGGATATCTCAATAAGATCTAATCCCTTGCTTTGTGCAAGTTCCAATGCTTCCTTTATGCTTAAAACGCCGAGATTTTGATTTTCACTATCAATAACCCTAAGTTCACTAGCTCGTATTTGGTTGTTTATTCGTTCTCGCAATTGATTCTTGATGACACGTTAACTTTGTAGATTCTAGCCTATTGTTGGCCTAAAGTCAACCTGACTTTATCAAATAAGGCGTCTATCTCTTTTTCAGTCTTGGCTTCACCGATTATACGGATTACTGGCTCAGTATTTGAGGCGCGGATGTGGATCCAGGAAGAATCCGGCCAATCAAAGCGTACTCCGTCTTTTGTGTTGATATCGACATGATGAAATTCATTTTTTAATTTTCTGAATAGCTTGTCTAGGCTACCTGTAAAGGTAAATTTGTCTTTTTTCATTGTGTAGTCAGGCAAATTGCTGGCGACTCTGGATGTGGTTTTGTTTTCTCTGGCTATGAATTCTAATATGAGAGCGATACCTACTAGACTATCTCGGCAGGGATGTACTCGAGGATATATGACCCCACCATTTCCTTCACCACCAATTATTGAATCAATTTGTAATATTTTTTCTACGACATTAGCTTCACCGACTTTCGTTCTGTGTATTTGCTTACCACAACTTTCTGCTATGTCTTCGCACATGCGAGATGTGGACATATTTACAACCACATCACTTTTTTCTTTTCGTAATACATTTTTTACAGCAAGAGCAAGCGTGCATTCTTCACTTAAAATTTTTCCTTTTTCATTTATTACTACGAGCCGGTCAGCATCTGGATCTTGAGCAAAGCCAATATCAGAATTATTTTTTAAAACTGCTTCACTGATACCACTTAAGTTTTTTAATATTGGTTCTGGTTCATGAGCAAATTCTCCATTTTGCTCACCATTGATTACTGAAATTTCACAACCCAAATCTTTCAAAAGTTCTTGGGCTATTAAACTACCCGCGCTATTTATAGGATCTAGTGTGACTTTGAAATTTTTACTTTTTATTAATTCTACATCTACATGTTTTAGAATTTCTGCTATATGTATCTCTCGGTATTTTTTATTATCAATTTCTTCTATTTCATATTCAGTATTTTCTTCGTATGCTTTTTCTTCTTCTGTTAGGCTTTCTCGAATTTTTTCTATCTCATCTATTTCTTTTTGATTAATGAAAAGCCCTTCAGTTGTTAAAAATTTCAAACCATTGTATTCCGCAGGATTGTGTGATGCTGTTATTATGATTCCACCTTTGGCTGATAATTTTTTTACCAATAATAAAACAGATGGGGTAGGGATTATCCCTATGTATTCCATTTCTAATCCTTCTTTCTCCAATGCTTTTTTTATTGCTTTTAATATTTCTAATCCACTTTTTCTTGCATCTCTACCGACTAGTATTTTTTTCTTCTCATCAATATTTTTACTTTTTAGCATTTTGGCATAACCAAGGGCAAACTCATATGCTATTTTTTCATTTAAATCTTGCCCCCAGATACCTCTATATCCTGAAATTGTTAATTTTGGTTTTTGATCCATTCGCTTATTTTATCATTTTTGATATTAATTAGGAATATAGTTTTTTCTCATAGTTATGCATATTTATTAATGCAAGTAAAAAGTGTCAAAGGTGTGTACACATTACCATATTTGCTTGACTTTTTTATGTAAGTTTGATATACTCCACTTAAGAAAGTTCTTTAAATAGAGTCTTCAAAGAGGGTTCTCGACCTCGTTTTTATGAGGGATTGAGAGAGTTATTGATGGTACTTCTAGAAGTTTCATCTTTATAAAATCTTCTAAAGATTTTATTTTTACAGTGATATATTTAAAATAAGGGGAATAGAGCACATTGTGTCCCCAATCACTATCTATATATATTATAAAATATACCTATCAATTTTTATTGATAGGTTATTTTTTATTACGGTGGGACGTATTCTAACCAATAGCTTGGACGGAATTAATTAATAATTGATTAGGTGTTTTAATATTTAATATAGGGTGCTAATATGTATTTATGGCAAATTATGCTGAAAACCGAAAAGCTTATTTCAATTATGAAGTTCTAGAAAAATACGAAGCAGGTATTGAGCTTTCAGGTATTGAAGTAAAATCAGTACGGGCAGGGAGGATGTCACTCGAAGGTGCATTCGTGGTTATTCGTGGTGCGGAAGCGTTTCTCATAAGTTCGAATGTTCCACCTTATCAAGTAAACAATACACCGAAAGATTATGATCCACTCCGCAATAAAAAACTTTTACTTACTAAAAAAGAAATCACAGAATTAGCTGACAGTGGCAATAATAAGAGTTTGACAATTGTACCAATGTCAGTGTATAATAAAAACAGAAAAATCAAAGTGCAAATCGCTTTGGTTAAAGGAAAAAAGAAACAAGACAAGAGAGAGAGTATAAAAGAAAGAGAAACTAATCGTGAAATACGACGAGAGTTCAAAGAACGTTGAAAACATAGAAGTAGAGATGCCCATTCGACTACGCTCAGGGCAAAATTTACTTCGTAAATTTTGGGGATGCAAGGCATAGACAGTTGGCCTGTTTGTATTGATGCATGTCGAGTATGAACGTGATCTCGTTAAAATTCGTTTAAATGTTAATTGCAAAATTAGCTACTAAGGCAAAGGCTATGGTATCTCCATACTTCGGTATGAATACTTTCGCTTTTGCTACAGCTACCGCGTAAGCGCCGGCTGTTGTCTTTATCATAGACTTCCGATATATGAATAAAGGCATAATATTATCGGAATACGAAAGTGGTCAGTCCCTCTAC
>Ga0194052_1000449_pt1 | contig 26675 bp, 25 predicted proteins | sample SepL226m_MetaG_FD_160117 | JGI IMG/M metagenome (GOLD analysis project Ga0194052, IMG submission 160117) | Anoxic zone freshwater microbial communities from boreal shield lake in IISD Experimental Lakes Area, Ontario, Canada - Sep2016-L227-6m | ecosystem: Environmental > Aquatic > Freshwater >...
TGATCGCGCTGTCCGCCAAGATGCGCATCGATCAGATCGAGCCACTGGACTCGATCGAGTCGATCACCGATGGTGCGTCCTCGCGGCGCAACCAGTTGCTCGTCGACCTTGGCTCAGAGTTGAACCTCGGCGCCATCGACGGCGCCGCCGAAGCCGACCTCGCCGCACTGCGCGGTCAGGTCACCAAGCTCGCCCGCACCTACAAGCCGTTCGGTCCGGTGCTGTCGGATGCCATCAATGACTCCTTGCGAAGCGTGCTCGGCCCGTCGGGCAAGCGGCCGGCCGCGATTTCCGAAAGGGTCACCAAGACGTGGGAACTCGGCCAGGGCTGGGTCAAACACGTCACCGTGGAACTTGTTCTGGGTACCCGGGAGGGCAGTAGCGTCCGCGGCGGAGCCCTCGGTGGGCTCCATGACGGCGCACTTCCTGACGCCGCGGCGGTGGACAAGGCCATCGACGGCGCGGTCGCCGCTGTTGCGGCACGCCACGGTATCGCGGTGTCGCTGCCGTCGGCCGGCGGCAGTGCGGGCGGCGGTGTCGTCGACTCGGCCGCGCTGGATGAGTTCGCTGGAACCGTCACCGGTCCCAGTGGCGTGCTGGCATCAGCCGCACGACTGATGCTGGGGCAACTCGGTCTGGACAATCCGGTCAGCGCCCCGCCGTCAGCCTCCGATGCCGAGCTCGTCGACCTGATCACCTCTGAACTCGGCTCGGACTGGCCGCGACTTGTTGCCCCGGCATTCGATGTGAAAAAGTCTGTGCTGCTTGATGATCGATGGGCAAGTGCCCGTGAGGATCTGGTCAAGCTGTGGCTTGCTGACGAAGACGACATCGACGCGAATTGGGCGACGCTATCGCAAGCCTTCGAAGGGTCCGGTCATACCGTGGCCACCCAGGCCGACTGGTGGCGCGGCCGCGCTCTGGCCGAGGGTCGACTCATCCACGCCGAGCTGTATGCGCGCATTGCTTCCGGCGCGGAGAGTCCCGACACCGGGTGCTACGCGGATGAGATCGCCGTCGTCACCGGCGCATCCAAGGGGTCCATCGCCGCATCGGTGGTGGCCCAACTTCTCAACGGTGGCGCCACCGTCATCGCCACCACCTCCAAGCTCGACGACGATCGGCTCGGGTTCTACAAGTCGCTGTACCGCGATCACGCCCGCTTCGGCGCGGCGCTGTGGGTGCTGCCGGCCAACATGGCCTCCTACGCCGACATCGACGCACTCGTTTCGTGGGTCGGCAACGATCAGAGCGAAAACCTCGGGCCGCAGGCGATTCACATCAAGGACGCCCAGACTCCCACGATGCTATTCCCATTCGCCGCGCCACGGGTGGCAGGCGATCTTTCCGAGGCGGGATCTCGCTCCGAGATGGAGATGAAGGTACTGCTGTGGGCCGTCGAACGGCTCGTTGGCGGATTGTCGGCCATCGGTGCCGAACGCGATATCGCCTCGCGGCTTCATGTCGTGCTGCCCGGTTCGCCCAACCGCGGCATGTTCGGCGGGGACGGCGCCTACGGCGAGTCCAAGTCGGCTCTCGACGCGGTGGTAACCCGCTGGAGCGCGGAGTCGTCCTGGGCTGCCCGGGTCACCTTCGCCCACGCTCTGATCGGCTGGACCAAGGGCACCGGACTGATGGGTCACAACGACGCCATCGTCGATGCCGTCGAGGCTGCCGGCGTGACCACCTACACCACCGAACAGATGGCGGCGATGCTACTGGGGTTGTGCACACCCGAGGCCAAGGTGGCTGCTGCCGCAGAGCCGCTGAAGGTCGACCTCACCGGCGGACTGGGTGACGTCGAACTCGATATGGCCGAATTGGCCGCCAAGGCTCGCGAGGAGATGACACAGGATTCCGGTCGTGCGACCGAGGAGGACGGACCCTCGGCCGGCACCATCGCCGCGCTACCGTCTCCGCCGCGCGGTCATCGGGGGTCTCCGCCACCGGCCTGGGCTGATCTCGATATCGATCCAGCTGAGTTGGTGGTGATCGTGGGCGGCGCCGAACTCGGCCCCTACGGCTCATCGCGCACCCGGTTCGAAATGGAAGTCGAGAACGAATTGTCGGCCGCCGGAGTACTCGAACTGGCATGGACCACAGGGCTTCTCAAATGGGAGGACGATCCTAAGCCGGGTTGGTACGACACCGCGACCGGCGATCTGATCGACGAGGCCGACATCGTCGATCGCTATCACGATGCCGTCGTCGCGCGGTGCGGCATTCGCGAATTCGTCGCCGACGGTGCCCTGCATGCCGACCACTGCGCCGAACTGCTCGTCAGCGTCTTCCTGGATCGCGACTTCCAATTCGTGGTGTCCTCGGAGGCTGAGGCCCGGGCGTTTGAGCATGCAGACCCCGAGCGCACCGTGGTGCGCCCGATTGCCGGCTCCGGTGACTGGGAGGTGATCCGCAAGGCGGGCACCGAGATCCGGGTGCCGCGCAAGGTGAAGCTTTCTCGTACCGTCGGCGGTCAGATCCCCACTGGATTCGACGCGAAGGTGTGGGGCATTAGCGCTGACATGGCCGCATCCGTCGACCGGGTGGCGCTGTGGAACATGGTCGCCACCGTCGATGCGTTCCTGTCCTCCGGGTTCACACCCGCCGAACTCATGCGCTGGGTGCATCCCAGCCTGGTCGCCAACACCCAGGGCACCGGCATCGGTGGTTTGACCAGCATGCAGACGATGTTCCACGGCAACCTGCTGGGCACCAGCAAGCCCAACGACATCCTGCAGGAGGTGCTGCCGAATGTCGTTGCCGCACATGTGATGCAGTCCTATGTCGGCGGCTACGGCGCGATGGTCCATCCGGTCGGCGCCTGCGCCACCGCAGCGGTGTCAGTCGAGGAGGGTGTCGACAAGATCAGGCTCGGCAAGGCCGAACTGGTGGTTGCCGGCGGTTTCGACGATATGACTGAAGACGCCATCACCGGCTTTGGTGACATGGCCGCCACCGCCGACACCGAGATGATGCGGGCCCGAGGCATCAGCGATTCAAAGATCTCCCGCGCCAACGATCGACGTCGGCTCGGCTTCCTCGAGGCCCAGGGCGGCGGCACCATCCTGCTGGCCCGCGGCGACCTCGCGCTGAAAATGGGTCTGCCGGTGCTGGCCGTTGTCGGCTACGCGCAGAGTTTCGCCGACGGTGTGCACACTTCGATCCCGGCCCCCGGACTTGGCGCGCTGGGTGCCGGCCGCGGCGGACGTGACTCCGTCCTGGCGCGCTCGCTGAACCGTCTCGGGGTGGGCGCGGACGATATCGCGGTGATCTCCAAGCACGACACTTCCACGTTGGCCAACGACCCGAATGAGACGGAGTTGCACGAGCGTCTCGCCGACGCTCTCGGCCGCTCGGCCGGCGCCCCGTTGTTCGTGGTGTCGCAGAAGACACTCACCGGTCATGCCAAGGGCGGCGCCGCGGTGTTCCAGATGCTCGGTCTCTGCCAGGTCCTGCGGGATGGCGTCATTCCGCCCAATCGCAGCCTGGATTGCCTTGACGACGAACTCGCCATCTCCAGTCACTTCGTCTGGCCCCGGGAGACGCTGCGTCTGGGCAGCCGATTCCCGTTGAAGGCGGGCCTGGTTACCAGCCTCGGCTTCGGTCACGTGTCCGGACTCGTGGCACTGGTGCATCCGCAGGCGTTCCTGGCCACGCTGAGCGCAGACGAACGGCAGGACTACCAGCGGCGGGCGAATGCGCGGGTGCTGGCCGGCCAGCGTCGGCTGGCCGCTGCGATCGCGGGTGGGCAGCCGATGTACGAGCGGCCCGCTGATCGTCGATTCGGCCACGATGCGCCGGAGAAGCCGCAAGAGGCGGCCATGTTGCTCGATCCGGCCTCGCGCCTGGGTGACGACGGGACCTACAACGTTTAGAGTCGCGGCGTGGCGATAGTGGGCGTGGGGATCGACCTGGTGTCCATTCCGGAATTCGCCGAGCAGGTAGACCAGCCCGGAACGGTGTTCGCCGAGACGTTCACCCCGGGCGAGCGCCGCGACGCTGCCGATAAAAGCTCGCTGGCCGCGCGGCATCTAGCCGCCCGATGGGCTGCCAAAGAAGCAGTCATCAAGGCGTGGTCAGGCTCACGGTTCGCTCAGCGCCCGATGCTGCCGGAGGGTATCCACCGCGATATCGAGGTGATCACCGATATGTGGGGCCGCCCCAAGGTTCGGCTGACCGGTGAGATCGCCGAGCACCTCGCCGATGTGGTGATCCACGTATCGCTGACACACGAGGGTGACACCGCCGCCGCGGTGGCGATCCTCGAGACGCGATAGCCTCCGTCGCGAGCAGACGCAAACTCGCATTTTCCGAGGCCCAATCGTGCGACTTTGTGTCTGCTCGCGCGTGGGTATTCTCAGCCGTATGAGTGATCTGGTTGCGCGGGTGCGCGAGGTGCTGCCTGATGTCCGGCGTGATCTGGAGTCGCTGGTGCGGATCGAGTCAGTGTGGTCAGACCCGGCTCGACGCGACGAGGTGCACCGCAGTGCTCAGGCGGTCGCGGAACTGCTGCGCGATGCCGGGTTTGCTCATGTCGAGATCGTCAGTGAAGGCGGTGCGCCGGCGGTGATCGCCCGTCATCCCGCTCCGCCGGGTGCGCCGACGGTTCTGCTGTACGCCCACCATGACGTGCAGCCGGAAGGTGATCCTGCGCAATGGGATTCGCCGCCATTCACTCCGACCGAGCGCGACGGCAGGTTGTACGGCCGCGGTACCGCCGACGACAAAGCCGGTATCGCAACCCATCTCGCGGCCTTTCGCGCACACGACGGCCGGCCACCGGTGGGAGTGACCGTCTTCGTCGAGGGTGAGGAGGAGTGCGGATCACCGTCGCTGGGTCGGCTGCTGGCGGCCCATGGCCACAAGTTGGCGGCTGAGGTGATCGTGATCGCGGACTCTGACAACTGGTCGGTCGACATCCCCGCGCTGACGGTGTCATTGCGGGGATTGGTCGATTGCGTGGTCGAGGTCTCGACGCTGGACCACGGCCTGCACTCGGGCATCTGGGGCGGAGTGGTTCCCGATGCGTTGACCGCCATGATCCGACTGCTGGCCACCCTGCACGACGAGCAGGGCAATGTCGCGGTGGGCGGCCTGCATGAGGCACACGCCGCGGCCGTCGACCGTGGAGCGCAGTGGGTCAGGCATGAGTCGGGGTTGCTCGACGGCGTCAGCGAAATCGGTTCGGGCACAGTCGCACAGCGGCTGTGGGCCAAATCGGCCATCACCGTCATCGGTATTGACACCACACCGATCGCCAAGGCCTCGAACACGCTCATTCCGAGTGCTAGGGCAAAGATCAGCATGCGGGTGGCCCCGGGCGGGGATGCCGCGTTACACCTCGACGCGCTTCGCCGTCATCTCGAATCGCATGCCCCGTGGGGTGCGCGGGTGACGGTCACACCCGGCGATATCGGACAGCCCTACCAGATCGATGCGACCGGCCGCGTTTATGACGCCGCGCGCTCAGCGTTCCGACAGGCCTGGGGCGTGGATGCCGTCGATATGGGAATGGGTGGTTCGATCCCGTTCATCGCCGAGTTCGCCGAGGCATTCCCGAACGCCACGATCCTGGTCACCGGTGTGGAAGACCCCGGCACACAGGCGCACAGCGTTAACGAGAGTCTGCACCTGGGCGTGCTCGAGCGTGCTGCTACTGCCGAGGCGCTATTGCTGGGCATGCTCGGCACGCAGGTGTGACTAGTCCAGGAAATTCTCCCGGCCGGTCGGATAACCGCCGCCGTAGGTGGCGATGTGGACGTGGGTGAAGTGGTTGGCGTCGGGATTGCCGACGTCGTCCATCAGGTAAGGCTCGCCCCCGGCGGGAATGTACATCCGCTGCCAGATGAGGTACTCGAGTCCGAAACGCCTGCCGTTGTCGGAGATGAACTTGGCGATGCGGTCACCGAGTGCCCTGCCGGCCGGCGTCTGCCAATCCGGAATGATCACATCGATCGCCAGACCTTCGGGGTGCCACTTCATGCTGTCGGGCCGGACCCCACCGATCTCCCGAATCTCGGGGAATCGCGAGACGATGGCTCGTCTGGCCATGATCGTCTGAATCTGCAGTCCGCTCTCGGAGCCGGCAACCGGTAGAGCAGCGCGCTGGCTGGATGCCAGCTGAGCGTCAGCTTGCTCTGTGGCGTGTGCCGGTGCTACGGGCGCCCCGGCGACTACGACGGGAACAGCCACAACGGCTGCCAGCAAGCTGAGCAGGCGTCCACGTCGCGTCACGTTCCGACCTCCGGTTCGTCGAGCTGCGGGTTTGACCCGCGCTCTGTCTTCTCACCGTGATGTCGGTCCCTAGGGCTCCCGTGTTACTCCTGCGTCAGAAACGGCACCGACGTTGTTCGCCAGCCGAGGTAGCCGAGGGCGGCACTGACCGCACCGTAGATCGCAGCTTCGGTCAGCATTTTCCCGACGCCCCACTCGCGGCCTTTGACGACGGGCACTGAGATCTTGCCTTTGGCGGTCCACCGGGCATAGACGAGATGTCCGTAACACGCCGCTGCCATCGCACCGCACAGAAACTTCAAGATATCGCGCTTCACCCGCTCAGAATCCGATGAACCGCCGCCGCGGAACTAGGGGACAACGTCATTACTTCGGTCCTTCCACCGTCAGCACTCTCGCGAGTGCGCGCCACCGACGTTGGCGTGTTCGATAGAACCAGCGCGCATACAGCACCACGGCAGGTGTGAAGATACCTGCGTCGATATCAATGCGGTCGCGATAGTTGCACCGGGAGTCGTCGCTAGCGACGACGATGATGTCGTGATTCCACCGGCGGATAAGCCCCCCGCTCTCGCGACTGCTGAACGTCATTGCGGTGTCGTCGATCCTCCAGACGTGCAATGTGTGGCGGGAGAACGGGATAACTCCGAACAGAAACACCCACCCCGTAACTGTCTCGCTCTCGCGCCATTCGTCCTCCCTGTGCTTGATGGCAGGCATGGTGAGTACGCTGCGCGTCACCGTCCGGAATGCTCTGGGGGTTTTAACGGCGCGCCAGACGGCGTGCGCCGGGGCGGCCAGTTCCGTATCAAGGTCGACTATCGCCATCGGCTCAGTTTATGAGGAAGATTTACCTCAAGGATTTCGTCACGCGTTGCCGGCGATGATCTTCTGGATCAATGTTGACGCTGCTGCAGCCTTCACGTTGTATTGAGCCAGCGCGATTTTGCCCAACGCGTCGACGAGGAAGGTCGACCGAATCACGCCCTGGACCGTCTTGCCGTACATCTTCTTTTCCCCGAAGGTGCCCCAGGCGCTGAGTACTTTCTTGTCCGGATCCGACAGCAGCGGAAAGGTCAGCTTCTCGGCATCTCGGAACTTGGCCAACTTCTCCGGCTTGTCCGGTGAGATGCCGACGACGTCGATGCCGGCGCCGTTGAGTCCAGCAAGACTGTCGCGGAAGTCGCAGGCCTGCTTGGTGCAGCCGGGGGTCAAGGCGGCCGGGTAGAAGTAGACGATCACTTTGCGGCCCTTGAAGTCGGAGAGCTTCACGGTCTTGCCATCGGCATCGGGCAGACTGAACGCGGGTGCTTTGTCGCCCACTTCGAGCCGTGCGGTCTCGGTCACTTTCCATCCCTTCGTCGGCCGGTGCACGCCGGGAGGAGATTCCCCGCGTTCATCCCCGGTGGCTTCTGAGGGCCCGGCGCTGATTTAGGGTAATAGCGGCATCGGGGATGGCGGAAGCGAGGACGAACGTGGTGGATCGGGATCCGGAGCTGATCAAGCAGGACATCTCTGCGGCACGCGACCGTCTGGCGCTCACCGTCGACTCGCTGGCAGAGCGCACCAATCCCCAGCGCCTTGCCGACGACCTCAAGTCCGCGGTGCTGCGTTTCCTGAAGAAGCCCGCGGTAACCGCCACGCTGATGGGCGTTGGAGCGGTGACCGTGGTGATCGTGGTGCGCGGAATCCGCAACCGGTAACCCTCAGCGGCCGCGCAGCCAGCCGCCGATCGTCACACGCCGGCCCGGGGGATTTGCCTGGAGCCCGAGACGGCTGCAGCTGTGCACCCTCAACGGCAGTTGGCCGTCGTCGCGGCGTTCGGGTGGCTGGGACACCCCGCCGTCCGTCGTCATGGTTGCGTCCTTGCTTCACGGTTAGTCCAGCAAACTACTACCTTAGCATAAATGAGAATATAAACCGTAATCAGACGGCTTAATCTACTCACCGAAAAGATCCCAGTTACCGAAAAACCACCACTGATCTCCTCGACGAAGGGAGCGTCGAGGATCACCCGACGACAAAATGGGAAGCATCATCGGCCCCGTCACCATCACGGCTGAGATGGGTGGTCTGATCCTCCGTTCTCGTTGACACCGTGTGTTAACTTTCCGCTGTCATTGAGAAATCACGCTGATTTCCGACCGAGACCGCCACCGCCGACAACGGAGGGAGATTTGGGTGAATGAGGTAATGAAACGGCTGTCGGAGCGGCGCGTTCGTAAATTCATAGAGCCGGGTGAGGAGGTCGTCGCCGGCGTCCACGGCCATCAAACGTTGTGGACGATGCTGCTGCCCGACATCTTCCACCCCTTCTTCGGACGCTCAGCGATCGTGACGAACAGAAAGGTTTACTTGGTCGGGCCGGGCGGACGCACTCTTGTCGCGTCTTGGCCGAAGGGGGAGGGACAAGCCTCAAGCAACTGGTGGACGCTTTCTCTCCGGGACGACCAACATGTGGTGTGGCTTGGTGGAGGATTCATCCGGCCCGAGCAGGCGCGGGAAGTAGTTCAGGCAGCCACCACGCCGCCACTGTACTAACCAAAAAAACGGCGTGTGTCGTGTCGCAGCAGCCTAGATGTGGTCGCCTACGAGACACGCCTTCCGGCGGAATCCACAGGTCGCTTGTCAGTACCCGCGTCAGTACCGGGGCTCGTTGTGTTCGTAGGCAAAAGCAGAAAACCACCTTGATACAGGGGTTTTGCTGGTGCGCCGTCAGGGTTTCGAACCCCGGACCCGCTGATTAAGAGTCACGACACATCGACACGCCCAATAGGCGAAATAGCAGTTCAACTACTTCAGCGGTACTCCACGGCACCCTGCGGCACAGCGGGTATGTCAGTACCTTTGTCAGTACTCTGTGTCAGTACCTGGCCGGTATTACGGTGGCCGTATGGGGAAACGACGTGGGGCTGGTGACGGTGCCCTTTATAAGCGCGCGGGCGGCATATGGGAAGGGCGCGTGGACATTCCGCCCGGCCCGGACGGAAAGCGGCGCACGAGGTCGGTCTACGCAAAGGACAGGTCGGCCTGCGCCGACAAGCTGCGCAAGTTGCAGGACGAAGTCAATGCCGGTCTGGTTTCGTCGGCTCCTGCCACCACGGTCGGAGACTGGCTCGATTACTGGCTGGCGAACATCCACCGCAGCAGGATCAAGCCGAGCACTCGCACCGACTACGCCGGGGTGATCAAGAACGACATCAAGCCGCGCATCGGTGCTAAGAAGCTGAAGGCACTTCAGTCGGAGGACGTTCTGGCGATGGAGAAGTCGGTTGCCAAGCGATCCAGCCGCACGGCCCAGATCGCCCACCACATCCTCAACAAAGCTCTGGACGACGCCGTGCTGTGGAACCGTTGCACCCGCAACCCGGCGGCTGTGGTGCCGACCCCGAGCCACGCTAAGACGGCGCGGAAGCCATTCAACCTCGACGAGGCTCGCCGGATTTTGGGGGCTGCCGAGAAGATCGACGCCGAGGCGACCGGCCCAGTTCTGGCATCGCGGTGGGCTGCCGCATTCCTGACGGGTGCCCGCAAGTCCGAACTGCTGGGACTCACCTGGGATCGAGTGGACTTGAAGAACCAGACCATCGACCTGGCCTGGCAGCTTCAGCAGCTTCCCCAGCGTCACGGCTGCGGTATTGCCGCCGCCGACGGCGCGTGGCCCTGCGGCAGGAAGAAAGCGGCCTACTGCCCCGACCGGGAGTTCGACATCGACCCCGGCGACGAAGTGAAGGTGTGCCACCGGGGTGTGGCCTGGATCAGGCCCAAAACGACCGCCGGGAAGCGGCTCATGCCTATCATCGGCGCGCTGGCCCTGAAGCTCGAGGAACACCGGGTTGCGACTGCCGACCAACCAAATCCGCACAACCTGGTGTGGCATCACCGCGACGGCAGGCCCGTTTATCACAAGGACGACCACGAGGCGTGGCAGGCACTGCTGATCGCTGCCGGTGTGCGGGAGGCCGACGGCCCGACCATCGACCAGCACCGCACCCGTAACACCACCCTGACGCTCCTGCTCGACGCCGGGGTCGACCCGCACGTCATCAACGCCACCGTTGGGCACTCGGATGTGGCGATGACGCGGGGATACCAATACGTCGACCTGACGCTGGCCCGCCAGGCGTTTACGAACTTGTCGGTGCTGCTGGATTAAGCGGGGTCGTCTAGCCGCTGTCGTTAGTGATCACTGCCCGCCCTGTGAAACGCATCGCGACCGCCCGGAAGACGTAGATGGCGTTTATTCGAAACCCCATCCGGCGTTGGGCCACCACATCGACGGCCCTGATCGAGGTTATCCATGGACGACAACACCGACGACGTGTTGATGGGCCTGGCGGAGTTCCGCGCCCTGACGCATCTCAGTCCCAGCAGTGAGCGCAGGCACCGGCGTGAGCAGGATGACTGGGCACCCCACGTGGTGATCGGCAGGAAGATTTTTTACCGCCGCGCCGCAGTGACGGATTGGCTGGAGCGTCAGGAAGCCAAGCAGGGGCGTGTCCGATGAGCCAGAACCCTGACCGGCTGGCGGTGACCCGACACCAGGCGGCGCAGATGTTGTCCCTGTCGGTCACCGAGATAGACGACGAACGTCGCGCAGGCCGTCTGCAAGCGCGCAGGCATGGGCGCAAAGTCCTAATACCCGTGGTCGAGCTGCAACGGTGGCTTGAGGCCCTCCCGTCAGACGAGATGCGCTTCGCTCCGACGCCTGGACTCACGGTGGTGAACGGACTGTGAGGGAACGCAATCCGGATTCGCCGATCTACGGGTCAGGTGCACAGTTGTATAGGGAAGCCGGGTGGCGCGGTGTGCTGCCATTGCCCCCGGCGGCCAAGAAACCGCCTCCCAGCGGGTTTACGGGGTACGACGGTGCGTGGCCGACCGATGACCAGGTGGCCCACTGGATAGCCACCGAGCCTTCGCGAAGCAATCTGGGCGTGCGCGTCGAGTACGGGATTCTTGTTCTCGACATCGACGCCTACGACGCCAAGACCGGCGGGGCCACACTGGCCGAGGCCGAGAAGAGGTGGGGGCTACTGCCGCCGACCTACCGCTCCACCGCCCGGCACGACGACCCGGTCAGCGGCCAGCGGGTCTACCGGGTACCCATGGGCATCCTGTTCCAGTCGAAGATCACGTTCCCCGCACTCGGTATCGCCGACATCGACACCATCCAGCCGCACCTGAGGCTGATGGCTGCGTGGCCGTCGATCCACCCCAAGACCGGGCTGGTCTACAGGTGGTACGCCCCCGACGGCGCGCTGATGCCTGAGGGCGTGGTGCCCCGAGTTGAAGACCTGCCCGAGCTACCGACGGAGTGGGTGGATGGCCTGGCCAAGGACGCACTCCTCGACGAGTTGTTCGACGGCTCGGCCCCCAACCGCAGCGTGGCACTGCGGGGCCAGATCAACCAGGAGGTGTACCAGCGGTTGCTCGCCGACGACCGAGCCGTGCCGGATCGCGTGGTGGCCGGACGGGCGGAGTCCGCCGTCACTGACCTGATGTCGGGCATCGGTAGCCGCTATGACCACACCCGCGACCACGTCGCCGCGTTGATGCGGCTGCTGGCTGTGGGTCGGGTCGGCGTGCCCCGCGCCCTGCGGGAGCTTCACCGCGCCTACGTCTTGGAGGTCGGCGACACCCGCGCCGCCGTGGTGGCCGACGCGGAGTTCCTGCGCTTCACCCAGGGCGCGGCCATGCTGATCGCCGCCACGCCCTTGGCGGGCAAGCAGCAGGACGCCGGACAGGTCACCGAGGCCGACGCCGGGGCGGCGGCGTGCGCACCGTCGTGGGCACCGATCGACCTGGCCGATGTGATCGCCGGGGAGCACTCCTGCGTCACCCCGACGCTGTTCCGGCGCACAGACGGGGTCTGCCTTCTCTACCCCGGCATGACCCACAGCGTCCACGGGGAGTCCGAGTCAGGGAAGTCCTTGATCATCCAGGCTGAGTGCGTTCGCCTCGTCAATGACGACCAGCGGGTGTTGTACCTCGACTTTGAATCGGATCAGCGGTCGGTGATCGACCGGCTGCGCCAACTCGGTGCGCACGACCACGCGCTGGCTGAGCACTTCCACTATCTTCGCCCCGAAGTCAGCCCCAACTCCTCGGAGACCGAGCGGGCGGGGTGGGAGGCCGTCCTGGGCACCGAGTACACCCTGGCCGTCATCGACGGGGTCACCGAGGCCCTCACGGTGTTCGGCAGGGGCAGCATGGACAACGACGACCTCGCCGCCTGGGGCAGGGAGGTGCCGAAGAAAATCGCAGACCGCACCGGTGCGGCAGTGGTGCTCATCGACCACGTCGTCAAGAACAAGTCGATGCAGGGTCGCTTCGCCATCGGCGGCCAGGCCAAGATGGCGGCCCTCAGCGGGGCCGCCTACACCGTCGAAATCCTTCAACCCCTTGGTGTCGGCACGCGCGGTCTGGTGGGCCTACGGATCGGCAAGGACAGGCCCGGCCAGGTGCGCCCCCGGTGCGGGACGTACAGGAAGAGCGACCGCACTCAGCCAGCGGCCAACATTGTCATCGACTCCACCGGCGACCAGACCGCGGTCACCGTCGAACGGTGGGACACCAACACCCCGCAGGAGTCAACAACTGCGGGCTTCCGGCCCACCAACCTGATGCAGCGCGTCAGCCAGGCGGTGCAGGCGGCGGCGGAGCCGGTTACCAAAACGGCGGCGGTGACGGCGGCGGGGGGTAAAAAGACATCTGCCTTGTACGCCTTCGACCTCCTCGTCGCCGAGGGTTATCTCGCCACGCGCGGTGAGCGGTGTAGGCACCCCCTCTATGTCTCGTTGAAGCCTTACTCGGAGCCTGCTGACCTACTGGCTCAGCGTCACCAAGGCGGGGAACCGCTTACGGCTCTGAGGTCGGTCTAGTAACAGTTCTCGGTTCCGGTTCTTAGAAGAGGGAACCGGGGAACCGATAAGCAACCGGTTCTCGGGAACTGACTGGGAACCGTTGGGAATTAGAGGCTTTCAGTCTCGATATCACCTGGAGAAGAAGATAAGGAGCAGAAAGCAGAAGAGTGCACAGCCAGTCCGGTATCCGCGACACTCAAGCGCGGGAGCTACCGCTACCACCCACCAGAAGTTGAACCAGAGCTTTGCCAATCCACCCAACTGAAGGGATTCATGACATGACCCCGGACAACCGCTTCACATTGAGTTTCAACGTCGACCACAACCGAGCGGTCGACCTCCACGACGCCGGTGGCGGCGACTACCGCGCCGTCGTCGTGGTCGGCCCCGGCGGCCTGGAGAGCTACGCACTGCACAGCACCTCGGCGTGGGATGAAATCAAGCCGATCCCATTCCCCACCTCGCCACCCCATGAACGGCGGGGACTACTGCCGCTGGAGTGCCAGCAGCGGGTTGACGCAGTGCTCTCGGGTCAGCCACACATCAACGGGAAGCCGTGCTGCGGCAGACCAACTCGCACCGGCCAACTCTGCCGGGCGAGGGTCGCCGTCGCCGGGCGAGCCTGCCCCTGGCATCGCAGATGAGAAACGAATAGACAGACGCGCAGGCCCAACCTGCCCCGGGCCGCCGAGTAAATCAGCCTGCGTGGCGATCAGGGCCGTTTACCCTCGTCTCGTGGACACCGAGGCAGCTTTTGTTCCGCACAAGCCCGACCCTGATCTGAACGGCACGGCGATTGTGTACGCGGTGCGGCTGGACTACTTTGGCAAGCTATCGAAGGGGGATCAAAAGCGGCTCGTCGAGGCCAACCCCAAGGCCAACAAGAAGGCCCCCGTCTTCTATGTCGGCCAGACCGCCCTGCACGCCTGGCAGCGGTACGAGAACCACCGGAACGACTACAAGTCTGGGCGTGGCTGGGTGAGGAAGTACGGGCAGCACCTGATCGTGGTCGACGAGTGGGAGCCGGACTTCGGTGTGGCACTGCCGAAGAACACCATCAAGGCCGCATGGGAGTTGGCCCGGCGCAGCAAGGCCGATCCCCTTGAGCGCGAGAAGGCAGTCGCCGAGTTACTCCGGGCGCAGGGCTACTACGTCATCTCGCACTAACGGGGTGCCCACCACTGCCCTTCGGGTGACGATTCCTGGCCCCTCAGCGGCCCCTAGAGCGATTCATAGCCCCCGCCTGAGTAAATGGCCGGAGGGCGACTCTGAGCGAGAACGCCCCCGATGTCGGTCACCGGCTATATAAAGTTCGGTTCGGTTCTAAACCAGGCAAGGCGACGGGGGCAGTGCGTGATCACCGGTGAGTTGAAGAGCAAGGTCGACCGGGTCTGGGATGCCTTCTGGTCGGGCGGCATCTCCAACCCCCTGGAAGTCATCGAACAGCTCACCTATTTGTTGTTCATTCGCCGCCTCGACGACCTCAACACTCTGGCCGAGAAGAAGGCCCAGCGCACCGGCAAGAGCGAAGGCATCATTTTCGGGCCGAAGCAGCAAGACCTGCGCTGGTCGGTGTTCAAGAACGACGAGCCGGGCCTGATGTACGAGACGGTCGCCAACAAGGTCTTCCCGTTCATCCGAACCCTTGGCGGAGACGACTCGACCTATAGCGAGCACATGGAGGGTGCCCGTTTCACTGTCCCGACCCCGCAGTTGCTGTCGCGGGTGGTCGACATGCTCGACGACATCCCGATGACCGACCGCGACACCACCGGCGATTTGTACGAGTACCTGTTGGCCAAGATCGCTACCGCCGGAGTCAATGGACAGTTCCGTACTCCGCGCCACATCATCAAGTTGATGGTCGACATGGTCGCCCCCCAGCCCTCCGATGAGATTTGCGATCCGGCCTGCGGCACAGGGGGCTTTCTGGTGGCCGCCTCTGAGTACGTCCGCGAAACCCACCCCCAGGCGTTGACTGATGCCGAACAGCGCAACCACTTCCATCACAGCATGTTTCACGGGTTCGATTTCGATCAGACGATGTTGCGCATCGGCTCCATGAACATGCTCCTGCATGGTGTCGAGGGTGCCGACATTCACTACCGCGACTCCCTCTCGGAGGGGGTGAGCCAGGACATCGACCGCTACAGCCTGATCCTGGCCAACCCACCCTTCGCCGGGAGCCTCGACTACGAAGTCACCTCCAAGGCACTACAGCGGGTGGTGAAGACCAAGAAGACAGAGCTGCTGTTCATGGCCCTGTTCCTCAAGCTGCTTAAGCCCGGTGGACGGGCGGCGGTGATCGTCCCCGACGGTGTCCTGTTCGGCTCGTCGACGGCGCACAAGGAGATTCGCCGCATCCTGGTCGAAGACCAGAAGCTCGACGGCATCGTCAAGCTGCCATCGGGAGTGTTTAAGCCCTACGCCGGAGTCTCCACGGCCATCCTGTTCTTCACCAAGACGAACTCCGGTGGCACTGACGAGGTCTGGTTTTACGACGTGCAGGCCGACGGCTTCTCTCTGGACGACAAGCGCAACCCGGTTGAGGCCAATGACCTAGCCGACGTGCTGGCTCGCTGGGAGAAGCGCACCACCACCGAGAAGGAACGCGAACGCACCGATCAGTCCTTCTGCGTCCCCAAGGCCGACATCGTCGCGCAGGACTACGACCTATCGCTGAACCGCTACAAGGAACAAGTCCACGCCGACGTGGAGCATCGGGCACCGCTGGACATCATCGCCGACATTGAAAAATTAGAAGCGGACATTGTCGAAGGCTTGTCGAGCTTGCGAGAAATGCTGGCTGGTGGTGCGGGATGAGCGACTGGCGGATTGACAGGCTGGGGAATGTCGCGACGCTTCAAAGGGGCTTCGATCTTCCAGTTCAGGAACGTCTACCGGGTACCGTTCCGATCTTCGCAGCCAACGGAGCAATCGGCGTTCATCAGACGGCACGGGTCGACGGGCCTGGTGTCGTAACGGGACGAAGTGGAAGCATAGGCAAAGTCCACTACGTGGAAGATGACTTCTGGCCGCTCAACACGTCTCTCTACGTCCGCGACTTTCATGGCAATGATCCAAAATACGTGTTCTGGCTTCTGCGTGAGGTGAAGCTAGACAAGTACTGCACGGGCACTGGCGTACCAACGCTGAATCGCAACGTCGTTCACGAGGTTCAGGTTCCGGTACCGCCGCTTGATGAGCAGCGGCGGATCGCCGCGATCCTCGACCACGCTGATGAGTTGAGGACGCGACGCGACATAACCATCGGTCTGATCGGCAACCTGCGCCAGTCGATCTTCATCGACATGTTCGGTGTTGCCGACCGAGTGGCCAAGAACTGGGAGTGCGCCCCTTTGAGCGACTTGGCCGATACCTGCAGTGGCGGCACGCCTAGCCGGTCGGACAACTCCTACTACGGTGGCGATATTCCGTGGGTGAAGTCGGGTGAAGTCGCCCAAGGCTCGGTGCTCTTTACCGAGGAGACGATCACCGAAGCGGCAGTCGCGAATAGCTCTGCAAAAGTGATGCCACCCGGCACGGTGTTGGTGGCCATGTATGGGGCGACAGCGGGAAAGGTAGGGGTTCTTGGCATCTCAGCAGCCACTAACCAGGCTGTTTGCTCAATAACACCGGGTGCCCGTTTGAGGGTGGGCTACCTCGTCGAGGTACTTCGATCTATGAACGATCATCTGCTAGCCCAGCGATCCGGCGGCGCGCAGCCGAACCTCAGCCAGGGCGTAATCCGGGGACTGCAGATTCCAGTGCCGCCCATCGAATTCCAAGATCAGTTTTGCCGTCGGGTTGCTGAAGTTGACGCTATCGAAGTACAAGCAGTCGCAGCGTTGGCCAGGCATTCCGGCCTGTTCCAGTCCCTTCAAGCCCGCGCCTTCGCCGGTCAGCTATGAGAAGGAGAGCCGGTGTCTAATTTCACGTTCTTGAAGTCGGTCGGCTGGCCGGAGATTCATGCTGACTGTGCTCGCGCCGAGAGTTACGCGCTCAGCGACCCCCGGTCGGCGTGTTTCTACAGCCGCCGGGCGGTCGAACTTCTCGTGGATTACCTGTATGACGTTCTGGGGCTGCCGGTTCCGTATGCGAGTGACCTGGCGGCGCGGATCAACGACGCGGGGTTCAAGGCGAAGGTCGGGATGGGAATCGCGACGAAGCTGAACCTTATCCGCAAGCTGGGTAACACCGCTGCGCACGAGAAGACGACGATCCCGCCTCGGGCGGCGTTGGATGCGCTGCGTGAGTTGCACCACGTGATGGTGTGGGCGGCGTTCCACCACTCGGCCAATCCCGCCGCCGCGCCGATGAAGTCGGTGTTCGATCCGGCCTTGGCGAAGAAGGCCGCCCCGTTGACGCGGGAGGAAGTAGCCCAGCTCGCCAAAAGGTTCGCCGCGCAGGACGAGGCGCACGCCAAAGCGTTGGCGGAAAAAGATGACCTGGCGGCGGCCAAGGATGCCGAGATTGCCGCGCTGCAAGAGCAGATCAAGGTGGCCCAGGCCGCCAACAATATCGCCGACGACCGCGACTACTCCGAGGCCGAGACCCGCGACACCTTCATCGACATGCTGCTGGCAGAGGCAGGCTGGCCCCTGGCCGACCCGAAGGATCGGGAGTTTGAAGTCACCGGCATGCCCAACAACGGCGGCAAGGGTTTCGTCGACTATGTGCTGTGGGGTGATGACGGCCTACCGCTGGCAATTGTCGAGGCCAAACGCACCACCAAGAGTCCGCAGGTCGGTCAGCAGCAGGCCAAGTTGTACGCCGACTGCTTGGAGGCGATGTTCGGTCGCCGCCCGGTGATCTTCTATACGAACGGTTACGAGCATCACCTGTGGGACGACGCTGCCGGGTATCCGCCGCGTGAGGTGCAGGGCTTCTACACCCGCAACGAGCTGGAACTGATGATCCGCCGCCGCGACGGGCGCAAGCCACTATCCGACGTGGTGATCGACTCGGCGATTGTGGAGCGGCACTACCAGCACCACGCGATCCGCGCCATCGACGACGTGTTCACCGCCAAGCAGCGGCAGGCGTTGTTGGTGATGGCCACTGGGGCCGGGAAGACCCGCACGGTGATCGCCTTGGTGAAGCAGTTGATGGAGGCCGGGTGGGTCAAGAACGTTCTGTTCCTCGCCGACCGCACCGCCCTGGTGAACCAGGCGGCCAACGCTTTTAAGGCCCACCTGCCGGATGTAACGACGGTGAACCTGGTGACCGAGAAGGTCGCCGACGGACGTGTGAGCGTGTCGACTTATCCGACGATGATGAATCTGATCAACGACACCGACGGCGGCAAGAGACTGTTCGGGCCGGGTCACTTCGATCTGGTCGTGATCGACGAGGCACACCGTTCGGTGTATCAGAAATACCGGGCGATCTTCTCCTGGTTCGACTCCCTGCTCGTGGGACTGACCGCGACTCCTAAGGATGAGGTCGACCACAACACCTACAGGCTCTTCCAGCTTGAAGACGGGGTGCCCACCGATGCCTACGGCCTCGACGATGCGGTCAAGGAGGGATTCCTGGTTCCGGCGATTGGAGTTTCAGTCGGCACCAAGTTCTTGCGCCAGGGAATCAAATACTCCGACCTGTCCGAGGCCGACAAGGACGAGTGGGATGCCAAGGAATGGGGCGAGGATGGCCCACCCGAAGAGGTCGATTCCGAGGAAATCAACCGATTCTTGTTCAACGACAACACCGTCGATCAGGTGCTCGCCACGCTGATGGATAAGGGCCACAAGGTCTGTGACGGTGACCGGCTGGGCAAGACCATCATCTTCGCTAAGAACCAGCGGCACGCGGAGTTCATCCAGGCCCGCTTCGACATCCAATATCCCCACTACGCCGGGTCATTCGCCCGCGTCATCACCCACGGCGTGAGCTACACCCAGAGCCTGATCGACGACTTCTCCCAGCCCGAGAAGGCCCCGCACATCGCGATCTCGGTGGACATGCTCGACACCGGCATCGACGTGCCCGAGGTGGTCAACCTGGTGTTCTTTAAGCCGGTCAGGTCGAAAACCAAGTTCTGGCAGATGCTCGGACGCGGCACCCGGCTCTGCCCCGACCTGTTCGGGCCGGGCAAGGACAAGCAGAACTTCTTTATCTTCGACTTCTGCGGCAACTTGGAGTTCTTCAGCCAAGACCTACCGGGATCAGAAGGCTCTCTACAGAAGTCGTTGAACCAGAGGCTCTTTGAGACTCGACTTGGGCTGATCACCGAACTGGATACCCGGCACAAACCCGACGGCACCGAACCCCCCGAGGGGTCGGGAGATAAAACCGAGCAGGGCCTACGCTTCGATGCCGCCCGCCAGCTCCACACCACTGTGGCCGGGATGGTGATGGACAACTTCCTGGTGCGCCCACACCGCAAGCTCGTTGAGAAGTACAGCCAGTGGTCGGCCTGGACACCGATCACACTGGAAGCTGCCGGGGAGATCGTCGAGAACCTGGCCGGACTGCCGACCACCCATAGGGACAGCGACGAGGACGCGAAACGCTTCGATCTGTTGATCTTGCGCCGCCAGCTCGCCGACCTCCAGGGCGACACCGGGACTGCCGACCGGCTGCGCCTACAGGTGCAGGAGATCACCGAAGGTTTGCTCGGCAAGACCGCTATTCCGGCGGTCGCCGCTCAACAGGATCTGCTCGACGAGGTCGCCAACGACCAGTGGTGGGTCGATGTGACACTGCCCATGCTGGAATCCGCCCGCCGCCGCCTACGCGGGCTGCCGCAGTTCCTCGACAAGGCGAAGAAGAACATCGTCTATACCTCCTTCCAGGATGAGTTGTCCGAGTCGGTGAACATCGACCTGCCGGTCTTCACTCCCGGCACCGACATGGAGAGGTTCAGGGCGAAAGCCGCCGCCTATCTCAAGGCGCACCAGGATCACGTGGCAATGCAACGGCTGCGCCGCAACAAGCCACTCACTCCCGACGACTTGGAGGCCCTGGAACAGATGCTGGTCGATAGCGGGGCGGGCGACACTGCCGCGATCACTGAGGCCAAACAGGAGTCCAACGGCCTCGGCCTCTTCGTGCGCTCTCTGGTCGGCCTCGACCACCAGGCCGCGCTGGAAGCCTTCGCCGATTACCTCGATGGCACAAAGTTCAACGCCAACCAGCTCCACTTCATCAACCTGATCGTGGGCGAGTTGACCAACAACGGGGTCATGGCACCAGCCCGGCTCTATGAATCCCCGTACACCGAACTCGCTACCACCGGCCCTGAGTCGATGTTCACCGAGAACGAGGTCGACAACATTGTCAGCATCCTCAACACCGTGCGGGCCAACGCTCAGCCCACCGAGGGTGTTGCTTGACGCGGCCTAACGCGCGGGTGTAGCCGACTGTTCCGCTCCCCGTATACTTAGGGCAGCCCTCCGGGGTGGTGTTCTCACATGGCATGGCTTGGTGCGCTTGGCTCGGTGCGTTTTTTCACCCAGTTTCAAGCACGGTAGAAGCTTGTCCAATTCAAGTGAGGAAGAAAAAAATGGCAAACAACATGGAGTCCCGCCTGCGTCGTCACGCGGCCCGCGAGGGCCTTCGGCTGACCAAGTTCAGGGAGTCGTCGAGGGACTACTACCCGTACGGCCCTTACGCCCTGATCGATGTGTATACGAACTTCCTCGTCGCCTACGGGCTGGATTTGCCCGACGTTCAGGAGCAGATCGACTCCTAGAACTGCGAGTCCGTCGGGTGCCCCAGCCGTTTCTCGCGGCTGGGGCACCTGCGCCCCCGAACGCGACCGGGTCTTTCGCAAATCTCTGGATCTGAAACCGTGCCCGTGACTGGCGGGGTGGTCCGGGAGCACAATTGAGACTGCGGTTCCTCATTTGCAGAAGCCGCTGCAAAAAAGCAGACTCCCGGCCTTTTCGAAACTTCCTTGGTCTACTCACCCGGCAGATCAGGTTTGCTCTTCGATGAGGGCCTGGACAACCTCGGCGGTCACAGGTTGGCTATCAATGAGCAACTGCGCCACAAGGAGCATGATCTGCCATTTTTGTTCGAGTTCCCAATTCCATGTCTCATCACGCGCTTTGTCTATGTGGCGGATCTCGTCGCCGTAGGTGCGCTCCAGTGACTTACGCAAAGCGACGGCGGTTTCACCCGCTGGCTCCGTGTACGCCTGAAAGTCGGGACGATTGTTTATCAAGGCGGTCAAGATGTAGTCGTTGAATTCGGATCCATCATCATCGAACTCGTCAATCGGTAAGTCTGCGGGCCATTGCGCACGGGCTTCGGCCCACGGTCCCGCGTAGGAGACAAAATCGCTGTCCCACTGCATTGTGCGCGTATGCGTACAACCGGCCCGCTCGTCCGTTGGTTCGATGGTCACGCTGATAAAGGTGCCGCCGCTACGCATCACACTGGCCACCACATGTCCAGCTTCGTGGCATGCGGTCAGCCACCTCTCGCGCATTACCTGCCCTCGTGAAGATCAAGATACCGATAGAGAGTTGTTCGCCCGATCGACAGAGTTTTGCAGATGGTGGCGGCTGTTTCGCCCGACTCCTTCATTCGGCGGGCCAGAGCGGCCTGTTCGCTGCTCAGCTTGGCCGGGCGACCGAACTTCACTCCGGACTTGCGGGCGTGGTCGAGCTTGAGGACGGTGCGTTCGCGGATCAGCTCACGTTCGTACTCGGCTATGGACATCAGGATGCCCGCCACCATTCGCCCCGTGCTGGTTCCGGTGTCGACCCCGTCATGGACGGAGCGGACGGTCACACCGCGCTCCGTCAGGTCGTTGAGCGTGTTGATGATCGCCCGCATGTTGCGGCCCAGCCGATCCAGCCGCCAGACGACGAGGGTGTCGCCCTCACGTAGGTACTGCAGGCACTCGGCGAACCCGGGCCGGTCGTCACGCGCCCCAGACATCACGTCGCTGAAAATTTTGCCCGCACCGGCGGCGGTCAACTGTTCGGTCTGTTGGTCAAGAGTTTGGGTCAGGGTCGAAATTCTGGCGTAGCCGACTGTTGTGGACGAGGGGGCGAGTGCGGTGGTTTTTAGCATTACGCTCATTGTACCGAAACTGTATGACAGAACACTTTCTGAACAGTGAGAAACGGGACAGACTTTCCGAACACTCGGCTACTGGGACAACGCCGCCCCATCGACTACTCGGTGTGGTGTTCGGTAATCGACCGGTTTCGGTACTGCCCCTGTCCCGGATTAGGTCTCTTGCGAGACAGCACTGACCGCGCCGGAGAGCCGGTGAAGACCATCGCCGAGACGCTGGGTGTCAGGGCCGCGACGGTCTACCGGCACGGGATGTTTGTCAGCATCGAAAACGTCTATGCCTTCTAGGTCGCGCACCCTCTGGCGAGCCAGTGGAGTGTGGCCGCCTTGGCGCGGGGATTGATTGGGATGCGGGAGTAGGCGATTGGGTCAGTCCCGATGCGGTTTTCGGGTAGAAAAGATGCGTCTTCGAAGTCAGGTCTGGCCGGTAAAATTCGTGCCGCTCACCATGTGGGCTGGCCCGTGGGCAGGATGCCGACGCGGCGACGGGGGCTGGGTGTGTTTGTTACGCCTGATGGAGGTCACTGTCGCTCAGTGTCTGGCTATAGAAGAGGGTGCCGCCTTGGGGCTGGCCGACTTTGAATCTGCCGACACTGGGTGCGGTGACCGCCTGGGATCAGTTGTTACGTGTCGGTTCGGGCTTTTAGAGGATCGGATCAATGGATGTGGTGATTGGTGTGGATGCCCACAAGAGCACCCACACGCTCGTCGCCGTCGATGGTCTCGGGCGCAAGATCGCCGCCAGGTCGTTCTTGACCACAGGTAGCGCACGGTGAGGCGATCAAGTGGGCGCGCACCCACCCTCATCGTGGATTGGTGTGGGGTGTCAAAGATTGCTGCGCGGTGACGGCCCGGCTGGAAAGCGATCTGCTTGCTGCCGGGCAGCGGGTCATCCGCGTGCCTGCGCATCTGACAGCAGGTGGGGATCACGTCGCCCGGTGGCTGGCTCTTGGGTGATGTTCCGCCTTAACGGCAGGCCGACCTGAACCGTGCTGCCGCCGGGCGTTTCCCTATTCCGCTCCGCCGGGGTTGGGATTAATGTTGGGCGGGTACTTCAACGGATGTCGATCACGATCTGGCTGGGGTCGTTTTGCCGCCTGCGGGTTGGCCGAGGGTCACAATGCCGATTCGTTGATCGGTAGCGGGTGAAGAATAAAGATTGCCTTTGTCCGCGGAGTGCGCGGTCGCCCAACTCGGGTGGCCGGTTGTCAGTGCGCCCGGTGTCTGGCTTTTAGAACAGATGCCGCCGAACGCGGGAGGTTGGCCCCCATGGATTGTGCCGACGCCGGACGCGACACCCGATTGGACTTCCCCCTACAGGGCGTTCGGTGGTGGTGAGCATGAAAGTCGTTGTGGGGGTGGATGCCCACAAGTTGTCGCACACCCTGGTCGCCGTCGACCCAGCGGGCCTCAAGCTCGCGCAGAAAACCGTCGCTACCACCAGTGCAGCCCACGCCGAAGCCGTGAGGTGGGCGGCTGCCCAGTTCGGCTCGGGCATCCTCTGGGCGGTTGAGGACTGTCGCACAATGACCGCCCGTCTGGAAGACGACCTGTTAGCCACCGGGCAGACAGTGGTTAGGGTGCCGCCGCATCTGATGAGCCGGACACGGTCCTCGGCGCGGGAGCGCGGCAAATCCGATCCGATAGACGCACTGGCGGTAGCACGCACGGTACTGCGTGAACCGAATCTGCCGGTGGCCGTTCACGATCCGACCTCGATGGAGTTGCGGCTGCTGGTAGATCGACGTGATGACCTAGTCGGCGAATGCACGGCCACAATCAACCGTCTGATGGGTCGCATCCACCTGCTGGACCCCGGTCACCCCACCCCGCGCAACTGGAAGGTCCAGAAAGCACACCGCGAGTTGCGCGACTGGCTGATCACTCAGGACGGTTTGGTCGCTGAACTCGCCCGTGACGAGTTGGACGACATCATCAGGATCAGCGCGGTCATCCTTGACCTGCGCCGCCGGATCGAGCGGACCGTCCGACCGGTCGCCCCGACCCTGATCGCGTTACAAGGATGCGGGGAACTGACAGCGGCCAGGATCATCGCCGAGGTCGCCAACATCGACCGATTCCGCAGCGAGGCCGCCTTCGCCCGCTACGCCGGACTGGCCCCCACCCCGCACACCTCCGGGGCGGCGACGGTCAAGGTGCGCTCTACGCGGCACGGCAACCGGCGGCTGAACGCCGCCCTCCACCGCATCGCCCTCACCCAGACCATCCACGACGGACCCGGCAGGACCTACTACCAGCGGCGGCTCGCCGAGGGCGACAGCCGCCATCGCGCGCTGCGTTCTCTCAAACGCCGCCTCGCGCGTGTCGTGTTCAACCGGCTGAAAGCATGCCCACCGGCTGTCGATGACCTGAGCAGCAATGGGCACACCCTGCCGAATGTCTTCTTGCTGCCGCTCGTCGATTATCGTGCGGTTCGGTAACTGCGATCTTCGGCCCGTGATGCCGGTCGGGCGCGGGGTCAGCATGTTGGCCGACCAAAGGCCCTGGATCAGTCCAACGCCAATCTAGCCCGGCGTATGCACGCCGCCGGGGAGCCGGTGAAGACCATCGCCGAGACAATGGGTGTCGGTGGCGACTGTTTACCGCGCGGTAGCTGCCGATTAACGGCATCGCAGCCGGGCCAACTGTCCTACCATCCAGCGATGGGAACGGGGCTACGGGGAACATCACTTGGTGTGTTATTAGCGGTGGGGCTGATACTCGGCGTTAATGGGTGCGCACGTTCGATGCCCGATGCGGATCGTTGGGCCGCTTTGCCACACACCATGGGGTGTGAGTTCGATCCGGGAGATACCGCGCCCGACGGCCCCTTATCGTCGCGCGTTCGAGCAGTTACCTTGTCGCACCCAGGCGAACAGAGACTCCGCCTCGACGTTGAGTTTCTCGGCTCTGTACCGCCGCCGCCACGAATGATCAACACGCGGTTCGGTACTACCGAAGCCCCCGGCACGATTTTTACGGATTTTCTGATCCAACCTACGGGTCAGGCCGAAGGAAAAGTGATCTCAGTCGATACGTTGGGTTCCGACAGCCGTGAGTGGCGTGCCGACACCTCGGAGTTTGACAGCAAGAACTGGAACATTTTGGAGTCGGCATCTGCTGGGGGAAATGTGCTCACCTTCGTTCTCGACCTATCGCCTATTGAGGAAGCTCTTGGCCGGTCAAAGTTCCAGGCTGAAGTGGATGTCGTAAGGAACATCGGCGGTCAGCTAAATGCTGCCGGTATAGCCGAGCCTTTTCCGGTCAAGGCATTGAGCTGCCGATGGGGAATACCTGCGCCGAGTCCTTCGAGCCGCGATGCGGTGCCTGCCCCTGCCCCTGCACCATCGACGCAGGCTTCCGCCAGCGCGCCGGACAACAACTTGCACTGGGGGTTCCAGTCGCCGACTGGCAATATCGCCTGCGACCTGAGCGGAACAGTCAGCCCGGCAATCGCGTCTTGCGAAGTTCGTGAGCATACCTATCAACAGCAGGTACAAACTGGCTGTGATGCGGCGTGGGCGAACAAATTCACCATCCGCCAGGGCGGGGCGGTCGAGTTTGATTGCTACCCCGGCAGTGCCTACGGCAGCCTCCCTGTCGGGAACTACGGACACCCGTTGACCGTCGGCTCCATTACTTGCGTCCTTGAGGAATCTACTGGTGTCACCTGTACGGATGCGACCACTGGCCACTCCTTCCAGGCAGCCCGCCAGGAATATCACTTGTCCTAAGGAATCGGCAACGGGGTCTCGGTGATCTACACAGGCGGGTGACCGGCTGACTGGCGGCCCGACGCAGCTGAGGTGACACTGCCCTCATGGGTGCCGACTACACCTCCCACGAGATTCTGACTTCGGCCCTGGGCCTACTGACTGCGACGCACGCCGACCGTCGTATGGCCGGGGCGGTGACGATGGACTACCTGTCGGGCGTGCCCACCGACCGAAGCCAGATGCTCAGCCTGATTGCTGGTATGACCGCACTGGCGACCATGTTGATGCAGATGCGGGCCGGGGAGACTGGCATGGCACCCGAGGAGACGCTGGCGGAGCTGGGTCGGCGGATTCAGGAACTGCATCCAGACTCCGAGTAGCTGCACCCCATTGCTTGCACCTGACTACCACTTCTCTGCATCACTGCTACAGGATCAGGCGGTGCCGATCGTCCGCGCGGCAGTGTGAGCTTCCACCACCTTGGTCGAGTTCAGCGGTCTGAGCGAGTGGGTGCGGGCCACGTTCGCCGGGGTGAGTGCTGAGCTGAAAGGCGCAGCGGGTAGTTGCACCTGGTTCGACGCGAGGTGCAAGGAGCTTTCCCTCGGAATCCTCAGGTCGCTTGTCGGTACCCGTGTCAGTACCTGTGTCAGTACCGGGGCTTGATATGTCAGTAGCTGAAAGCAGAAAACCCCTGTCAGGCAGGGGTTTTGCTGGTGCGCCGTCAGGGTTTCGAACCCCGGACCCGCTGATTAAGAGTCAGCTGCTCTACCAACTGAGCTAACGGCGCGTGTCAGCGACAATAACAGGCGCGCGCCGAGGAGGTGAA